>Ga0315912_10000181_pt1 | contig 142755 bp, 118 predicted proteins | sample VfabasoilMG_FD_204469 | JGI IMG/M metagenome (GOLD analysis project Ga0315912, IMG submission 204469) | Garden soil microbial communities collected in Santa Monica, California, United States - V. faba soil | ecosystem: Environmental > Terrestrial > Soil > Garden | place: USA: California...
CCCGACCTTGATCGCCCGATGCCCCCACGGGAACTCCTCCACCGCCCCCTCCATCCCCATCGCCACCCCACGCAACCACATCTCCGCCTTCGCGACATTCATGCCCGCTTCCTCCTTGCCACAACCACCATCTTCTCGCTCAACCCCGGCGCCAACCACACCTTCCTCACCACCTCCAACCCCGCCTTCTCGAACTCCTCCTCCACCTCCGCCACCGAATACCTGAACGGCACGCGCTCCTTGGTCCACACCGCCCTGACGCGCCGCGCCCACGCCGACCAGCAGTACCGATGCCGCACGTCGACCACGACGAAGCGCCGCGCCACCCTGCCGAACTCGCGCAACACCTCAACGCGCAGCTCACGCGGCACGTGGAACAAGAACCGAATCGACATCACGACGTCGAAGCTCGCGTCCGCGAACCCCAGGCGCAGCGCATCCGTCCGCACCACGTGCTCCGCCCCCTTCTCCCGCGCCTTGCTCAACATCCCGGCCGACAGATCCGCTCCGACCGACCACTTCCCCGCGCCAACCAGGTTCGACGCGAACCTCCCCGTCCCGCACGGCACGTCCAACACGCTCCGACACCCCTCCCACTCCCCCCCCAACCCGCGCAACACCGCGCGCCACTTCTTCTCCGTCGAACGCGCCGCATGCCCGGCCGCGAAGCGCTCGACGTCGTACCGCTCGACGACCGCGGGATCCTGGTAGTGGTCCTGCTTGCGCCGCCACCGTTCCCGTTCTCCGTCGCTCACGTCACGTCTTCCGCTTGTAGTCCGGGCATTTCACCGCATTCGGCCGCTCCGGCCGCGAACACGCGTTCCCCCAGTCCCACTTGCAGTCATCGCACAAGTACCGCTTGCTCGACAAAGCGAACAGGCGCCGCATCGTCTCCACGACACGGCGCCAGATCGACATCCCACCGCGCGTCATCGCGCCTCAGCGCCGCGCACCGGCTCCCGACAACACCTCGAGGCGGCTGACGTCGAGCACCGGCAAGCCCGACCCCTGGACCGCGCGCGTGTTGACGCCCATCACGCCGACCTCGAAGCCGACGAACTTCGCCAGCTCATAGCGCTTCGAGGTGCACGCCAGCTCCATCGTGCGCTTGTTCGCCCAGCGCACGACGAAACGCTCGCCGTCGCGCTCGAGCCACCCGCGCGCCTGGAACCGGCCCCACAAGGGATCCTGGTACAGGCTCGCCTCCTGCAGCTCGGCCTGCTTGCGCGCGATCTCGTCCGCCTTGCCCGCCTCGCGGCTGCGCGCATCGGCCTTGAGCGCCTGCAGCTCCTCGCGCGCCTCGATCTCCTGCAGGCGCACGCGCGCCGTCTCGGCCGACTGGCTCGACGGGTTGGCGTCGAGCACCTTCTTGTACGCCGCCTTGACCGGCCCGAAGTCCGGGTTCTCCGCCTTGCGCGCCGCTTCCATCAGCTGATCGGCCTTGGCCAGCGCGTCCGTCGTCGCCGCCGCAGCCGCGGGAGCCGCCGCGGGCTTGGCCTCGTCCTTCTTGGCCGTCGCCGCCGGCACCGCTGCCGCTGCCGAGGGCGCCGCCGCTGTGGGCGCCGCGGCCTGGAGCGCCTCGCGCGGCACGTCGACCACCGGCGCCGACGCCAGCGCCGCGCGCTCCGCCGCGCCGAACAGCGTCGCGCCGTCCTCGCCCGCCGCCAACGGCTGCGTGGCGCTCTCCAGGATCCAGGCGCGCGCGCGCGTCGGCGACACGATGCGCACCCAGTCCTCCTTGATCGGCTTGGCGGGATCGTGGCGCGCGAGGAAGCGCACCTTCTCGCCCTTCGACAGGCTCTGTCCGAGGCGGAAGCTCTTCTGGTCCGACGACGGCAGCGGCCGCAGCCCGACACCGTTGGCGGTGATCTCGAGCATCCCCGGCTCGGAGGCCGCCGTGACGTACTCGCCGTAGACCCACACTTCGAGGCCGCCGGGTGCAGCGACCTCGAGGTACCCTGCGGGGTTCTTCGAGAACACCTCGAGCACCGTGCCCGCCGCGGGCTTGAGCACCACCTCGGCGTTCTTGTCCGCCAGGTTGGTCAGCTTCGCGCCCGCTTCCTTGACGCGCACGAAGTTGCGCGCCTGCGGCGCTTCCTGCGGCAGCGCCGTCCGCGCCGCGAGCTCGGGCGCGAACACGAAGCCAGCGCCAAGGACCATGCACGACGCCCAGACAGCGAAGCTCTTCATCTCGAACCGTCCCCTCGTTCCGATCGACCCGAGCCCAGCGCCCTGCCTGCCGCGGTCATCACGAACTCGCAAACTCGCCGGCGGCGCGCGTCAGCCCGTCGAGGTCGGATGCTAGCGGTCGGGCCAGGGCGATTCCACGGCGCCGTCGGGCTCATTCGCGCCGCTCCGAAGCTCGGCCGGGCGACCGTTGCACACCCCGGCGCGACCGTCAGACTGGCCGCGCCCATGGGACACTCTTCGCCGCGCTTCCCGTACATGTTCTGGGCGCACCACGACTTCGCCCGCACGCGCCACCCGCTCTCGGGCTCGGGCATGCCGACGGCGGACGGGCGGCTGTTCGCCGGACTCACGGGCGTCGACCTCTCCCACCCCTGCGCCGAGGCGCTGCCGGCGCTCGAAGCGGCGATCGCGGCGCGCTACGGCGTCGATCCGGCGCGCGTCCTGGTGACGCTCGGGGCCTCGGGCGGCATGCACCTCGTCGCGCAGGGCCTGTTCAACCCGCACGTCACCGTGCTGGCCGACCGGCCGTGCTACGAGCCGTTCCAGGCCCTGCCGCGCCTCTTCGGGGCCGAACTGCGCGTCCTCGAGCGCGACCTCGACCAGGCCTGGCGGCTCAACCCCGAGTTGGCGCGCGGTCTGCTCGGCGGGGTGCGCGGGCCGGTGCACGTGTTCCTCGCCAACCCCCACAACCCGACCGGCAACGAGGCGACGCGCGCCGAGCTGACCGGTCTGGCGCAGGTGGCGGCCGACCACGGGGGGGCGTTGATCGTGTGCGAGGTCTACATGGAGTACCTGCCGCCGGCGGAGCGGCTGCACGCCGCCCTCCTGGCGCCCAACGCGATCTCGATCAGCAGCCTGACCAAGGCCTACGGGCTGGGCTCCCTGCGCCTCGGCTGGATCGTGCTCGGGGAGGGCCTGTACCACCTCGCGCGACATCTGCGCGACATGGCCTACCTGACCTACGTCGACCCGCCGACGGTCACGCTGCAGGCGGGGCGCGTCGCCTTCCGGCAGCTCGAAGAGCTGCGCGCGCCGGTCGAGCGCAACTTCCGCGAGCAGCGCGCGACCTTCCTGCGCTGGCTGGCGTCGACGCCCGACCTCGAGTGCCACCTGCCGGCGCACGGCATCATCGCCTTCCCGCGCGTGCGCGGCGTCAGCCAGACGCAGCTCCTGTGCCAGTTCCTGGTCGAGCAGCACGACGTCGACGTCGTGCCCGGCGACTACTTCGGCCGCGCGGACTGCATCCGCGTCGGCTGCGGCGTCCCGCCGGAGCAGCTCGAGCGCGGCCTCTCGAACCTGGCGCGCGGCATCGCCGCGTACCGGCGGATGCACGCCTAGGAGCGCGATGACGACGGAGTCGATCCACGTCCTCCACGCGCGCATCGTCAGCGGCACGGGCGGCGGGCCCGAGAAGACGATCCTGAACTCGCCGCGCTTCCTGCGCGGGACGCGCTGGCACGAATCGGCGCTCTACCTGCACGCGCCGGGCGATCCCGGCATCGAGGTGCTGCGCGAGCGGGCGAGGGAGCGCGACTGCCCCTTCTTCACGCTGGCCGATCCGCTGCCCTTCGACCTGCGCACGCTCAAGCGCTGCGCGGACCTGTGCCGGCGCGAGAAGGTGCGCATCTGGCACGGCCACGACTACAAGTCGAACCTGTTCGGCCTGCTGCTGCGCCGCCACTGCGACCTCGAGCTCTTCACCACCGTCCACGGCTGGGTCAAGTTCACCCAGCGCACGCCGCTCTACTTCGCCGTCGACCGCTGGTGCCTCAAGCGCTACCACGAGGTCGTCGCGGTCTCGCAAGACCTCTTCGACGAGTGCCTGAAGATCGGCGTGAAGCGCGAGCGCCTGACGCTGATCGAGAACGCGATCGACACCGAGGAATTCCGCCGCCACCGCGCGCCGTCCGCGTCGCCGCTGCGCGCCACGACCCCGCCCGGACGCCTGGTGATCGGCGCCGTCGGCCGCCTGAGCGAGGAGAAGGGCTTCCACCACCTGATCCGCGCCGTCGAAGCGCGCATCGCGGCCGGCGACGACCTCGAACTCTGGATCGCCGGCGAAGGCGACCAGCAGCAACGCCTGACGGCCCAGATCGCCGCCTCGCCCCACGCCGCGCGCCTCAAGCTGCTCGGCTTCCGCAACGACGCGCTGCAACTCTTCGAAGCGATGGACATCTTCGCCCTTTCGAGTTTGCGCGAAGGCCTGCCCAACGTCGTCCTCGAAGCGATGGCGCTGGAAGTCCCCGTCCTCTCGACCCGCTGCGGCGGCATGGAGTCCTTCGCCCGCGACGGCGACGACGCCCTGCTCGTCGAGCGCGACTCCGCCACCGCCCTCGAGCAAGGCCTCGCCCGCCTGACCCGCGACCCCGCGCTGCGCCAAAGCCTGGCGACGACCGCGCGCGCCAAGATCGAGCGCGACTACTCCTTCGCGCACCGCATGCAGCGCTTCGCCGACCTCTACGAGCGGCTACTGGCGCGTGACCGGTAACGGACGGAAGCACCGCGCCAAAGCGTTTCGTTCCCAGGTGGCGGTCGGCGCTGGGACACGGAATCGCGCCAAGCGGCGGCGGCACCGTTGTGCGGGGCGGCAGCACCCCGCGGAACCGGTGATGACTGGCACGGACACAGAATTCACCCGGCTCAGACACGGCAACGAATTGCTTCGGCCGCGGACGCCGCGATGCGTCCGGCACGACTTCCCGAGTCAGCTTACTTTTTGACCTTCGCCAAACGCTGCTCGGCTCGGAGTGCCTTGGCACGCTCCCGGGTCCAGAGGATCTTTCGTTTCAGGTAGTAGAAATCGGGGAACTCCGCCTCGGAGAGGATGACGCGGCGAATCTCGCCTTCGGCTTCCGGGGGAACTTGAACGTGCATGACCAGCGACTCGTCCCAGCCAGTTCCATCCCACTCGTTGCCCTTGCCGATTACTTCGTACATCCCGCCATTGAGCCGCATCTCGAAGTCAGCGACGGAGGCAGCATGGAGTTCATGGACGAGCGTGCGGGCGAGTTCGTCGAGTTGCTCTGGGTGCAACTGGTTGCACTCTTCGAGCCACAGCGCCGCTTCCTCCTGCGCAGGTGTCGTCGCCGGGCCTTGGCCGAGCGTGACCGGCGTGGGCCGTGGGGTGGGTGTGCGTTGCGTGGTTTCCGAAGCTGAATGGGCGGGACCCGGGCGGGCCTGTTTCTCTTCCAGCCGGCCGAGGGTCTTCGTACTCGGGTTCTCAACTGGCCTCGCGTTCCCGTCGGCACTGTACGCGTTCCAGAGCACGATCAGGCAGATCACGCCACACGCAACCCCAAGTAGCGCGAGCCCGCCTCTGGCGTTGAGCACTCTAGTCATGCGACCTGGCTTGGTTCAGTTCGGGTTGGGCCAGCAGTTTCCGCAGACAACCGTGACGGTCATTGCGCCGCCGTTGTGCCGCCGTGCTTCCGCATCAGCGCTATCGCACGGCGTGGTCGGCTTCAGGGTCCATGGCCCCGTCGTGCAGGGAGCTCCGAGGGTGTACGTGACTTCGGCATAGCAGGAGTCACCGATGGTATGGCACGTCGGTGAGCAATCCGCGTCTTCTTTGACGATCGAGATGATGCTGACCGAGCAACCTGATGTGTTCTGGTAGGAGTCGGCCGTAGGGCAATCACAGTAGGGTTGCCCCCCTCCGTCGGGCGCCCGACTCGAACCGGTGACGATACAGGTCGTCAGGAGGATGGCGAGTTTGAAGTAGTCGAGCACCTTGCGGTCCTGGATGCGCAGTTGGCTACCGATGGGCATGGCACGTCCTCCTTCGCCGAGCACGGGGCTGGATTCCACTACATCGCCCGTAGTCAGTACTCCCGGTCCTGCTCCATGTCAAGGAGCAGTTCTCCAGCCTTGTGTTGCACCCGAGGACCGCTTCAGGGGTGGGAGCTCGACATCACGCTCTTCGAACAGAGGAGTACGGTCCGCGGCCAAATCGTCACTGGTTGACTGTCGTGGCCGGCCTGCGCACATGCGCGAACCGGCAGCGGAGTCGGTGTGAGGCACGTCAGAACGGCACAGAACCGGTGATGACTGACCCTGTCACCGTGTCCACCCGCCACGAATCCGAAACGAAACTCCCTGGCTTCGTACGCGCCTCAGCTCGCGCGCAACGCCAGCTCGATCGCGCGGCGTTCGGCTTCGCGCAGGGTGAGGCCGAGTTGGGCGGCGGCGAGGGCGAGGTCGTCGTGTTCGGGGGAGAGGTCGCGCTCGCCGAAGGGGCTGGCGTGAGGGTAGTCCGGGCGGTGGCGGCGCTTGACGCGCACCTTGAGGCCGCCGAGTTCGACCACGACCTCGTCGCGGCCGCACTCGCTGCGTTCGACCGGGCGCCAGCGCTGGCCGAGCGTCGAGGTGTGTTCGTAGAGCGCGGACTCGAGCGCGGTGCGGGCTTCGTCGCGGCACAGGGCGGAGAGCACGACGCCGGGGCGCTCCTTCTTCATCTGCACGGCGGTCGACCAGACGTCGAGGGCGCCCGCGGCGCGCAGCGCGCGCACGGCGTGGGCCAGTTCCTCGCCGGTCATGTCGTCGAGGTTGACCTCGACCAGCCAGGCGGCGCTCCGACCCGCGGCGGCGGGGCTGCGCGTCGCCGCTCGCGCCAGCTCGCCGAGCTGCACGCGCACGAGGTTGGGCGGGCCGACCGCGGGGTCGCGGTGGCCGGCGCCGTAGCCGATCCGCAGCGGCATGAAGGGCGGCGGCGGCTCGAAGTGTTCGGTCAGCTCGGCCAAGAGCGCCGCCCCGGTCGGGGTCAGGCGCTCGCCACCGCCGCCGGAGATCGAGAGCGCGCGGCCGCGCAGCAGCTCGCTGACCGCCGGCGCGGGCACGGGCATCTCGCCGTGGGCGCAGCGCACGGTGCCGGTGCCGGTCACGGGGACGTGGGCGAAGACCTGCTCGACGTCCAGGCGCTCGAGCGCGAGCATCGCACCCGCGACGTCGATCAAGGTGTCGACCGCGCCGACCTCGTGGAAGTGGATCTCCTCCGGCGCGCAACCGTGCACGCGGCCCTCGGCCTCGGCGATGCGGCGGAAGACGTTGCCCGCGCGCGCGCGGGCCGCCGGCGAGAGGGGGGCGCGCTCGAGCAGCGCGACGAGATCGGCCAGGCGCCGGTGCGGCGGCGCCGCACTCTCGGGCGTGGTCACGTCGAGCAGCTTGCCCGACAGGTTGCCGCGCCAGGCGGTGCTCAGCGCGAGGCGCGCCTCGCCCGGCACCAGCGCCGCCGCCAGGCGCTCGAGGTCGGCGAGCACGAAGCGCTCGTCGCCCAGGTCGAGCAGCGCTGCGAGGAACATGTCGCCGGCCAGGCCCGAGAAGGGCTCGATGTAGAGCGTGCTCATGCGTCGGCGCGAGTCTAGCCGATCAGGCCGAGTCTCCGCCCCTCCGCGCGCTCTCCGCGCGCGCCAGCACCAGCGCGCCGACGAAGCCCGCGCCGGCCTCGCGCAGGAGCTCCGCGCAGGCCTGCAGCGTCGCGCCGGAGGTGCACACGTCGTCGACCAGCCACAGCGCGCGCCCGGCGCAGCGCCGCTCGGCGCGCCAGCGCAGGCGGAAGGCGCCGCGCACGTTGTCGGCGCGCGCCGGAGCGAGCGGCGAGCCCTGCGGCGCCGTCGGGCGCGTGCGCGCCAGGAGCGCAGCGCACGGGACGCCACTGTGCTCCGACACGACGCCGGCCAGGAGCCGCGCCTGGTCGTAGCCGCGCTCGAAGCGCCGGCGCGCGTGCAGCGGCACGGGCACGAGCAACGCTCCCTCGCCCGGACCGGCCGCGTCGCGCCAGCGTGCCGCGAGCAGGGCGCCGAGCTGCTCGGCGAGGTCGCGCCGGCCGCCGTGCTTGAAGGCCAGCAGCCATTCGCGCAAGCCGGGATCCCCGGCGTAGGCGCCCAGCGCGACCAGGCGCTCGAAGGCCGGCGGGTCGCGCCGGCACTCGGGACACAGCTGGCCGTCGGGCAGCACGGCCGGCAGCGCGCGCGAACAGCGACCGCAGGCCGACGGCGGCCGGAAGAGGCGCGGCTCGTGCTCGGCGCAACCCAGCCCCGCGCCTTCGTCGGCCGCGCCGCACAGCGGGCAGCGCAGCGGGAAAAGCGCTTCGAGGAAGGGTGCGGCGAGCGCGCGCAGGCCGGCGCGCGGACCGGGAGGTGCAGGTTGCATGCCGGGAGGACGGCGCGCGGCGCGCGCGGTCGCCGCCCGGCTCGAGGAAATCCGCCGCGGCCCCGAGCGCCGCTCCTCGATCCGCCGATTTGCCCGCCACGCGCGCCCCGACCAGCGTGGATCCGGGCGCCGCGATGCGTAGAATCCGCCGCGACATGACGACCTCCGACCTCGACACCGTGCGCCAGATGGCCGAGCTGGCGCGCCTCAAGCTCGACGAGGCCGAGGCGCGCGCCTACGCCGGGCAGTTCGCGCGCATCCTCGAGCACTTCCGGACGCTCGAACGCCTGCCGGTCGAGGGCGTCGAGCCGCTGAGCGGCGCCGCCGGCCTGTGCGACGTGACGCGCGCCGACGCGCCGCGGCCGGGCCTGAGCACCGAGGCCGCGCTGGCCAACGCGCCCGACCGCCGCGAGGCCTTCTACGGCGTGCCGAAGACCATCGGAGCCGCCGAGTGAAGCCCTACGCCGAGCTCGACGCCACCGCGCTGGCCGCCGAGCACGCCGCCGGCGCGCGGCGCGTCACGGACACGACCGAAGCGGCGCTGGCGGCGCTGGCGCGCCTCGAACCGCGCTTGAACGCCTTCCTGGTCGTGCTCGCCGATCGCGCGCGCGCCCGCGCCGCCGAACTCGAGCGCGAGCGCGCGGCCGGTGCGACGCCCGGAGCGCTGCACGGCGTGCCGGTGGCGCTCAAGGCCAACATGTGCCTGGCGGGCGTCGAGGCCAACTGCGGCAGCCGCATCCTCGCCGGCTACAAGCCGCCCTACACCGCGACCTTCGTGCAGCGCCTGCTCGACGCGGGCGCGGTCGTGATCGGCATGACCAACATGGACGAGTTCGCCATGGGCAGCTCGTCGGAGAACTCGGCCTTCGGCCCGACGCACAACCCCTGGGATCTCGCGCGCACGCCGGGCGGTTCGTCGAGCGGCAGCGCGGCGGCGGTGGCGAGCGGGATCGTGCCGCTGGCGCTGGGTTCGGACACCGGCGGCTCGGTGCGCCAGCCGGCGGCGCTGTGCAACCTCGCGGGCTTCAAGCCGACCTACGGGCGCGTCTCGCGCTACGGCCTGGTCGCCTTCGGCTCGTCGCTCGACCAGGTCAGCCCCTTCGCGCGCAGCGTGCGCGACCTCGAGCTCGCGCTGTCGGTGATCGCGGGCCACGACGAGCGCGACTCGACCTCGCTGCCCGAGCCGGCCCCGATCCCCGAGCACGACGGAGCGCGCCTCGACGGCCTGCGCGTCGGCGTGCCGAAGGAGTACTTTCCCGAGGTGCTCAGCGGCGGCGTGCGGCGCGCCAGCGAGGCGGCGCTGGCGACGCTGCGCGGCCTGGGCGCCGAGCTCGTGCCGGTCGCGCTGCCGCACACCGAGCTGGCGATCCCGACCTACTACGTCGTCGCCACCGCCGAGGCCTCGAGCAACCTGGCGCGCTACGACGGCGTGCGCTACGGCGCGCGCAGCGCGGGCGACGGCTCGCTGCAGGGCATGTACGCCGCCACGCGCGCCGCGGCCTTCGGCGCCGAGGTCAAGCGCCGCATCCTGCTCGGCACCTACGTGCTCTCGGCCGGCTACTACGACGCCTGGTACGGCCGCGCGCTCAAGGTGCGCACGCTCCTGCGGCGCGACTTCGAGCAGGCCTTCGAGCAGGTCGACGTGCTGGCCGGGCCGACCTCGCCGACCGCCGCCTTCCGCCTGGGTGAGAAGGCCGGCGATCCGGTGGCGATGTACCTGTCCGACATCCTGACCGTGCCGGTCAGCCTGGCGGGCCTGCCGGCCGTCAGCGTGCCCTGCGGCTTCGTCGACGAGGACGGCACGCGCCTTCCGATCGGCCTGCAGCTCGCCGGCCCGGCGCGCGCCGACGCGCGCGTCCTGCGCGTCGCACGCTGCTTCGAGTCCGCCACCGACTTCGCGCGCCAGAGAGCACCCCTCTTCGCATGAGCCCGCTGACGATCGCTCCCTCCCCGGCCGTGGTCTCGCCGCGCACCGGCGTGCGCTGGGTGCCGGTGATCGGCCTCGAGGTGCACTGCCAGCTGGCGACGCGCACCAAGCTCTTCTGCGCCTGCGCGGTCGACTTCGGCGCGCCGCCCAACACGCTGACCTGCCCGGTGTGCACGGCGCAGCCCGGTGCCTTGCCGGTGCTCAACGGCGAGGCGCTCGAGCTGGCCCTGCGCGCGGCGCTGGCGCTCGGTTGCGCGGTGCAGCCGACGAGCAAGTTCGACCGCAAGCACTACTTCTACTGCGACCTGCCCAAGGGCTACCAGATCAGCCAGTACGACCGGCCCTACTGCACGGGCGGCGGGTTGCTGCTCTCGAACGGCAAGTTCGTGCGCCTGACGCGCATCCACATGGAGGAGGACGCCGGCAAGGCGATCCACGACCGCGGCGACGCGACGCTGGTCGACCTCAACCGCGCCGGCGTGCCGCTGATCGAGTCGGTCACCGAGGCCGATATGGCCTCCGCCGCCGAGGCGGTCGAGTACCTGACGGCGCTCAAGGAGATCCTGCGCTACGCGGGCGTGTCCGAGTGCGACATGGAGAAGGGCGAGCTGCGCTGCGACGTCAACATCTCGGTGCACCCCGAGGGCGAGCCCTGGCGCACCAAGGTCGAGCTCAAGAACCTGAACTCCTTCCGCTTCGTCGAGGCCGCGATCGGCGTCGAGGTCGCGCGCCAGATCGAGGGCTACGAGAGCGGCGACGCGCGCCTCGTGCCGGTGCAGGAGACGCGCCTCTACGACCCCGAGCGCAACACCACGCGCACGATGCGCTCGAAGGAGAGCGCCCACGACTACCGCTACTTCGCCGAGCCCGATCTGCCGGCGGTCAGCGTCGCGCCGAGCGTGATCGAGCGCCTGCGCAGCTGCATCCCGGAGCTGCCGGCGGCGCGGCGCGCGCGCTACGTGTCGGCGCTGGGCCTCGCCGCCCAGGACGCGGCCGTGCTCAGCGCCGAGCGCGCCGTCGCCGAGTTCTTCGAGGCCGCCGCGCGCCTGTCCGAGAAGCCCAAGGAAGCCGCCAACTGGATCACCAACGACGTCCTGCGCAACTTCGGCGACGCGGAGCTCGGCGTGCGCTCGGTCGACGAGATGGCGCTCCGCCCGTACGACCTGGCCGAGCTGATCCGGCTGGTCGACGAGGGCGCGGTCAACGTCGCCGGCGCGCGCAAGGTGCTGCGCGTCTTGATGAAGTCCGGCGGCCGGGCGCGCGAGCTGGTGAAGACGCTGGGCCTGGCGCAGGTGCAGGACACGGCGCAGCTGGAAGCCTGGTGCCGCGCCGCGCTGGTCGGCAAGGAGAAGATCGTCGCCGACGTGCGCGCCGGGAAGACCCAGGCGCTCAACGCGCTGCTCGGCCCGGTGATGAAGGCCTCGGGCGGCACGGCCGACCCCAAGCTCGTGCAGGAGATCCTGCTCAAGCTGGTCCAGAACGGCTGACGCCGGCCGCGTTCGGGGCCGGCCGCGCGGCGCGCTCAGTGCGCGTCGAGCTTCCAGGTGCCCGTGCCGCTGGCTTCGATCGAGACCTCGACTTCCATCGACTGGCCTTGGGCCTCGATCGCCGCCGTCAGCGCCAGCACGAGTTCGAGCTCCGCCTCGAGCTCGAGCGAGTAGAGCCGGCCCGAGGCCATGTTCCAGAGCAGCGTTCCGGTGCCGCTCGACTTCAGCTTGGCCGTGGCGTCGATCTCCGCCGACTCCGCGCCCATCTCCGGGATCGCGCCCTCGAGCACCGAACCCAGGTCGAACTCGCCCGAGTGCTCGAAGGTCAGCGCGACCTCGCCGACCTCGACGCCTTCCTGCTCGCGCTTCTCCTTGAAAAGGCACTTGACCGTCATCGCGCCGAAGTGCTTGCGCAGCTCGCCGACCAGCTCGCTGGTGTTCTTGGCCACCTCGCCCTCGCTGTTGACGAACACCCCGCCCGGGAAGAACACCTGCGCCAGGCCGCTGCCCGTCGCCTCCCAGGCGTCGTCCTTGCCGACCGCCTTCGTCGGCAGGAGCGCCAGCGTGTCCATGTCGACGTCCAGGCCCGCGAGCGCGTCCTCCTCGCCCTCGCACTCGTGGAAGCTCTTCTTGAACTCCTTGTTCTCCGCGTCCCAGGCGAAGCGCACGGCCTTGCCCTCGAAGCCCGAGAGCACGTTCTCCGGCTCGCCCTCGCCCGGATCGAACACCAGCTTGAGCTTGGCGAACTCGCGCACGAGGTCCGTCGGCTGGCCGTCCATGGACTTGACGTAGGTGTCGGAGACCGTCGCGTCGTAGCGCACCGCGAGCTTGCCCTCCTGCTCGCCCATGCCGCCGTCGCCCATGTCCTGGCCGTTCAGGCTGATCTTCATCGACTCGACCTGCAGCTCGAGCGCGACCGCCAGCGCCTTCTCCTGCTCGCTGCCGTCCTTCGGCCGGAAGGCGAGCTCGTCGGCCAGCGGGCTGAGGAACAGGGCGACGGGCAGGACGGCGAGCGTTTGGTTCAGGAGACGCATGGTCAAAGGGTCCTCGTCAGGGGGGTGGCCGAAAGCGTATCCGCGCCTGCAGCGGGCGCGACGGTTTTCTCGCCGGGGGGCCTTACGCCGCCCGGCGCCCGGGCGTTTCAGGCCGGCGGGCGGAATCGGGAGCGCCGACTCACTCCCACTCGATCGTCGCCGGCGGCTTGGACGAGATGTCGAGCACCACGCGGTTGATGCCGCGCACCTCGTTGATCACGCGGTTCGAGATGCGCGCCAGGAGCTCGCGTTCCAGGTAGGCCCAGTCGGCGGTCATGCCGTCCGAGGACTGCACCACGCGCAGCGCGCAGCAGTTCTCGTAGGTGCGCGCGTCGCCCATCACGCCCACCGACTGCACCGGCAGCAGGACGGCGAAGTACTGCCAGAGCTGGCGCTCGGCGCCGGCGGCTTCGATCTCACTCGTGACGATCGCGTCGGCCTCGCGCAAGAGCGCGCAGCGCTCGGGCGTGACCTCGCCCAGGATCCGCACCGCCAGGCCCGGCCCGGGGAAGGGCTGGCGGTCGACGATGCGCGCGTCGAGGCCCAGGAAGCGGCCGATCGCGCGCACCTCGTCCTTGAAGAGCTCGCGCAGCGGCTCGACCAGCCCCATGTTCAGGTCCTTGGGCAGCCCGCCGACGTTGTGGTGGCTCTTGATCACCGCCGTGTTGCCGCCGTGCACCGCCACCGACTCGATCACGTCGGGGTAGAGCGTGCCCTGGCCCAGGAAGTGCGCGCGCTGGAAGCGCGTCGCCTCCTTCTTGAACACGTCGACGAAGTCGCGGCCGATCAGCTTGCGCTTCTGTTCCGGGTCGGTGACGCCCTTCAGGCTGCCCAGGAAGCGCTCGGCGGCGTCGACCACGGTCAGGTCGAGCGCGAAGTGGCGCGCGAAGGTCTGCTCGACCACCGCGCGCTCGTTCTTCCGCAAGAGCCCGTTGTCGACGAAGATGCAGTGCAGGCGCGCGCCGATCGCCTTGTGCACCAGCAGCGCCGCCACCGAGCTGTCGACGCCGCCCGAGAGGCCCAGCACCACCTCGCCGTCGGCGCCGACGATCGCGCGGATGCGCTCGACCTCGCGCTCGACGATCGAGGCCGGCTGCCACTCGCCGCGCGAGCCGCACACTTCGCTGACGAAGTTCGAGAGCAGCTCGAAGCCGCGCACGCTGTGCGTCACCTCGGGGTGGAACTGCACGCCGTAGAAGCGCCGCGCCGGGTCCCCGGCGGCCGCGAAGGGGCAGGTCTCGGTCGCGGCGTACACCTGGAAGCCCGGCGGCAGGCGCTCGACCTGGTCGCCGTGGCTCATCCACACCACCGTGCGCCCCTCGATGCCCAGGAACAGCTCGCTGGCGCGCTCGATCGCGATCGAGGCCCGGCCGAACTCGCGCTTGTCGGCCGGCTGCACGTGGCCGCCGAGCTGCTGGCACATCCACTGCATCCCGTAGCAGATGCCGAGCACGGGCACGCCCAGCTCGAGCAGTTCGCGCGGCACGCGCGGCGCGTCCGGCGCGTAGACCGAGGCCGGGCCGCCGGAGAGGATCACGCCCGCCAGGTTCAGCCGGCGCGCGAGCTCCAGGGCCTTGGACGGCGGCGCGATCTCGCAGTAGGTGGCGGTCTCGCGCACGCGGCGCGCGATCAGTTGCGCGTACTGCGCGCCGAGGTCGACGATCAGGATGGCGCGGGGCTGGGTGCTCATGTCGATCGGGTCGCGGAGCTCACTCCGCGTGGTAATAGTTCGGCGATTCCTTGGTGATCGTCACGTCATGCGGGTGGCTCTCCTTCATGCCCGCCGAGGTGATGCGGATGAACTGGCGCTTCTCCCACAGCTCCGCGATCGTGCGCGCGCCGCAGTAGCCGAGCCCGGCCCGCACGCCGCCGACCAGCTGGTAGGCGTAGTCCGACAAGCGGCCCTTGTAGGGCACCATGCCCTCGATGCCCTCGGGCACGAGCTTGTCGGCCGTCGCGACCTCGCCCTGGCGGTAGCGCTCCTTCGAGCCCTGCAGCATCGCGCCGATCGAGCCCATGCCGCGCACCGACTTGAACGAGCGGCCCTTGTAGAGGATCACCTCGCCCGGGCTCTCCTCCAGGCCGGCGAACAGGCTGCCCAGCATCACGCACGAGGCCCCGGCGGCCAGCGCCTTGACCACGTCACCCGAAAAACGAATGCCGCCGTCGGCGATCACCGGCACGCCGCGCTTCTGCAGCGCCTGCGCGCACTCCATCACCGCCGTCAACTGCGGCACGCCGATGCCGGCGACGATGCGCGTGGTGCAGATCGAGCCCGGCCCGATGCCGACCTTGACCCCGTCCGCGCCCGCGTCGGCCAGCGCCAAGGCACCCTCGGCCGTGGCGACGTTGCCGGCGACGACGTCGACTTGGAAGCGGCGCTTGAGCTCGCTGACGGTGGTCATCACGTTGGTCGAGTGGCCGTGGGCCGTGTCGACCACCAGGACGTCCACGCCGGCCTTGACCAGCCCCTCGCAGCGCTCGTAGTCGGCGACGCCGACCGCCGCCGCGACGCGCAGCCGCCCGCGCGCGTCCGTGGCCGAGCTGGGGAAGGCCGAGAGCATGTTCAGGTCCTTCATCGTGATCAGGCCCTGCAGGCGCAGGTCCTTGTCGACGATCAGGAGCTTCTCGACCTTGTTGCGGTACAGGAGCTGGCGCGCGTCGTCGAGCGAGGTCCCGGGCGGCGCCGTGACCAGGTTCTCGCGCGTCATGATCTCGCCCACCGGCGTGTCGTCGCTGGTCTGGAAGCGGCAGTCGCGGCGGGTCAGGATGCCGACCACGCGCTTCTTCTCGTCGACCACCGGCAGGCCCGAGATGTTGAAGCGCGCCATGATCTCGCGGCCTTCGCGGATCGTGGCGCGCGGCGCGAGGGTCACCGGGTCGAGGATCACGCCGTTGGCCGAGCGCTTGACCTTGTCGACTTCGCGCACCTGCGCCTCGATCGTCAGGTTGCGGTGGATCACGCCCAGGCCGCCCTCGCGCGCCAGGGCGACGGCCAGCTTCTCCTCGGTGACCGTGTCCATCGCCGCCGAGGAGAGCGGGATGTTCAAGGGCACGTTGCGCGAGAAGCGCGTGGTCAGCTTGACGTCGCGCGGCATCACGTCGGAGTGGCGCGGGACGAGCAGGACGTCGTCGAAGGTCAGGCCTTCGGAGAAAGGAGCGGTGCTCATGGCAGGGGTGCGAAGCCCGCCCGCCGCGCCGCCGCGCGTGCGCCGCACTCGGCCCCGAAACGCAGACCCCCGCTGGTCGCGGCATGGACGGGGCCTGCTGCGGGCGCGGGGGAAGGGCTGGTCGGGGATCCGGCTGGCGTGGGCTTCAATCCGTGGATGCTACCGTCGCCCCGGGCATCATCAAGGGGCGGCGCACGGCGTGCAGGTCCCGGGCACGAAAAAAGGGCCCGACACCGACACACGAGGTGGCGATGCCGGGCCCCAAGAAGGAGGAGATGGCCTTCTCTTCGGACACGCAGCTACCGAGCCTGAGTCAAACCCTGGAACCTTTGGACGCCGCGCGGCCCGACACCGCCCCCGATGCTGGCGGCGCACACGGCGCGGCCGGCGCGGCAGGGGGGCTCCACCCCCGGCGCCCGGCAGGCCGACACTAAGGATCCCCGCTTCCCGCCCCCCACCCCTGGAACCCCCGACGGATGTCCGGACAGAACAGCGCTGCCCCGGCGCGCGAGCCCGCCCTGCTCGCGACGCACGGTGCGCACCCGAGTGCACCGCCCGTGACGAGCCCTGAACGCGTCGAGAACGCGCGCGACCCGCGCGCGCCGCGCCGTGTCGCGATCGTCGGCGCGGGCTACATCGCCGACTACCACATCCCGATCCTGCAGGGGCTGCCGGGCGTCGAGGTGGTGGCGATCGTCGACAGCCACGCGGCGCGCGCCGAGGCGCTGGCGCGGCGCTACGGCATCGCGCGCGTGCTGTCCGACGTGCGCGAGCTGTTCGACCTGTCGGTCGACGTGGCGCACCTCTTGACGCCGCCCGACACGCACGCGCCGCTGGCGCGCACGCTGCTCGAGCACGGCATCGGCTTGTTCGTCGAGAAGCCCTGCGTGCTGAGCTCGGCCGAGGCGCGCGAGCTCGAGGCGCTGGCGACCGCGCGCGGCGTGCCGCTGGGGGTCAACCACAATAACGTGTACCACCCGGCCTTCCGGCGCCTCTTGCAGCGCCTGCGCAGCGGGGCGATCGGGCGCGTCGAGCACGTGCAGATCACCTGGAACGTGCCGCTGGCGCAGCTCGACGCCGGGGACTACGCGCACTGGATGTTCCGCACGCCGCGCAACATCGTGTTCGAGCAGGCGGTGCACCCCTTCTCGCAGCTGCACCAGCTGATCGGCCGCGTGCAGAGCGCGACGACCACGGTGCTCGGCCGCCGCGAGCTGCACCCCGGCCAGCTGTTCGTCGACCGCTGGTCGGTGGCCTGCGTCGGCGAGCGCGGCACGGCCCAGGTCTACCTGGCCTTCGGGCAGGGCTTCAGCCGCAGCACGCTGCAGGTGATCGGCTCGGACGGCTCCCTGGAGTGCGACCTGCAGCACAACACGTTGAGCGGCGAGGAGAAGACGGTCTGGCTCGAGTTCTGGAACTCGTTCCTCGCCAGCTGGCGGCGCGGGCGCGAGCTGCGCCGCGACGCGCGGCGCGGGCTCTTCCATTATCTGCGCTTCACGCTCGGCCTGGGCCGGCGCGAGGACGCGTTCTTCGCCGGCATGCGCGACTCGGTCGGCGACTTCTACGCCGCGCTGGCCGCGCGCCGCCCGATCCCCTGCTCGGCGCGCGACGCGGCCGACGTGCTGGCGTACTGCGAGGCCGCGGTGCGCGAGCTGCCCGAGCGGGGTGCGCCGGAGCCGCGCCTGCCGGAGCCTGGAGCGGCGCGGCCGGGCGAAGTGCTGGTGCTCGGCGCGACGGGTTTCATCGGCCGGCGCACGCTGGCCAAGCTGCTGGCCGCCGGCCGGCCGGTGACGATCGTCGCGCGCCGCTCGCACGCGCTGCCCGCCGAAGTCCTGGCCGCGATCCTCGACGGGCGCGTGCGCTTCCTGCGCGGCAGCCTGGAGGACCCGGCGGCGCTGAAGGCCGCGCTGGTCGGCGCGAGCGCGGTGATCCAGCTGGCGACCGGCGGCGGCGACACGTGGGAGAAGGTGCAGCGCTCGATGGTCGACGGCACGCTGGCCGTCGCGCGCGCGGCGCTGGAACAGCGCGTGCAGCGCTTCGTCTACGTCTCCTCGATCGCGGCGCTGTACACCGGGCCCGACGCCGCGCGCGGCCCGGGCAGCGCGGGCGGAGCGATCGACGACTCGACCGCCACCGATCCGCGTCCGGACCTGCGCCCCTTGTACTCGCGCGGCAAGATCGAAGCCGAGCGGCGCCTGCTCGAGCTGTGGCGCACCGAGCGCCTGCCGCTGGTGATCGCGCGCCCGGGCATCGTGCTCGGCGCCGGCACCGCGCTGCAGCACTCGGGCTACGGCCTGTGGACGCGCGACAACCGCTGCATCGGCTGGGGCCCCGGCGACACGCCGATCCCGGGCGTGTGGGTCGACGACGTCGCCGACGCGCTGGCCTCGATCGTCGCCCACCGCGGCGACGACCTGCACGGCCAGGCCTTGAACCTCTGCGCCCGCCCCGCGATCACGCCCGTCGAATACGTCGCCGAACTCGGACGCGTCACCGGGCGGGCCTTGCACTTCCACCCGCGCGCGCTGTGGCTCTCGCAGCTGATGGAGATCGGCAAGTGGGCGGTCAAGAAGCTCGGCCGCCGCCCCGACGTCGAGTTCCCCAGCTGGCGCGACCTGAAGTCGCGCGCCCTCGTGCCGCCCTTCACCGCGCGCCTGGCGCGCGAGAAGCTCGGCTGGAAGCCGGTCGAAGAGCGCGAAGCGTTCCTCGACCGCGCCGTGCGCGTCTACGGCCCCGGCGCCGGCCGCGACGGCGCTCCCTGAACGGGGCTTTTGCAGCGCCGGCCGAGCGGGCGTCGGCGGCGGACGCTAGGCTCCCGGCGTGCTGCTCGCCCCCCTTCTCGCCCCCCTTCTCGCGAGCGGACTCGCCGTCGCCGCGCCGGCCGAGGCGCCGGCCGAGCCCGCGTTCGCGCTGCGCGCGGCCAAGGCGCTGGTCGCCGCCTGGGACGGGCCGCAGGCGATCGACGACGCGCTGGTCGTCGTGCGCGGGCGCAAGATCGAGGCGGTCGGCTCGGCGCGCACGACGCCGGTGCCCGCCGACGCGCAGGTGATCGACGTGCGGCCGCACTGGGTGATGCCCGGGATGGTCGACCTCCACAGCCACATCGCGGGCGCCGGGGGCGACATCAATGACATGGTGCTGCAGGTCAACTCCGGCCTGCGCACCTCGCCGACCGTCGTGCCGCGCAACGACAACCTGCAGGCGGCGGTCGCGGCCGGCATCACGACCATCCTCTACATCCCCGGCTCCGGCACGAACATCTCGGGCTCGGGCGTGCTGCTCAAGACCGGCCTGGCGCGCTACGAGGAGATGGTCGTGCGCGACCCCGGCTCGCTCAAGATCGCCCAAGGCGACAACCCGACGCGCTTCGCCTACGGCATGGGCCGCTCGCTGATGAACTACCACATCCGCGGCGAGCTGAGGCGCGGCCTGGCGCACGCGCGGCGCGCTGAAGCGGGCGCGGAGCCGCTGCGCGACCTGCGCTACGACGTGTTCAAGGAGCTGCTCGCCAAGCGCACGCAGGTCTCGACCCACACCCAGCTCTACGCGCTGGTGCTCTACACGCTCGAGATCATCCGCCGCGAGGCGGGCGTCGACGTCTACATCGACCACGGCGAGTGGAAGGGCTACCTCGCGACGCCCTTGGCGCTCGAGCTGGGCGTCAACGCCATCGTCGGCCCGCGCGAGATCGACGTCCCCGGCGGCCGCGCCCTGGACTACGACGGCCGCATCGTCGGCATCGCCGGCGAGTACCAGGCGCGCGGCATGCGGGCCGTCGGCTTCAACACCGACGCGCCGGTCGTGCCGCAGGAGGACCTGTACCTGCAGGCCTCGATGGGCGTGCGCTACGGCTTCGACAACCGCGAGATGCAGGGCGTGCTGGGCCTGACCATCGTGCCGGCGCGCACGGCCGGCATCGACGCGCGCGTCGGCAGCCTGGAGCCCGGCAAGGACGCCGACCTGGTGGTGATCTCCGGCAGCCCGCTCGAGCCGCGCTCGCGCATCCAGCGCGTGTACATCGAGGGCCAGCCGGTCTACGAGACGCAGCCCGCCGCGGCGCGGCGCTGAGCAGCGCGATGCTCGACCGCCAGCGCCGCGCGCGGCTCGGCCGCGAGTGCGCGACGACGGCCGTCCTGGCCGCGCCGCTGGTCGCCGGCCAGCTGCTGACGATCGGCATGAACGTGATCGACGTGCAGCTCGCGGGCCGGCTCGGCACCGCGGTGCTCGCCGCCACCAGCGCCGGCTACAACGTGTGGGTCCTGGCGCTGTTGGTCACGCTCGGGATCCTGCTGGCCGTCGCGCCGCACGTCGCGCGCCTCGACGGCGCCGGCCGGCGCGGCGAGGTCGGCGCCGTGTTCCGCCAGGGCCTCTGGCTCGGGCTGGCGATCGGCGTCGGCTTCCTGCTGCTCTTGCGCCAGGCCGAGCCGCTGCTGGTGTGGGTCGGCACGCCGCCCGAGGTCGTGCCCGACGCGCTGCGCTTCCTGCGCGCGATCTCCTGGGGTGCGCCGGCGCTGGCGCTGTTCTTCGTGTGCCGCAACACCAGCGAGGGCCTCTCGCGCACGCGGCCGACGCTCTACGTCAGCCTGCTGGGCGTCGCGCTGCTCCTGCCGCTCGCCTGGAGCTTGATGTACGGCCGCCTCGGGCTGCCGGCGCTGGGTGCGGAGGGTGCGGGCCTCGCGCACGCGACGATCCTGTGGCTGCAGGCCGGCGCGTACCTGGCCTGGTTGCGCTGGCATCCCGACTACGCCGCCGCACGGCTGTTCGAACGCTTCGAGCGTCCCTCGGCGCGCGTGATCGGCCAGCTGGTCGCGGTCGGCGCACCGATGGGCTTCAGCATCTTCATGGAGGGCTCGCTGTTCGTGTTCACCGCGCTGGTCGCGGGCTCCTTCGGCGTCGTCGCCGGCAGCGCCCACGCGATCGCGATGAACGTCGCTTCGTTCACCTTCATGGTGCCACTGGGCATCGGCATGGCGACCACCGTGCGGGTCGGCAACGCCGTCGGCCGCCGCGATCCCGCGGGCGTCGCCTGGGCGGGAGCGGCGGGCTTCGCGCTGGTGCTGGCGACGCAGCTCGTCGCGGCCGCGGCGATCCTGTTCGGCGCGGGCGGCATCGCGGGCCTGTACAGCGACGACCCGGCGGTGCGCGAGCTGGCGATCGCGCTCTTGGTCGCGGCGGCCTGGTTCCAGCTGCCCGACGGCATCCAGGGGCTGTTCAACGGCGCGCTGCGCGGGCTGGAGGACACGCGCGTGCCCGCGCTGATGACGGTGGTGTCGTACTGGGCCGTCGGCGCGACGCTCGGCTGGTGGTTCGGCCGCCAGCTCGGCGAGGGCCCCGAAGGCCTGTGGAAGGGCCTGATCGCCGGTCTGTGCTGTGCGGCGCTGCTGCTCGGGCTGCGCTTCGCGCAGCGCGCGCGCGCCGGGTTGGCGGCGCTGCCGCGCGTCTGAGCGCCAGGTGCCGGGGCACGGGCCGTCGCGGTGCGCTGCGCGCGGCACTACACTCGCGGGCCCCAGGAGGCTCCCCATGCTGCTGATCCCCGTGCTCACCTTGGCCCCCACCCTCGTCCTCGCGGGCGACCAGGCTGCGGTCGGCTACAAGCTCCCCCCGCCCGCCGTCGTGCGCCTCGTCGATGCGCCGGCGACGCCGCAGGTCAGCGTCAGCTCGGACGGCGAGTGGCTCTTGTTCCAGGAGCGGCCGGCGCAACCCTCGATCGAGGACGTGCTGCGGCCGTGGATCCCGCTGGCGGGCATGCGCATCGATCCGCAGCTCAACGCCGGACAGCAGCTGTCCTTCGTCACCGGCCTCGAGGCGCGCAAGCTGGGCGCCGAGCGCGGCACGCGCATCGAGCTGCCGAGCGGCGCGCGCGTGATCGACGTGCGCTGGTCGCACCGGACGCCGCGCCTGGCGCTGACGCTGGCCACCGAGACGGGCGTCGAACTGTGGATCGCCGACGGCGGCACGGGCGTCGCGCGGCGCCTGGCGCGCGGGATCAACGGCCTCCACGGCGCGGGCTTCGACTGGCTCGGCGACGGCGTGCGTCTCTTGGTGTGGCTGACGCCCGAGGGCCGCGGCGCGGCGCCGGTCGCGAAGGCCAAACCGGTCGGGCCGGCGGTGCAGGAGACTTCGGGCTCGAAGACCGCGCTGCGCACGTACCAGGATCTGTTGACGGACGCGCACGACGAGGCGCTGTTCGAGTACTACGCCACCAGCCAGCTCGCGATCCTCGATCCGCGCACCGACCAGCTGACCAAGATCGGGCCGCCGGCGATCTACCCGGGTGCGGAGTTCTCGCCCGACGACAAGCACCTCCTGGTCACGCGCAGCGTGCGGCCCTTCTCGTACCTGCTGCCGGCCGGGTTGTTCCCGCACAAGATCGAGGTCTGGGGCCTCGACGGCAAGCTCGAGCGGCTGGTCGCTGACGTGCCGATGGGCGAGAACATCCCGCAGGAGGGCGTGCGCACCGGCCCGCGCTCCGTGCAGTGGCACCCGGTCGAGGACGCGACGCTGGTGTGGTGCGAGGCGCTCGACGGCGGCGACCCGAAGACCAAGGCCGCGGAGCGCGACCGCTGGCGCATGCTGTCGGCGCCCTTCGCCGGCGAGGCGCGCGAGCTGCGGCGCATGGAGCACCGCGCGCAGGGCATCTCCTTCTTCCCCGACGGCTCGCGCATCGTGTTCGGCGAGTACGACCGCGACAAGCGCTGGACGCGCACCTTCCTGTATCCCGCGCCGGGCGTCGAGGCCAAGCAGGTGGTGTGGGACGACCGCAACACCAACGACCGCTACGGCGATCCGGGGCAGGTGGCGATGGTCACCAACGCGCGCGGACGGCGCGTGGTGCGGCTCGACGGCACGCAGGGCTACCGCAGCGGGCGCGGTTCGGGGCCCGAGGGCGAACGGCCGTTCCTCGACCGCTTCGACACGCTGACGCTGGCCAAGGAGCGGCTGTGGCAGTGCGAGACGGGTGTGTACGAGTCGCTGGTCGCGATCGCGCGGACGGGCGCGCAGCCGGTGATCGTCACCTCGCGCGAGACGCCCCGGGACGCGCCCAACTACCTGCTGCGCGAGCTGGGCTCGACGAAACAGACGGCGCTGACGAACTTCCCCGATCCGCAGCCGGAGCTGCGCGGCGTGACGCAGGAGCTGGTCAAGTACAAGCGCGCCGACGGCGTCGACCTGTCGGCCACGCTCTACCTGCCGCCGGGCTACAAGGCGGGCACGCGCCTGCCGCTGTTCGTGTGGGCCTACCCGCAGGAGTTCACCGACGCGAGCACGGCCGGGCAGGTCAGCGGCTCGCCCAACCGCTTCGTGCGCCTGCGCGGCGCATCGCACCTCTACCTGCTGATGCACGGCTACGCGGTGCTCGACAACGCCGCGATGCCGGTGGTCGGCGACCCCGAGACGATGAACGACACCTTCATCGAGCAGATCGTGGCCGCCTCGCAGGCGGCGATCGACTTCTGCGTCGAGCGCGGCGTCGCCGACCGCGAGCGCGTGGCGGTCGGCGGCCACAGCTACGGCGCGTTCATGACGGCCAACCTGCTGGCGCACTGCGACCTGTTCAAGGCCGGCGTGGCGCGCAGCGGCGCCTACAACCGCACGCTGACGCCCTTCGGCTTCCAGAGCGAGCGCCGCACGATCTGGGAAGCGCCGAACTCGTACATCCAGCTCTCGCCGTTCCTCTCGGCGCACAAGGTCAACGAGCCCCTGCTGATGATCCACGGCGAGAAGGACAACAACATGGGCACCTTCCCGATCCAATCCGAGCGCATGTACGCCGCGGTCAAGGGCAACGGCGGCACGGCGCGCCTGGTGATGCTCCCCGGCGAATCGCACGGCTACAGCGCGCGCGAATCGGTGCTGCACACGATCGCGGAGACCTTCGAGTGGCTCGACCGGCACGTCAAGAACGCGCGCATCGAATCGAAGGCGGGCGCGGTCGAAGCGGGGGCGGCGCCGACGGGCGGGAAGTAGGGCGCGACTAGCTCGCCAACCTGAGCCCGAGACCCAGGGCGAGCAGGACGATCCCGAGGGTCAGCATCACCGAGCTCGCCTGCTCCGCTCGTCGCGGCAGGTGCGCCTCGGGGATCGAAGACTCGCGACCGAGCCACAGGCGGTCGCCATAGCGGCCGGCGAGCCCGCTGACCAGGAGCACGGCGCCGAGCACGAACAGGAGTTTGCCGAGCAGCGGGCTGTCTCCGACGAGGAGGTACCAGCGGGGGTGGCGCGACAGCCCGGCCGCGCCGAGAATCGCGCCGACGACGGCACCGAGCGCGACCTGCAGCGCCCACGCGGTCCAGCTCGGTCGAATGCTCATGCGTCAGGGCTCAGGATGCGGTACGCCGCAGGGTTCCAGGCCTTCAAACGCTCCCACCGTCCCGCCGAGGAGCTCGCGCCTCGAGATGGCGCAGCGCGAGCGTCTCGAGTTCCTGCAGGTCCTCGTCCGCTCCTCCGACGACGGCGAGCAGGTAGTTCGGACTCGGGACGTCCTCGAGCCGGGCGCCTTCGAAGAGGAAGGCAACCACGTCCGCCAGCGCTTCGTCCGCGTGCCAGGTGGTCATGACCAGCGGCCGCTCGAAGCCCAGGTCGACTTCCTCCAGGACGCTGACCATGTCGATCGAGTCGTCCCAGCTCGAGCAGTCGTGGCCGGCGCACACGGCGTAGCGGCAGCCCGATTCGACGAGCTGCTGCGAGAGGCGCTCCTGCTCGTCCGCGGTGATCGTCGGCTCCTTCGCCAGCAGGAGCGCGAAGTGCGGAGCGCCGTCGAACGGGGAGACGAACTCGAACGGCCGCCGCCAGCGCACCGACCGCACGCACGGGGACTTGACGCCGGGCAGGTCACGCATGGGAACTCGTGCGCGCTACTCGATCAGCTCCGCGACTCAGTCGCGAGGTGCCTCGAACTCGACCTCGAACACGAAACGCACGGACTTCGCGCGCTTGTCGTCGCCTGGCGAGCCGGGCTCGATCCGTTCGAAGCGCGCGACGACGTGCAGGATCGTGTGACCCGCGGGGTCGCGGTCGAGCATGGCCTGGGGCGTGGCGCGCGCCAGCTCGGTGGAGGGCTGGCCGTCGGCCTCGGCGGCGCGCAGACGCACGGACTTGATCGCGCGCGGCGCTGGCGCGGGGGAATCGGGCAGCGCGTTGAGCTGCACGCGTTCCCACACGCGGTCGAGCGCCTTGGCGCGGCGCTCCTGGCTCCACGGGTCCCACACCAGCGGGTCCTCGGCCAGCGGGCTCCAGGTGACGTCGACGACCAGGCGCTTACCCGGCTCCTCCCAGGTGTTCGTCACGCGGTGCGGCGTCGCGACACGGTCCCGGAACAGCACGAAGGCCGGGTCGCCGAACAGCACGCGGTGCACGATGTCGGTCCACATCGGGGACTCGTGCGGCCCGCGCTTCCCGTCCTCGTAGAGCGCGAAGCTCAGCGGCAGCTTCGTCGCCCCGAGCACCATCTCGTCGTAGCCCTGGCGCGCCACCTCCCCCAGCGCCGTGCCGCCGGCGCGGATCTTCCACTCCTCGATGCCCGCGCGCGTCGCGTGGTTGGCGGCCAGCGGCGCGATGTAGGCCGCCGCTCCGTGGCGGATCGCGCTCAGCGCGAAGGACTCGGTCGGACGGATGTCGTGGAAGCGCGTCAGGCCGTCGGTGTCGCCGAAGGTGCTGACGATGTCCGGCCCGACGATCGTGCGGCGCGTCACCGCCGAGTGGCACGAGCCGTTGAGCACCACCGCGCCGCCGAGCTCGACGCCCTCGAGCAGCGCCGCCGGCGTCAGGCGCGGCATCTCGCCCGTCGGATCCTGGCCGACCTTGGCCGGATCCCAGGCCCAGTGCTTCTCGTGGTCGCGGTTGCGGTACATCGAGAACAGCCAGATGCCCTGCGAGTCGCCGCAGTGGCCCCACTCGACCAGCGCGGCGCCCGAGGCCGCGGCGCGCTGTTGCGCCAACAGGACGCTCCAGCCCGCGTCCTTGCCGGTCAGCCACAGGTCGGTCGTCTCGAGCGCGCGCCCTTCGTGGCCGACGCGCCGCTGCGGGCCGAGCTTGACGACGCGGTCGAGCACGACCGATGTCGCCGAGAACTTGCGCGCCGGCGGCGTGCGCTGCGCCGTGCGCTCGATCGTCTGCACGAAGCGCAAGGCGCCTGCGCCGTCGTCGCCCGTGATCAAGCCGAAGGCGCAGTCGACGAAGGGATCGTCGTCGAGCCGCGCCAGCATCGGCACCAGCCGGCGCGGCAGGTTGCCGTCGATGGCGCCCGGCTCCAGCACCAGCGCCAGCCAGGCGGGGCGGTGCTCCTGCAGGAGCGTCTCGAGCGTCGCCCAGTCTCCGTCCCAGCTCGCCGCGGTCGCGCCGCGCCAACGCGCCAGCTCGCGCGCCGCCGCCAGGTAGTCCCCCTCGCCCGCGCAGACCACGAGGTACTTCCCGTGTACCGGTTGGGGCACCGGCTGGGGCGCCGGCCGATCGTCCTGCACAGCACACGGCGCCAGCGCGATCACGAGCGGGAGCATGGCCACCTCCGGAGCCTCGATTCTGCCTTTCCGGCGCGCGAGTTGGTATCACGGGCCGCGCGTGTCCGCCCCCCACCTCCTGCACGTGTTCTCGACCTTCGTGCCCGCCGGGCCCGAGACGCGCACGGTGCAGCTGATCGAGGCCCTCGGGCGCGAGTTCCGCCACTCGATCCTGGCCATCGACGGCCGCACCGACGCCCAGCAGCTCCTGACCGGCCGCGCCGAGGTGCGCATCCTGCCGAGCCCGCCGCGCGCCGGCTCGATCGCGACGCTGCGCCGCCTCGCGGCCCTCTTCCGCAGCGAAGCCCCCGACCTGACGCTCTCCTACAACTGGGGCGCCTTCGACGCCGTCTTCGCCGCGCGCGTGCTGCGCCGGCCGCACGTACACCACGAGGACGGCTTCACCAGCGACGAGGCCGTCGAGTTCAAGCGCCGCCGCGTCCTGACACGCCGCTGGTTCCTGTCCGGCGTCGCGCGCGTGATCGTGCCCTCGCGCAAGCTCGAGTCCATCGCGCGCGAACAATGGAAGCTCGACGCGCCGCCGCTGCTCTGCATCCCCAACGGCATCCGCCTTGAGCGCTTCGGCGCGCGCGACGGCCGGGCGAAGTTGCGCCAGCGCCTGGGCATCCCGGCCGAGGCGCCCTTGATCGGCTACGTCGGCCACCTGCGGCCCGAGAAGAACCCGCTGCGCCTCTTGGCCGCCTGCCGCGCGCTGGCCGGCGCCGCGGCGGTGCACGTCCTGGTGCTCGGCGACGGGCCGGAGCGCGCCGGCTGCGAGGCCTACGCGCGCGAACACCTCGCCGGGCGCGTGCACTTCGCCGGCCACGTGCTCGATCCGGTCGAGCACTACCGCGCGCTGGACCTCTTCGCGCTCAGCTCGGACACCGAGCAGATGCCCGTCGCGCTGCTCGAGGCCATGGCCAGCGCGCTGCCGGTCGTGTCGACCGAGGTCGGCGACGTGCGCGCGATCCTGCCCGAGGAGCAGGGCGCCTTCGTCGTGCCGCTGGCCGGCGCAGCCACCGCGGACGGCCTGTCGCGCGCGCTCGAGCGCCTGCTCGGCGACAGCGCGCTGCGCGCGCGCCTGGGCAGCGCCAACCGCGCGCGCGTGGCGCGCGAGTTCAGCTTCGAGCGCATGCTGGCGGCCTACCGCGAGGTCTACGTCGACGCGCTCGCTGCAGCGCGCACCCCCCGATGAGCGTCCCCCTGCCCCACCGCCCGCACCCCTGGCACGGCCTCTCCCCCGGTCCGCGCTTCCCCGAGCAGCTGACGGCCTACATCGAGCTCGTCCCGACCGACGGCGTGAAGTACGAGATCGACAAGCACAGCGGCTACCTCAAGGTCGACCGGCCGCAACGCCTCTCGAGCACCTGCCCCACGCTCTACGGCTTCGTCCCGCGCACCTACTGCGCCGAACGCGTCGCGCAGCTCGCGATCCCCGGCGCACCCCCGACCGCACGCGGCGACGGCGACCCGCTCGACATCTGCGTGCTGACCGACCGCGCGATCACCCGCGGCGACATCCTGCTCGAAGCCCGCCCGATCGGCGGACTGCGCATGGTCGAGCGCGGCGAAGCCGATGACAAGATCCTCGCCGTCCTGCTCGGCGACCCGACCTACGGCGACTTGCGCGAGCTCGACCAACTCCCGCGCCCCGTCCTCGACCGCCTGCGCCACTACTTCCTGACCTACAAGACCATCCCCGGCGAGCCCTCGACGATCACCGTCGACCCACCCTACGGCGCCGCGATCGCGCAGCAGGTCCTGCGCGCAGCTCAACAGGACTATCAACACCACTGGGTCGATCGGCTGGACAGCTGAGACACGCTCGTTGGGCGTGGCTACGCCAGGATCACGGCTACCTGCTTCGGCCTGCCGCAGGTCAACTCGGGATCGCCCAGTGTCCGCGTCAATTCCTCCAGGATCTCCATAGCGATCGCATGGTCATCGGGCGAGTGCGCTCGCATCCCAGCATGACCGGGCCACACGATGGCCAGTTGCAGGGCAGGATGCTGATCCAATCCGCCCCAGAGCGAATCGCTCAGTCCATCCCAGTTGGCGGTTTGATTCGGCGGATCCATCGGACATCTGCTCCTCAGCGCGGCACAAAACGACTCTTTGTTCGTGATGGCATCCTCCGGAAGGATGAACACCGCCCACCCGGCTGCCCTGAGGCGATCCAGGATTCCATCCAGGTCCTGAGCGGAGACCGTGTGTACACCTGCTTGCACGTGTTGCCTACCCGTCGCCGCAGGGTAGGAGTGAAGTCTCGGGAGTTCCACACAACTACGTGTCGGGAGGGACGATGGCATTCGCAGGCTTGGTCGCGCTCGTCGTGCTGCCGCTCATGGGTTGCGCATTCTGTCACTGTCCTCCGCGCAGGAGCGATCGCCCTGCTGCTTGCGGCACGTTCGTACGGATCGGAGCCGACGCCCGACGCCTGCACAGCGAACAGGCCGCTGTCCTCGCGAAGAACTCCGGTTTCGAACGGGAGCATGTCCGGTGGTGGTCTCCGGAGACCCTCGAAGACTGGCATCGGATCGTCGGCGACATGTGGGGAGCGATTGGCGAGTCGCCGGATGCGAGGGCCCTGATCGCGGACGGCAGGTATGCCGTACTCTACTCCCCAGATTTCGAGGCGGCCGACCCTCTGCTGGAGGCAGGGCGCTTCGTGCTCGTGCTCTGTGACTTGGACGAGCCGACGGCGGGCGCCGTGGTCAGCGAATCGATGCACTGGATCCGCGACTACCCCGTCCTTAGGTGAGGGCCAATCCTTGGATGCGCGCTCCGCCGATCAGGGGCGTCAGCGGGCGGGGCCGATCGTGCGCTCCAGGAAGCGCACCATCCGTTCGGTGAACAGCGCGCGGTTCTCGAGCTTCGCGAAGCCGTGCCCCTCGTCCGGGAAGAAGTACAGCTCCGGGTCCATGCCGCGCGACTGCAGCGTCACCGCCAACTGCATCGCTTCGCCGACAGGGACGCGCGGGTCGTTCAATCCGTGCGCGATCAGCATCGGACATCGGATCTCCGCCGCGCGCGCCAGCGGCGAGATCGAGCGCAGGAACTCGCGGTCCGACAGCGCGCCGTACTCCGCTTCGCGCAGCGCGCGGCGGTACCCCGCGGTCTGCTCGAGGAAGGTCTCGAAGTTGACGATCCCGACCACGTCCACGCCCGCGCCGAAGACCTCCGCACCCTCGATCACCGTCGCCACCGCCATGAAGCCGCCGTAGCTCCCTCCGTAGGCGGCGATGCGTCCGGTCTCGCTCAGGCCTTCCTTCACCAACCAGCGCGCCGCCTCGACGCCGTCGCGCACGCTGTCCCAGCGCCGCCGTACGTCGTCGAGCCGGTGGAACTCCCGCCCGTACCCCGTCGACCCGCGCACGTTCGGCTGCAGCACCCCGAACCCGCGCGCGACCAAGGCCTGCACCGCCGCGTTGAAGGCCGGCCGATGCTGCCCCTCCGGCCCGCCGTGGAAGTTGACCACGAAGGGCAGCGGCCCCTGCGCCCCGCGCGGCCGGTACAGGAAGGCCGGGATCTCGAGCCCGTCGAAGGACCGATAGCGCACCAGCTCCGGCTCGACCAGCTGCGCGAGATCGACGCCCTCCGCCACCGCCTCGGTCAAGGCGCGCAGGCGCGCCGCACCGCGCTCCGGCACGTCGAGCGCGAAGGCCAGGCCGGGCGAGCGCGGGCTGGAGAGCGTCAGCGACAACGAACGCTCGCGCCACTCCCCCAGCACCACGACCCCGCGCTCCATGGCCGGCAGCTCGACCTCCTCGAACTCCGGCAGGCGGTACACGTGCAGCACGCCGTAGCCCTGCTCGTTGGTGACCAGCGCCAGCAGGCTGCGCGACTCGTTCAGCGCCGACCCGTCGATCTCGTGCGCATCCAACTGCGGCAACGGCCGCTCCAGCGCGCCACTGCGCAGATCCTGGCGCCACACACGCCGGATCCCGTCCCCGACATCCGATTCCAGCAACACGGCGCGCTCGTTCGGCCAGTACGCGATCCCCGCCGTGTTGAGCGTCCCGCCCGCCTCCGGCTGCGGACCGAGCGGCCGCAGCACGCCGCTCTCCAGCTCCAACTCGTAGGCCCGCACGTCGGACTCCGAGACGAACTCGCTGACCAAGGCCCGCCGTGCATCCCCCGTCACGTCCTGCACCGACCACGAACCCGGCCGCGCCAGGAGCTTCGTCGCGCGCCCCGACGCGCTCCCGCGCGCCTCGAAATCGAAGCGGTAGAGATGGAACGCCTCCGCGGATTCGTCGTTGGCCGCATACAGGAAGCCCGACCCATCCGCCAACCACACCTGCGGCCGGAAGACCGTGCGCGCGCGCGTCAACAAGGGCTCGAGCGCCGACGAACCGCCGCCCTCGCGCGTCGCACCGAGCAGGAAGACCTGATCCTGTTCGTTCCCCCCGCTCGCCGCGCGCACCAAGAGCCGCTCCCCGTCCGGCGACAGCGAGAATCCGCTCGCCCCGTCCTCGAAGTTCGACAGCTGCACCCGCCGCCCGTCGCGGTCGACGCGGAACACCTGGTTGACCCCCTCCGGCCAGTCGCGCACGTACAGCGCGCCGTCGGGCGCGAGCACGGGGTTGGCCGGCGCGCGCACCTCGAGCAGCGCGCGCACCGAGGGCCCTGTAGCTCCGCTCGACGCCGCGGGCGCACCGGCGCAACTCGCCAGGAGCAGGAACGGCAGGACTCCACCCGACAGGCGATTCAGACGCGCTTGCATGGCGGCAGATTCTGCCGTGCCGCCGCCCGCGGCGCGCCGGGGTACTGAAGCCGCTGCCTCGCGCCCGACCGCAAGCTATCCTCTCCGCCCATGACCGACGGCTCCCCGGACGAAGCGCCCGCCCCGGATCCGGACAGAGCGGATCCGAACCGAGCGGATCCGGGCGCAGCGGATCCGGTCTCCAGCGAGCCGAGCGGGTCCACCGGGGCCCAACCCCGCCGCTTCGGCAACTACCTGCTGCTCAAGGAGCTCGGACGCGGCGCCCAGGGTGTCGTGTTCCTCGCCGAGGACGCCGGCCTGCGGCGCAAGGTCGCGCTCAAGATGCTGACCGGCGCGGGCGCCGAGTCGCAGCTCGTCCGCGCGCGCTTCCGGCGCGAGGCCGAGCTGACCTCCAAGTTCGAGCACCCCGGCATCTGCGGCGTGCACGACTTCGGCGAGGTCGAGGGCGTGCCCTACATCGCGATGCAGTACGTGCGCGGCACGACGCTCGCCGCGCTGGTCGAGCGCGCGCGCAGCCCCTCGGCCACGGGCGACGCCGGCGCGCGAGCGAGCGACACGATCAGCATCGTCGGCGGCGGCAGCAAGGGCGGGCTCGACGACGTGCTGCGGCTGGTCGAGCGGGCCGCGCGCGCGCTCCACGTCGCGCACGAAGCGGGCCTGGTGCACCGCGACATCAAGCCCGCCAACGTGATGGTCACGCCCGAGGGCCACCCGGTGCTGCTCGACTTCGGCCTGGCGCGCGACCTCGACGGCGAGGGCCAGGGCCTGACGCAGTCGGGCCAGATCCTCGGCACGCCCGCCTACCTGGCGCCCGAACAGATCGTCGCCTCGCGCGGCACCGTCGACCGGCGCACCGACGTCTACGCGCTGGGCGTGATGCTCTTCGAGTGCCTGACGCTGCGCCGGCCCTTCGAGGGCTCGAGCTGGGACCAGCTCTTCCACGCCATCCTCGACGGCGCGCCGCCCAACCCGCGCGCCTACAACCCGCGCCTGCCGCGCGAGCTGTGCGTGGTGATCGAGGTCGCGATGGAGCGCGACGCCGCGCGCCGCTACCCGACCGCCGAGGCGCTGGCCGAGGACCTGCGCCGCGTGCGCTCCTACGAGCCGATCCAGGCCAAGGCCTCGGGCCCGCTGCTGCGGCTCTCCAAGTGGGCGCGCCGTCACCCCGGCCGCGCCACTGCCGCGGGCGCGCTGACGCTGTTCACCTGCAGCGGCCTGGGACTGGTCGGCGCGAACATGCTGCAGCGCCGCAGCGACCTGCGCACGCACCTGGCGAGCGCCGCCGCAGCCCTGGTGTCGGCCGATTACGTCGCGGCCGCGGTCAGCGTCTCCAAGGCCCAGGAGCTCGACCCCGAATCGCTCGAGGTGCTCGAGCTGCGTGCCAAGGTCCAGGAGGGCGAGCGGCGCGCGCAGCGCGAGCGCGACGAGCGCGACGACCGCGCCAAGGCCGAGCTCGCGCGCCGCGAGGAGCTGCAGCAGCGCGCGCGCTACGCCGAGGCGCGCCAGGAGATCGACGCGCTCCAGGTCGAGCTCGAGGCCGCGCGGCCGGCGGTCAAGGAGAAGCCGGCCGACGATGCGACGCGCGCCGCCTTCGCGGCCCGCGAGAAACGGCTCGAGGCGCTCCAGTTCGAGGTCGAGGGACTCCTGCAGTCGCGCTCCGAGGCGCTGCAGCGCGCTGCGAGCCTGGAACGGCCTTGGGGCGGCGGCGCCGCGACGCAGCAGGCTCTGGCCTGGTTCTACCTCGAGCGCTGGCGCGAGGCGCTCGCCGCCCACGACCCGGCGCGCGCCGCGGCGATGCGCAGCGCGGTCGAGGAACACGATCCGGGCCGCGAGCACGAGCCCGAGCTGCGCGGCCGCGGCACGCTGGCGCTCGAGCTCGTGCCCGCCGCCGCCGAGGTCTTCCTGTTCCGCTGCGAGGGCTACGAGAGCGTGCGCGCCGACGGCGTGATCCCGCGCCTGGTGCCGGTGCCGGCCTCGGGCACCGCGCGCCTGCGCCCGGGCGCCTGGGTCGAGGGCTTCCATCCCGGCGATCCCTGCTGGGTCGTGCTGGCGGTCGAGCCCGGCTCGCCCGCCGCGCGCGCCGGCCTCGAACGCGGCGACCTGGTCGTGCGCTGCGCGGGCGAGCCCGCCGAGGAAGCGCTGTACCTGCGCGCCGCGCAACCCGACGGGACGCTGGCGCGCGTGGTCGCGCTCGACGGCCAGCCGACGATCGGGCTCTTCGATTGGAAGGCCCAGCTCTCCGCCACCAAGTCCGAAGTGCACCGCGTCGCGCTGGCGGGGCGCGCCGAAGAACTGGAGTGCGACGCGCGCCAGCTCGAGGTCGTCAGCGCGGTCGAGCTGCTGCACGCGGGCGCGCCGGCAGCGCTGGAACTCGCCTGTCTGCACGCGGGCCGGCTGCAGACGCTGGCGCTGGCCGCTGGCGAGCGCTCCGGGCTGAGCGTCGAGCGCAGCGCCTACCCGCTGATCCTGGCGCCCGAGTGCCGCCTCGATCCCCAGGCGCAGCTGACCATCGACCCCGGTTCCTACCTGTTGTTCGTGCGCGCCCCCGGCTTCGAGGACCAGCGCGTGCCGCTGTGGATCGAACGCCGCGCCGAGGTGCGCCTGCGCGTCGAGCTCCTGCCCGAGGGCACGACGCCGCCGGGCTACGTGTACGTGCCGGTCGGCGCCTTCCTGGAGGGCGGCGACCCGCTGGCCTTCCGGCCGCTCCCCGAGCAGCGCCGCGAGCTGCCGGCCTTCTTCATCGCGCGCCGCGAGCTGACCAACCGCGAGTGGTACGAGTTCATCAACGACCCGGAGACGCTGGCGCGCATCGAGGAGCAGCCCGCCGGGTCGCACATCCTGCTGCCGCGAGACGAGCGCGTGTTCGCGCGCCGCACGGAGGGCGAGGCCGAGTACACCTGGGACGTGTTCACCGACACCAGCGCCGACTCACCCGTGCTGGGCCTGAGCTGGACCGACGCGCGCGAGTACGTCGAGTGGCGCAACCGCCGCGCGGCGGCGCGCGACGAGCCCTGGCGCTACGAGCTGCCGAGCGAGGCGCAGTGGGAGAAGGCGGCGCGCGGCGTCGACGGCCGGCGCTTCCCCTGGGGCGACCGCTTCGATCCGTCGCTGACCGTGTGCCTCGTGCGGCGCAGGCACTACCTGCTCGACGCGCCCGGCGGCTACGAGCCGCGCGACGAGTCGGTCTACGGCGTGCTCGACCTGGGCGGCTCGCGCGAGGAGTGGCTGGCCGATCGCGTCGAGGGCAGCGAGCCGCCGCGCTACCGCAAACGCGGCGGGCACTGGAGCACGGTGGTCGAGTCCCCGTTCCACGCCGCCAGCCGCAACGAGGCCAGCCAGGACCGCATCGCCAGCACGCAGGGGCTGCGGCTGGTGCTGCGCCGTCCGTGAGACCGCCGATGCCGCGCGGGCGGCGCGCGGGCGATCAGGCCCCGATCAGTAGGGATCGCGCACGGGCTTGGGCGCTTCGCGGGGGCGGTAGACGACCTGCGCCGAGCTCAGGTCGCCGGACTCGTTGATCGAGGTGAACTCGTTGAGGCACATCAGCATCTGCATGCGCAGATCCTGGTACGGATCGTCCGGCCCGGTCAGGCCCGCGCCGACCTGCGAGAGCAGGCCGATGCCGCCGGTGAGCAGATCGTCGAGCGACTCCAGCACGCCGTCCTGGTGGGCGTCGACGTAGATCGTGCCCTGCATGAAGCCGAACCTGTTGTTCAGCAGCACCATGGCGATCTCGCGCGAGAGGATGTACCCGGCGTGGTCGTGCGACTCCAGGTTGAGGTAGCCGCGCCAGTTGTTGAACGCGCCGCAGAAGCCCTGCGGCGGCATGCGCAGGATGAAGAGCGAGGCGGCCGGGAGGTCGTTCGACACGGGCCGGCGCAGGTTGACCGGGGCTCCGTTGCGCGTGTTGAGCGTCTGGCGCCACAGCGGGTCGCTGGCCAACAGCAGTCCGGGACCGCTGTCGGGTGCGGGGTTGTTGCAGTGATCCTCACCCCAGAAGTCCTCGTCGCGGCCGGCGCCCTCGAGGACTTCGAAGGCGAGGTTGCCGAACTCCGGCCCGTCGACGTACTCGGCGTTGGCCGCGACGATGCCCTGGCGCGCGGTCGTCGCCAGCCAGACCGCGCCGGGCACGCTGTCGTTGACGAAGCCGCCGGGCGCGATCTCGCGCACGGTATAGGCCGCGCCGTCGCGCGGGCGGATGAAGCGGTACCAGCCGTCCTGGTCGGTGAACGTGAAGCCGTCGAGCAGGCCGTTGCGCAGGATCTCGACGCGGAAGCCGCCGACCGGCACCTCGAAGGGCTGCGTCAGCGGGTTCCACGCGCCGCTCTGGTCGTAGTCGTAGAACTTGTGCCCGCGCAGGATCATCTGCGGGTCCAGCGGCGCGATGCGGAAGTTGTCGCTCTTGCTCAGCGCCGGGTCGAAGCCGAAGAACAGCGGCAGGTTGAGCGGATCGTAGTGCTCGATGCGCGTCAGCCAGACCTTGTACTCGCCGTGCACCGAGGGCGTGTCGAGGTACGGGATCAGGCGCAGGTTGATCCCGCTGCAGGGCCCGGCCAGACCGACCAGGCGCGTGCTGCCCAGGTAGCCGATGATCCGGCCGCCGCCGACCTGCACCGTGCGGTCGATCAGCGCCTCGGGCGTCAGCAGCGTCGTGCACTCCGGATCGGTGATCTGGAAGGCGTACAGGCCGTCGGCCAGCCCGTCCGTCAGGCAGCCGCTGCTCGGCCCGCCGATCAGGTACGCGGCATCCTTGCGCGTGAAGGTGTTGCCCGGCTGGTGCACGCCGAAACGCGAGACGATCGCGGCGACACCGGGCACCTGGGCCGGGAGCGCGGAACACGAGACCAGGAGGGCGGCGAGGCGGAGGAAAGTGCGAGTGAACATGGCAGGGAATTCCGACGTGGGAAGGACCGCAGCGAGATGCGGTCCGAGAACACTGGCCCGGCGGGAGTACGGGCTGCGCCGCAAGCCTAGCCCACCCGGCGGCTGCGCGCTCGAATCCGGGGGCGTTCGGTGGCGTTTTCCGGGTGCAGCGGCCGTGCGAGCCTGGTGCGAGGGGGCCTGGAGGTACGGTCCTTCCTTAAGAACACGTGAAGTGAGCGGATGGCTGCCCCGCCGAGACTCCCTTGCCGATGCGCGCCCCTGCGCCCGGACCGGGGTCTCAGTCCGGCTCGCCGGTCAAGACCCACGCGGCCCAGTCGCGCACGGCGTACTTCGGCTTCCCGCTCTCGTCCCGGGCCTCGCGCAGCCGGGCCTTCGCCTCCCACAGCGCCTGCCACTTGGGCTGCTTCTCGAACCAGACCCGCCGGTAGAAATCGAGCATCAGCTCCTTCGTGGCCTCGTCCGGCACCTTCCACAGCGACGTGATCACGCTGCGTGCGCCGGCGACCTGCAACGCCTTCTGCAAGCTCGCCACACCCTGCCCCGCACGCCGCATCTCACCGCGCGCGGTGTCGCAGGCGGAGAGCACCGCCAGCTCGCAATTGGTCAAGTCGAGCGACGACATCTCGTCCGCCGTCACCAACCCAGGCACTCGACCGACAGCGTCCTCGGGGAGGTTCGCTCCCGCGAGAGCCAGCCCGCACAACAGCATCGGACTCATGCCCCTCACGGTCTGCTCTGCGTCGGCGCGAAGCACGAGACCCGCCTTGTCGTCCAGCGCGCTCGCACCCTCCCAGGACAGGATCGACGGCGGCGCCAGCCATCCGTGGGTCGCGATGTGCAGCCAGCGGGCACGCGGCGCCAGCGTCTGCAGCGCCTCTCGCGAGGCCTTGCGCTTCTCGAGCAGCAGAGCCTCGCCGCCCTCGGCGAAGAGTTCCGTGAAGAGGGCCTTGATCCCCTGAGCCTCGAGCGCGCTGTAGGGCAACGGATCGAATCCGCGCTCCCAGTTCGTCCCTCGCAGGTGGTCGACGACCTTGCCTTCCGACTGGGGCGCAGTTTCGAGCGCAACGAGGTCCTCGGCTTCGAGCGCGGCCGGCTCCGAGAAGAACGAGATGCCACCCAGCGCGAGCAGCGTGTTCTGCCCCGTCAGCGGGGACGCCGGGTCGAGCAACTCGCCAAGAGTTGCGCGCAGCTCGATGCGATAGTGGTCACCGAGGAGCCGCGCACCCGTCCATGAATGCGTCGACGAGCGGTTCGCGTCGTCGGGATGTGTCGCGGGGTCGCTCGTTGTGAACGGCAGGGAGTCGATCGGCACGAGGTGGAGGACGTCGTCGGGCACGAGAATCAGATGCCGCGCACCTCCCAGGTGCGGCAGCAGGGGGTCGAGCAGGAGGCGTCGTAGGTCCTCCCCGGTCGACCGCACACGCTCAGTCTCGAACCCGCCAACGGCGCTCCCGCGCGGGTGGTCGACCCGAACGGTCTGCCGCCAGGCGTCGACGGCAAGCCTGATGCCCTCGATCGGTCCGAGATCGAGCAGAGACAGGGGATCTTCCGCGCCCGTTGCGCTCGAGGCGGGTCGAGGTCGCACTACGAATGCACACAGGTTCGTTGTACGCTCTGGGCTGGAGACGAAAGCTGCGTCCGCGCTGGGTCTCTCGGGCAGGCGAGGTCCGAAGCGCTTGTAGACGCGGTACGCGATCACCGCATCGCCGGGCTCGAGGGCATCGCTCAACCTCGCCGCGTCAAGGACGAGACCCGCGCCTCGACCGCCTGCCAGCTTTTGACTCAGTGCGAGGAGGGCAAGCTCGGCCGCCTCGCGCTCCACACAGGCCACACGAAACTCCTCGCTCGAGACGGCCTGAGCCTGGACGATCCGTGCCAATTCCGCTGTCGCTCGCCGCAGCCGCCTGCGCGCCTCGGGATACTCCTTGGACCCCGAGGCCAACCGCGCGATCACACTGGACGGGATCGAGGCATTGCGGGTCGCCTCGCTGAGGGCAAATGTCTCGTGCTGAAGTGAATCTTCAGGTCCGAAGCCACCGTAGCCTAGGCTGACCGACAGCGAGAATCCGGTGAACTCACTCATTCTCGCACAGCGCTCTTCGGCTTCGCGACCAGGCGACCCGACGTGCAGCTCCCGGGCAATTCGGATTTCCGCCTCGTCGATGGAGCGAAGTAGGCTCACTGCCCTCTCGAACCCATCCGGCAGTCCCCCGTGGAATCCTCCCGCTCCCCCGGGTCCCTTCGCGAGGCTGGCGGACAGATCCAGGAGCGTCCTTGCTAGGAGTAGCCGTGCCACCTGGATGTTGCGGTTCCCCTCGGGCAGCGTGCGCTCAACGGTTTCGAGCACGCGCTCCTGTAGAACCCGCGCTCCAGGCAGGTCATTCAGATCCCATAGCGTCGAGGCAAGGTTCGATTGGGCTTCCAACACGAGTTGGTTGTCCCGGGGCAAAGTCCGGGTGCAGACCTCGAGTGCCTGCTCCTGGAGGGCGCGAGCTCCCGCAAGGTCCCCAGTCTTGGCAAGCGTGCTCCCTAGGGACAACCTCGCCTGCTGCACAGTGGGGTGATCCGCGGGAAGCGTATGTGAAAGCGACTCGAGCGCGAGAGCTTGGAGCGAGCGAGCGCCGACATGGTCTCCCTGTTGGCTGAGCGTCATAGCCAGGCCAAGCCTCGACCGTTGCAGGTCGGGGTGGTCTTCGGGGTGCGTCCGAGATAACACCCCGAGCGCGCTCTCCTCGAGGGCGCGCGCTCCCGTGAGATCGCCGAGGCCTCTCAGCGTGTCTGCCAGCGCGAGTCTTGCCCGCTGCAGATCGTGGTGGTCCTCCGGCATCGTCCGCGCAAGGACCTCGAGCACCCGGGTGAGGAGCCAACGCGCTGCATCGATTTCGCCCAGTTGGTAGAGCGCCAGCGCCAGCCCCCCTCGTGCCCTCTGTAAGTCGGGGTGGTCCACCGGCAACGTCCGGGAGAAGACTTCAACGGCGCGTTCCAGGAGGCGCCGCGCGTGCGCAACCTCCCCCAACTGCGCCAGCGTGTCGGCCAGGGCCATCCTCGCCCGCTGCAGCTTCGGGTGCTCCTCCGGAAGCGTCCGTGAGTAGTCCCCAAGGACTTGCTCTTGGAGAGCGCGCGCGCCCTCGAGGTCCCCGATTTGGACGATCGCCCAGGCCAGGCTCTGCCGTGCCAATTGAAGGTCGGGGTGACCCTCGGGCAGGGTCCGGGAACACACTTCGAGGACGCGCTCGAATTCTGACCGCGCTGCAGCCAGTTCGCCGAGTTGACCCAACGTCACCCCCAAGTTCTGGCGCGCGGCCTGCAGGGTGGTGTGACCTTCGGGCAGGGTCCGGGAAAGGACATCCACCGCGCGCTGAAGGAGGGGGCGCGCTCCCTTGAGATCGCCGAGCGCGGACATCACCGAGGCCAGACTCAGGCGCGCTGCCTGTAGATCGTGGTGCTCCTCCGGCAGCGTCTTGGAAAACACCTCGAGTGCACGCGCATATTGTTGGCGCGATGCCTGGAGGTCGCCGAGCTCCTTGAGGGTCACTGCCAGCGCCATGCGTGCTACCTGCAAGTCTCCATGTTGCCCGGGTAGCGTCCGCATGCGGTGCTTCAACGCATGAGTCCGCGCCAGCTTCTCCGGCTGGAGGACCGACATCGCGCGTGCTGCCGCCCCGAACTCGGAGGCCACGGCGGCGATCAGTTCGCTGTGCGTGACTGCCGGCAGGCGGAAGAACGCTGCTGCGGCTGCCTCGAGGCGTCTGCGCGACTCGACGAGGTCCCCCCCCTTCCAGAGACCATGTAGTTCCGCCAGTTCGCGTCGGGCCGCGTCCGCTGCTGTGCGGCATTCCGCGGTCTCGGGTGCGGCGATGAGGCACAAGTCGAATTCCACGCGCGGGGACGATGCGGCGCCGCTCATGGTCGGAGGCGACAACGCAACCAGGAACTGCAGACCGAGGCCCGGCTCGACTTCGATTCTGAGGTAGGGCGTCTGGCCGCCGCCCGAGTCGTCGTCCTCCGCTGCGAGCTGACCTGTCGACTTCTCGATTCGCAGGGAGAGGTCCGGGTCGCCCTCCGTTCTCGTCCAGACGTGCAAGGTGCCCGCGAACTGAGCCACGTACGTGACGCGTTCGGCCGGGCCTTGGCCGGGAAGCACCCCGTCGTGCTCATCGAGCGTGATCCGGATCACGCGATCGAACGGCGAGGGCGGAAAGGGCTCGAAGTCCTGAGCCTGACAGGCGAGCACGAGCGCGAGCGACAGCATGGAGTGGGAACCTCCTTCGGCGTCCCAGCGTAGAGCCAGGGGCCAGCGCGCGACAGCCGCAGGCCCCACCTCGGAGGGATCGACGACCGGGGCGTGCTCGCCCGCGCCGCTCCACACCCCGCGGGGCGGCCCTCCCCCCTGGGCCCGCCCCAGCACGCCGTCTATGCTGGCCGGGATCCCCGATCGCGCCGCGCACTGCCCGGACCCCCGTCCCGGACTGGCCCAGCCACCACCCGATGAGCACCGCCACGACCGCACCCGTCAGCACCGCCGTCCTGCACCGCATCGTCGCGCGCGCCTTCGCGCAGACCATGGCGATGATCCACGTCGCCAACCACCGCGAGGAGAAGCGCCGCGGCGACCCCAAGGTCGGCGGGCACCCGGCCTCGTGCGCTTCGTCGATGCACCTCCTGTCCGCGCTGCACCTGGTGGTGCGCCAGCCGCAGGACTTCGTGTGCTGCAAGCCGCACGCCTCGCCGGTCGACCACACCCTTCACCATCTCCTTCAATTGATGCGGCGCGAGTCCGACGGCCACTGGTACGGGCCGGAGGACTCCAAGGCGATGATGCACCGCCTGCGCAAGTTCCCGCTGCCGGGCGAGGAGCCGGTGTTCCAGAGCTACCACGCGCGCTCGGACCCCGATTCGTTCCACTTCCTGCCCTCCGGTTCGGTCGGCATCCCGCCGGTGGTCGGCGCCTACACGGCGCTGGCCTTCCGCTACGCCAAGGACCACGGCTGGACCACGCCCGACGACGTGCACGTGTGGTGCATGATGGGCGACAGCGAGTTCCGCGAGGGCTCGCTGCTCGAGGTGCTGCCCGAGGTCGCCGAGCGCGGCCTGACCAACGTCACCTGGATCGTCGACTACAACCGCCAGAACCTCGATGGCACGCGCACGGCCAACGAGCAGGGCCTCGACGGTTCGGACGCCGAACGCATCGAGAAGACCGCGCTGGCCAACGGCTGGAAAGTGCTGCAGTTGCGCCACGGCGCCTTCCGCGAGGAGCTCTTCGCGCGCCCGGGCGGCGACACGCTGCGGCGCGTCCTCGAGGGTGCGCTGACGGACTACGAGTTCCAGATGCTGCTGCTCAAGGGCGACGCGGCCGAGCTGCGCCGCTTCGCGGGCGAGCGCGTGCCCGAGTGCCGGCCCTTCGTCAAGGCGCTCGCCGACCAGGAGCTCGTGCGCGCCTTCGGCGACGTCGGCGGCCACTGCCTCGAGAAGCTGATCGAGGCCTACCAGCGCGCGCGCGCCGATCGCTCCGCGCCGTACCTGCTGATCGTGCACACGATCAAGGGCTGGGGCCTCGAGTGCCGCGCGCACCCGGCCAACCACTCGACGCTGCCCGAGGAGTCCGAGGTGCACGCGCTGCTGCGCGCGCAAGGGTTGTCGCCCGAGAACCCCTTCGAGCTCTTCCCCGCCAACAGCCCCGAGGGCCAGTTCCTCGCCACGCGCCGCGACGCCTTCCGGCGCGGGATCGAGGAACTGCTCTCGCTGCGCGCGACCAACCGCGCCGAGGTGCGCCGGCGCGTCACCGAGGACGGCGGCGTGCCGCCCGCGCTGGAGCTCGACACGCGGCTCTTCCCGCTGGCCCACACGCAGTGGATGTGGGGCCAGTTCGCCGCCAAGCTCGTGCGCATCGCCACGCAGGACGAGGGCGGACCGCAGACCGCGCTGTCGAGCACCAAGGCGCTCTCGCCGCTCGAGCAGCGCTGGCGCACCGCGGCCGACATGATCCTGACGCTCTCGCCCGACGTCGGCACGAGCACGAACATCTCGCCGATCCTCGACCAGCGCATCTACGGTCCCGAGCACCAGCCCGACACGGAGAAGGAGCTGGCGCTCGATCCCAAGCACCCCGGCCTGGTCGCCAGCGCCGCGACCTGGACGCGCCACGTGCGCTTCGAGATCGCCGAGGCCAACTGCATGAGCGCGGCGGGCGCCTTCGGCAAGCTCGGCCACTACCTGGGCGTGCCGCTGATGCCCTTGATGACGGTCTACGACTTCTTCATCAAGCGCGCGCTCGACCAGCTCTACTACGACCTGTACTGGGGCGCGGAGTTCGTGCTGATCGGCACGCCCTCGGGCGTGACCTTGTCGCCCGAGGGCGCGCAGCACTCGTGGAAGAGCGACATCCAGATGCCCAACCTGGTCACCTGGGAGCCGGCCTTCGCCGTCGAGCTCGACTGGATCCTGTCCGACGCCGTGCGGCGCCAGATGGAGGACGACAATGCCGGCCGGCGCGGTGTGCTGGTGCGCTGCGTCACGCGCGGCATCCGCCAGGCGCTGCTGCTCGAGAACCTGCGCAAGCAGGCGACGGCCAAGCAAGCGCTGCCCGGGCCGCTCAAGCCGGCGGGCGCGGGGGCGGAGTGGGGCGAGGCGACGGACGAGTCGACGCTGGCGGCCAAGAGCGACGCCGAGCTGCTGGAGGCCGTGCGGCGCGACTGCCTGGCGGGCGCCTACTACCTCGTCGATTGGCGCGGCTACGCCGGCTACGAGCCGGGCGACAACGTGGTGCAGATCTTCGCGCTCGGCACGCTGGTCACGGAGGCGGTCGAAGCCAGCGAGGCGCTGCTCGCCAAGGGGCTGTTCGCCAACGTGATCGTGGTCAGCTCGCCCGAGCTGCTGCTCGGCATCCTCGGCGAGCAGGACGAGTACCGCCACCTGCGCGAGACGCTGGGCATCACCGGCGACCTCCACGCCGTCGAGGGTGCGGGCGAGAGCGAGGCCGGCCTCGTGTCGCTGGCCGGCCGGCGCGTGCCGATCGTCGCGGTGTGCGACGGCGAGGCGGGCCTGGTCGACAACATCGGCTCGATCGTGGGCGTCAAGCAGCTGACGCTCGCCGTGCGCAAGTTCTCGAAGTGCGGCCGACCGGACGAGGTCTTCGCCTACCAGCACCTCGACGCCGCCAGCATCGTCGCCGCCGCGGGCCGCGTGCTGGCCGACACCGCGCTCGAGGACTTGCGCGTCTCGCCGGCGCTCGTCGAGCGCCTGGCGGGCCGCGCCGCGAGCGCGCGCCGCGACTGGCGCGCGCTGTGGCCCGAGGCCGGAGCGCACTGAGCCCGCGATGAGCCAGCCGCCGCGCGCGAACCGGCCGGGCGTGCCGGCGAATCCGGCGCCCTTCGCGCCGTTCCCCGTGCTGCGCAGCGAACGCATCTACGCCTCGCGCTGGTGCGGCCTGCGCCGCGACTTCCTGCGCCTCGCCGACGGCAGCGAGCAGGAGTACCACGTGGTCGAGATCCCCGACGCGGTGGCGGTCGTGCCGGTGCGCCCGGACGGCTCGATCGTGCTGATCGGGCAGTTCCGGCACCCGCACGGCAAGACGCACTGGGAAGTGCCGGCCGGCCGCATCGCACCCGGCGAGGCGCCCGCCGCGTGCGCCGAACGCGAGCTGCGCGAGGAGACCGGCTACCGCGCCGGCTCGTGGCTCGCGCTGCCGGGCTTCTACCCGATCAACGGCATCAGCGATCACTACGCCCACGTCTTCGCCGCCCTCGACTGCGAACTCGACGGCGCGCCCGAGCCCGAGGGCTGCGAGCAGATCGTGGTGCAGGCCTTCACGCGCGCGGAGGTCGAGGCGCTGCTCGACGCGGGCCACCTGGCCGACGCCTTCGCGGCGCTGAGCCTCGCCTACTGGCTGCGTCGCACGCCCTGAACGCGTACGACGCGTACGGTGCCAGGCACTTGTTCACCCTGTCGCGCCCCGCAGGGGGGCGCGCTGGGGGCCGCGACAGGGTGAACAAGTGCCTGGCACCGTACGCGTTCAGGCGACGACGCCGCAGATCGGGTGCGCTTCGACGACGCCGGTGAGCTTGCGGTCGAGGCCGCCGAAGCGGTACGTCAGCTGCTCGTGGTCGAGGCCCATCAAGTACAGGATCGTCGCGTGCAGGTCGCGCAGGTGGTGGCGGTCGACCGCCGCCTCGGCACCCAGCTCGTCGGTCTCGCCGTAGGAGCCCGGGCGCACGCCGGCACCCGCCAGCCACATGGTGAAGCCCTTGGGGTTGTGGCCGCGGCCCGCGGGCGCGAGGTCCTGGAACTTCTCCTCCTGCTGGCTGACCGGCTGGCGGCCGAACTCGCCGCCCCACACGATCAGGGTCTCCTGCAGGAGGCCGCTGCGCTCGAGGTCGTCGAACAAGGCCGCCAGCGGCCGGTCGACTTCGGGGCAGTGGATCGCGAGGTTCTCCTCGACGCCGTGGTGCGCGTCCCAAGTCTGCTGCTGGTGTCCCCCGCCGTGGTAGATCTGCACCACGCGCACGCCGCGTTCGAGCAGGCGGCGCGCGATCAAGAGCTGGCGTCCGAAGGGCGCCGGCCCGAGCGACAGCGGGTGCTCGCCGCGCGCCGCATCGAGGCCGTAGGCCGCCAGCGTGCGCGCGTCCTCGCGCGTCAGATCGAGCGCCTCCGAAGCGCTCGCCTGCAGCTCGTGCGCCAGCTCGTAGTTCGCCGCGCGCGCGGCGTACTCGCTCTCGCCCGGCCGCGCCGCGGCGTGGCGCGCGTCGAGCTCGCGGATCAGGTCGATCTGCGCGCGCTGCAGCTCGGCCGGCGTCGTGCTCCTGCCGCTCTGCGTCCAGGCCGGTCGCAAGTCGAGCAGCGCCTCGCCCGTCGAGCGGAACAGCGTCCCCTGCAGCGAAGCCGGCATGAAGGCGCTGCTCCAGTTGGCCGGCCCCGAGATCGGCCCGCCGCGCGGGTCGTGCATCACCACGAAGCCCGGGAGCTTGGGGTTCTCGCTGCCCAGGCCGTGCAACACCCACGAGCCGAGCGCGGGGTAGCCCTGGCGCGTCTGGCCGGTGTTCATCTGCAGCACGCCCGAGCCGTGCGCGAACGAATCGCTCCACAGGCTCTTGATGATCGCCAGCTTGTCGATGTGGCGCGGCAGGTGGACGAAGGCGTCCGAGCACCACTGTCCGGTCTGTCCGTGGCGCGCGAAGGTGCGCTGCGAGCCGAGCAGCACGCTGTCCTTGAAGTCGCCGCGCAGGCGCTCGAAGCGGATCGTCTGGCCGTGGCGCTTCTGCAGCTCGGGCTTGTAGTCGAACAGGTCCATCTGCGACGGACCGCCGAACATGTAGAGGAACAGCAGCCGCTTGGCCTTGGCCGGGAAGTGCGGGCCGAGGCGAGCGCCCGCTGGGGCCTGCAAGCCGTCGAAGGGCGCCAGGATCGAGCCCCAGGCCGGATTCGCGCCCAGCGACAGGCCCGCCAACCCCGCGCTGAAGCGCAGGAAGTCGCGGCGGTCGGCGGCGGGATCTCGCGGGCTGGGGGCCATCAGTCGACGTACAGGAACTCGTTCAGGTTGAAGAGCGACAAGCACACCGATTCTAGCGCGCGCAACTCGACCGGACCGGGATCGTCGGGGCGCAGTTCGATGCGGCCCGCGGGAGCGGTCAGCGCCAGCCCGCTCCATTCCAGCCGTTCGCCGCTGCTGCGCAGGCCGAAACGGCCGGCGTGCGGCCAGCTGGCGACGTCGGCGGCGAGCTCGACGCGCTGCTCCGAGCCCGTGTCGGCGAGCGCGACCGCCAGGCGCGTGCCCGCGAGCTCGAGCGTCAGCTGCAGCGCCTCCCAGCTCGCGAAGGGGAAGTCGACGCCCGCCACTTCGCTCGCGGACCCGGCCTCGACGCGCCACACCGCGAGGCGCCCGCCGGTCTCGGTCGGGATCCGCAGCTCCAGGCCCTCGACGACCTCGAAGCCCTCGATGATCGCCGGCTCGGCGCTGGCGCTGCGCGCGCGCAGCAGCACGGCGGCGAAGCCCGGGCCGGTCGCGGTGCGCAGGCGGCCCTCGACGCGCAGGTCGGCGGCCTGCAAGCCGTCGAACAGCGCGGCCGGGCCGTGGTCGGGCTCGCTGCCGAGCGTCGTGTTGTAGGGCACGCTCCAGCGGCCGGCGACGTAGCTCCAGTTCGAGCGCGGGCCGAGCAGCAGGTCGGTCGGCGCCACCTGCTCGAGGTAGCTCTCCGCCACGCGGCGCGGCACCTTCCACTCGAGCACCAGCGGCGTCTCGTGGCGGCGCAGCAGCTCGACGGACTGTTCGAAGTACTGGACCAGGCGCGCCAGCTCCTCGGCCGCCGGCGCGCGCCCGAGCGCCAGCTCGAAGGCGCGCCGCACCAGCGACTCGACGTCGGCGCCGTGGCCCCCCCCTTCCTCGGGGCGCAGCACGCGCAGCGCGAATTCGGCCGCGCACAGGTTCGCGAACTCGCTGTTGAGCAGCGTCAGCGACTGCGTCGCGAGGTTGGTGCTCGAGCGCCGGCCGCTGACCAGCGACGGGTCGGCGACGTCGAAGGCCGCGCACAGCGTCACGGGCAGCGTGCGCTTGGTGGCCATGTAGATGCTGCGCCGCGCGAACTCGTCGCGCGCTGCGGGTCGCCAACCCTCGCCGGGGCGCGAGCTGGCGGCCAGCGCCTGCTCGGAGAGGCGCGGGTAGAAGGCCGGGCCGCCGCGCGCCGAACGGTCGAGCGTGCCGGCGACCGCCAGCAGCGAGTCGCGCAGCACTTCGGCCTCCAGGCGCCGGGCGTTCTGGCGCCACAAGAGTCGGTTCTCGGGGTCGCGCGCCTCGGCCAGGCTGTCGCCGCGGCGTGAGCTGCGCTGCCAGGTCGCCGAGCCCAGGATGCGCCGGTGCAGGCGCTTCAGGCTCCAGCCCTCGGCGACGAACTGTGCCGCGAGCTGCTCCAGCAGCTCGGGGTGCGACGGCGGCTCCCCGGTGCGTCCGAAGTCGTCGGGCGTCGACACCAGCCCGCGGCCGAAGTGCTGCTGCCAGACGCGGTTGACGATCACACGCGCGGTCAGCGCGCGCGCGTCGCCGACGATCCAGTCCGCCAGCACGCGGCGCGCGCCGGACGATTCGGCCTCGGGCGCGGCGGGCGGCAGCGTCGGGAACGCCGCCGCGTCGTCGGCGCACAACGCGGGCGGGAAGTGGGGCCGCACCTCGACTCCCGGCGCGTGGGCGTCGCCGCGCACCAGCAGCTGCGTCGGCGCCAGCGGCCCGCCTTTCTCTCGCGCACACAAGGCCCAGGCGACCTGGCCCTGGAAGGTCTGGGTCGCCAGCGTCTCGAGCTCGCGCCGACCCTGGCGCAGCTCGCGCCGCTCGGGCCGCTGCAGCGCCTGCTCGGCGCGCGGGTTCTCGACCGCGGCGTCGGCGGCCAGGCCCTCGCTGGCGCGCACGCGCGCGCGGCCGAGCTCGAGCAGCTCGGCGCCGCGCGCCGTCAGCTGTGCCCGCCGCGCCTCGAGCTGGCGCTCCCACTCGGCCAAGCCCGCCGCGCTGCTGTCGACCCGGCGCAGCGTGGCGGAATCGGCCGCGAAGCGCGCGTTCTCGTAGGGCCGCACGTTGCGCAGGAAGGCCGCCAGGCCGTAGTAGTCGGCCTGCGCGATCGGGTCCGTGCGGTGGTCGTGGCAGCGCGCGCAGCCGACGGTCAGACCCAGGAAGCCCTCGGTGATCGCGCGCAGCTGGTCGTCGGTCTCGTCGTGCAGCGCCTGGGCGGCGTCGTCGGGCTCGTCGTCCCACGGCCCGATGCGCAGGAAGCCGGTCGCGACCAGCTGCTCGGGCGTCACCGGCGGGTACTCGTCGCCCGCGATCTGCCAGCGCACGAACTGGTCGAACGGGAGGTCGCGCTGCAGCGCGTCGATCACCCAGTCGCGGTAGCGATGCACCTCGGGCTTGGGCGCGTCGCGCTCGTAGCCGTTGGTCTCGCCGTAGCGCACGAGGTCGAGCCACCAGCGCGCCTGGCGCTCGCCGTAGGCCGGGTCGGCGAGCAGGCGCTCGACGAGCTTGTTCCACTTGTCGGGATCCGTGTCGCGCGCGTAGGCCTCGAGCACCTCGGGACCGGGCGGCAGGCCGTGCAGGTCGTGGGACAGGCGGCGCACCAGCTCGCGCTCCTCGGCGCGCGGCCCGGGTGCCAGGCCGGCGGCCTCGAGCGCCTTCACGATGAAGGCGTCGAGCGGCTCGCGCACGGCCGCAGCGTGCCCGACGCGCGGCACGGCCGGGACCGCGAGCGGTCGGAAGGCCCACCAGCGGCGCCCGGCGGCGAAGTCGACGCCCTCCGGCCCGCGCCCGACCGCGATGTGACCGAGCGCGGTCGGCCACGGCGCCCCCATCGTCACCCAGGTCTCGAGGTCGCGCAGCGCCTCGTCGGGCAGCTTGCCGGCCGGGGGCATGCCGTCGGCGGCGTCCGCGTAGCGCACGCGCCGGATCAGCTCGCTCTGCTCGGGATCGCCGGGCTGCACCGCCGCGCCGCCGTGCCCGCCGACCATCAGCGAGGCGCGGTCGACCATCCGCAGGCCGCCCTTGACCTTGGCCGCCTCGGGGCCGTGGCAGCTGAAGCAGTGCGCCGACAGGATCGGCAGGATGCGCTGGGCGAAGAAGTCGGGCACCGAGTCGGGCGGCTTGGGCGCTTCCTGGGCCGGCGCGAAGCCGCTCAGGCCGAGCGCCGCGAGGCCGAGGATCGCGCAGCAGACCGACACGGCTGCGCGCGACGAGCCGCGCGCTGCGCGTCCGACGGCTGCCGATCCCGGTGTTGTCCTGCCCTCACGATCCATGTCAGTCCCCCACGGCCGATGTCGCGCCCGGCGCGCTCAGCTCGGCCACAACCAGGCGAAGGCCGCCCCCGTGATCGAAGCGTAGACCAGTCCATCGACCATCTCGCGGAAGGTCACCACCCAGGGCTTGCCCTTCCAGATCGAATCCGACGGGGATTGCCAAGCATAGGCCAGCCAGGAGGCCCCCGCCACGACGCGGAACACGACCATCGCGTCCACGCCCGGCCCGAGCGTGCAGCGCGCGATGTAGCCGGCGAGCAGTCCGACGCACAAGGTGTACAGCACCCAGCGCAGCAGGTGCGGCCCGAGCTTCTGCACGCCCGCGGGCCGCAGGTAGAGCACGCCGATCGGGCCGTCGACCTGCTTCCGGACGAAGGACGGGTCCTGCATGTCCTTCGGGCTGGCGCAGTGCGGGAACATGTACTGGCCGGGCGTCGCGCCCATCTTGCGCACCAGGGCCGCGAAGCCGTCCTCGTCGGGCAGGCGCCGGTAGTCGGGCTTGTGCCACTGGATCACCATGTGGATCACGAAGCTGACGAAGAAGATCACGACCGCGGCGGCGGCGGCGGGCAGCAGGAGAGCGGTGAGCGAGATCATGGTTTCTCCGAGTCGGGGGGCCCCTCGATCCCCTCAAGGTAGCCGAGCGCGCGGCCCGCGGGCCAGCGGAGGACCGCCCCGCCCTCGCCCGACTGGACGGCGGGCCCGCGCAGCGCCCACACTCGCGGGCCATGGACCGCGCGAACATCCTGCTCCTTGCGCTGCCGGCCGCGGCTTGCCGCGCGGCGCCGGTCGAGCCCGCGCCCGCGCCGCAGCTGGTGGTCCAGAGCGGCTTCGGCCCGGATCACGGCGTCTACGAGACGCTGCTGCGCAGCGCCGGCTCGCCCGACGTCCCGCACGGCCTGAGAACCGAGTCGCAGCACGGCGTGCTGCGCCAGGCCGCGGTGTACGAGCACGGCCGCCTGGTGCGCCACGACTGGCTGCACGCCAGCGGCTTCCAGTTCATCTCCAGCTGGCTGCAACCCGACGGCAGCGGGCACGTCGACCTGTGGACCAGCGCGGGCGAGCTCGCCTACACCGGCCGGGTGCGCGAGCGCCGTCGCTGGGACGGCCACTTCGTGGTCGTCGAGCTGCTCCGCGCGACCTACGGTCGGATCCGCGTCGCGCTGTACGAGTACCAGGACGGCGCGCTCGTCGGCAGCCAGCCCTTCCCGTTCGAGCGCTTCGGCCTGCCCGCGCTCGCGCCCGACGCGGGGCTCTCCGACTGGAGCTGGCCGAGCTGCGGCTGGCCCGAGCCCGAGCGCGTCACGGTCGATGCGTGAGCGTCCCGCCGCTCAGCGCAGGTCGTGCAGCTCGAGCCGCGGGCCCGGCCGCGAGACGGTCCACAGCCCGGTCAGCGGGAAGTCCATCTCGGTCGGCAGGAAGCACTCGGCCGTCGGGTGCTCGACGCTCGACGAGGGATCGATCACGCGGCGCGGCGGGTGACCCGCGACCAGCGGCGCGAAGAAACTGGGCTGGCTCTCGGGCCGGCGCGTCACCGTCACGAGCTGCGTGACGCCCAGCGCGCGCAGCACCTCGGCCGGCGTCGCGCCGAGGTCGGCGAGCCCCGCGCGCAGGCGCAGCGGCTCGCGCCAGCGCACGTTGGCCTCGAAGAGTTCCTCGAGGCGCACGACGTCGCGGCCCTGCTCGCCCGCGGGCACGCTGCCGGCCTGGAAGCGCTTCAACCGGTGGCGCTCGCGCGCGCGCAGGTCGCTCCCCGTCTTGAGCCGCAGGCCGGCGAGGCGCGTCAGCGCGCGCTCGGAGAGCTCGACGTCGGGCCCCTGGAAGTCGATCGCCACCACCGCGTCCGCGGGCAGGTCCGCGACCGCGACCTCGCCCAGCGCGCGCGTGTCGGCGCGCGTCAGGAGCCAGTCGAAGCGCAGCACCTGCACCAGCGGGATCAGCAGCAGCACGCCGAGCGCCATGCGGCTGCCGTGGCTGTCGAGGAAGCGCTCGGCGCACAGGCCGGCGGGCAGCGCCAGGAGCACCGCCACCGGCAAGAGGTAGCGCACGTGGTCGGACTGCTGCGTCAGGAAGAAGGCCGTCCAGAGCGCGAGGAAGATCAGCACCGGCCGCAGCGCGCGCAGGCGCCACGCGAGCAAGAGGCCGCCCAACCCGAGCAGCAGCACGGCCGGGTCGTAGCCGAAGAAGGCGCGCGAGAGGCGCGTCACGGACTCGAGCCGCGCGCCGAACACCAGGCGCAAGCCGCCGACGTTGAGCGCGGCCTGATCGGCCTGCGCTTCGCCACCGGTCGACTGGCCGTAGTCGGTCCAGCCGTAGCGCAACCAGTAGGTGTGGCCGAGCACGACCGTCAGGAGCACGAACACGCCGGCGAACTGCGCGAGCAACTTCAGCCGCCGGGGCAGCTCCGCGCCGCGCCAGCCGGGTCCCGCCAGCAGCCAGGCCGCGGCCGGGATCAGGATCGCGGGCAGCCCGCCCTGGTGGCAGGCCGACGACAGGCCGGCGGCCGCCGCCGAGAACAGCAGGTGCCGCGGGCGCGCCGAGACGACGTACAGCGCCGCGGGCCAGGCCGCGAGCGCGAGGAAGAACACCAGGGGCACCCAGGGCCGCTCGTGCACCGAGAACTGCGCGTGGAGCAGGCCGGTCGCGACCAGCCAGGCGCTGATCCACGCACCGCGTCCGAGGCCGGCGGCGCGCGCCGTGCGGAACACGACCCAGGGCGTCAGCGCGCCGAAGAGCAGCACCAGCCAGCGGCCGACGAGCTGCGCGTCCGCGGGCGCTTCGAGCAGGTGGTCGGCGTAACCGCGCGTGTCGGCCCACTCGCCCGCGATGCGGCCGGCGGCGTACTGCGCTCCGAAGGCCGGCAGGAGCAGGTACGGCAGCAGGTTCGGGTAGCTCGAGTACTTGAGCGGCGGCGGGATCAGGTCCTTGTCCTGCGCCATGCCCAGCGCCGAGCGCACGATGTGCGTGTCGGGCACGTAGTTGCGCGGCAGGCCGTGCTCGATCGGCCAGGCGCGCAGCACGAAGGGCAGCACGAACAGGACGAAGAGCGCCGCCAGCTTCGGTGCGAGGCTCTTCATCGCCGCGCGGGCCTCAGGCCTCGGGATCGATCTCGAAGCGCTTGAGGAACTCGTCGTTGGTCTCGACGTCGGAGAGCTTGGTGACCAGGAGCTCCATCGACTCGATGAAGTTCATGCGCAGGAGCACCTTGCGCAGCGTCGAGATCTGCTTGTACTTCTTCGCGCTGTAGAGCTTCTCGTCCTTGCGCGTGCCGGTCTTCTCGATGTCGATCGCCGGGAAGATGCGCCGGTCGGCGAGCTTGCGGTTCAGCACCAGCTCCATGTTGCCGGTGCCCTTGAACTCCTCGAAGATCAGCTGGTCCATGCGCGAGCCGGTCTCGACCAGCGTGGTGCCCAGGATGGTCAGCGAGCCCGCCGTCTCGGTGTTGCGCGCGCTGCCGAAGATCGCGCGCGGCCGCTGCATCGCCTGGCTGTCGAGGCCGCCGGACATCGTCCGGCCGCTGCCGCCCGCCAGGTTGTTGTAGGCGCGCGCCAGGCGCGTGATCGAGTCGAGCAGCAGCACCACGTCCTGGCCGGTCTCGACCAGCCGCTGGCAGCGCTTCCAGACACCCTCGGCCAGCTGAACGTGCGTCTTGGCCGACTCGTCGGAGGTCGAGACGAAGACCTGGCCCTTGGTCGAGCGCTTCCACTCGGTGGCCTCCTCGGGCCGCTCGTCGACCAGCAGCACGAACAGGTGCACGTCGGGGTAGCCCAGCTCGATGCCCTTGGCGAACTGCCTGAGCAAAGTGGTCTTGCCGGCGCGCGGCGGGGCGACGATCAGGCCGCGCTGGCCGCGCCCGACCGGGCAGAGGATGTCGACGATGCGCATCGACACCTCGCCCGAGGCGTCCCCGACCGCGTAGTGGAAGTCGGGGTCGATCGAGGTCAGCGTGCGGAACTCGGCCAGGTTGCGCATCTCCTGCGGATCCTTGCCGTCGACCGTGCGCACGTCGTTGAGCGCGAACTTGTGCTTCTGGCCGCGGCCGACGCGGCCGGTGATCAGCGAGCCCTCGCGCAGCTTGAACTGGTGCACCAGCCGGTCGGGCACGAAGATGTCGGCGCGCGACTGCAGGTACTGGTGCTCGAGCTGGCGCAGCACGTGGATGCCGCCGAACTCGTTGACCAGCATGCCCGTGCCCTCGCGCGGCGGTGCCTCGGGCTCGGCCTCGACCGGGCGCGGATCGGGACCGCGCCGTTCGTGCTGCCCTCCGCGCCCGTCGTGGTGCGGGCCGCGCGGACCGCGCTGCTCTTGCGGTCGGCCGGGTCCGCGCCACGGTCGCTGCCCTGGCGCGGCGTCCGTGCGCTGACGCTCGACCGGTCGCGAACGCTCGGGAGCGCCGACAGAGTGGGCGGCGCGAGCAACCGGGCCGTCGTCGAAACGCTCGTCCCCGCCATCGAGCGGCACGACCTCGCGTCCTGCTGCGGCGGCGGCACGGGCTTCGAAGGGCTCGCCCGAGTCGGAGTACTCGCCGTCGGGATGACCGTGCGAAGGAGCGCCGCCCTCGAGTTCGGGTCCGGGCCCGCCGGGGCCACCGGGGCCACCGGGCCCGCGCCCGCGGCGACGCCGACGTCCACCGCGGCGGCCTCCGCCGCGGCGCTTGTCGGGGCTGCGCCAATCGGTCCCGGATTGGGCACCTGATTGTGAATCGGGGCCCTCGTCGGGACCCGGGCGCTCGTCGGGCGCGAACTCGCGCCGCTCGCGAAGCTCGGGGCCGGGGCGCGCCGGCGCGCGCTCGTCGCGGACGGGCGGCGGACGCTGGAGCGCGCGCTCGGCGGGGGGTGGGGGCGCGCTCCCCTGCCGCGGCTCGCGCGGCTCGCGGTACTCGCGCTGCTCGCGCGGTTGTTCGCGCTCCCGCAGCTCGCGCGGTTGTTCACGCTCGCGCTGTTCGCGCGGCTCGCGCACGGCCGGCGGCCGGTCGTAGCCGGCGGGCGGTCGGTCGTAGCCGGCGGGCGCCGCGGGGGCCTGGGCGGCGGGCGGCCGTCCCTCGGGCCGCGGGCGGCGCGGCGCCGGCTCGCGCGGGCGCTCCTGCTGCTTGGGACGTTCCATCGCCCCGAAGGGGAGGGATGCGGAATCGAAGTCGTCGTCGGAACCCAATCGGAACCTCTGCAGTGGGTGCGGGCGTGCGCGGCACGCGGCGCGGGGAATCCGCGCGGTGCAGCGCAGCACCGGTGCCGTCCGTCCGCGATCAAGCGGGCGAGCGGTTCTTCGGCGAGGAGAACGAGCGACGCAGGGGCCCTGCCGAAGTCGGGCCGCGGCGCGATGGGAGGCGCCGCGCGATCGCCGGCCCGCGGGCACGCCGCGAGGCGCTGCGATCCGGCCCTCACCTGGATCGGAATCGGATTTGGAAGCTCCCCCGGTTCCCCCGCCGGTCGGGCGACGGAGTGCCGGAGGCGGCGGGCCGCGCCCGCGCGGTCCGGGGCGGCCTCGGGGCCGCACCCAGGGGTGTTCGGATCCAACGGTCGGCGACCGGCTCTCGGTCACGGCGTCACCGCCATGGCCCCCAGCGGGAGCAGGAGAGGTGGTCGGGGCGAGAGGATTTGAACCTCCGACCTTTGCGTCCCGAACGCAACGCTCTAGCCAAGCTGAGCCACGCCCCGACTTGGTCCAGCCACCATAGGGCCGGCTGGGGCGTCCGTCAACGCCCGGAACCGTCCAGCTCATCGGAAGATCCCGGTCCCCGGCTGAAGGACGATCCTCGACCGGCCCGCCGGTCGACCGCGGTCGGCCTACTTGCCGAGGTCGACGAAGACCCCGCCGTTCTGCTCGGCCATGCGGCGCATGAAGTCCTTCTGGAACTCGCCGATCGCGATGGTGTGGATCACGATCTTGCGCAACTCGTTGGCGGTCTTGACCTCGCGCAGGATGTCGTCGGGGTCGACGTACTCGCCCACTGTCGGCCGGCCGTCCGAGAGGAAGAAGACCGTGTCGACCTCGGTCTTGTAGGTCTTGTCCTGCGCGCCGGTCGAGGCGCTCTTGGCCCCCGGGCCGATCGGCACGTTGAGCGCCGCCATCATCGCGCCGTAGGTGTTGGTCTTGCCCATGTCGAGGTTGGCCGCGCCGACCAGGCCGGCCTGCGCCAGGTCCTCCTTCGAAGCGCCGCCGATCGCGCCGATGCCGTCGACGAACTCCTTGGCGGCCGACTTGTTGAGCACGTTGGCCGGCACCAGCTTGCCCTTCCACGACTTGACCGCCGTGGCGAAGGCCACGATGTTGAAGTTCACGTACGGCTCGAGGTGGTCGATCGTGCGCTTGAGCTCCTCCTTGACGATCGTCATGCGCGTGTAGTCGGGGTAGTTGCCGCCCTCGAAGCGCTCGCGCTCGACGACCAGCGCCTCCATCGAGCCCGACTGGTCGATCACGAACAGGATCGAGCGGCTCTTGGTCTGGATGCCGGTGAACTCCGCCACGCCGGACTTCTCGAACTTCGAGCGGCCCGGGCCGGTGTGCGTCTCGCGCTTGGTGCGCAGGTAGGCGATCGCCTCGTCCGTCGGCAGCTTGAAACCGGCCTTGTTCTCCAGCCACCACTGCTTCCACTTGGCGGCGTCGGGACCGAACTCCTTGCCGGTCAGGTTGGCGAGCGCCTCGCCGATGTCGGTCGAGAGCCGGCCTTCCTCGAGCGCCAGGCGCTGCACCAGCGGCTCGACGGCCGCGACATTGCGCACGCGCGTCAGCGCCAGGATCGAGGAGGCGCGCACCTGCCAGGTCGGGTCGGCGAGTCCCGCCAGGGCCGGCTCGACCACCAGCGGCGACTTGAAGCGCGCCAGGCCCTCGAGCGCCTCGCAGCGCACCGCCGGCTCGGCGTCGGCGCACAAGGGCGCGATCAGCGGCGCCAGCGTGGCGTCGTTGGCCACCAGCAGGGCCTGCAGCGCGCGGCGCCGCACTTCCCACGACTTGTCGGTCAGGCACACGCCGACCGCCGCCTGCACGTCGGCGTACTTGGCCTCGGCGATCACGCGCAACAGCCCGGCGCGCACCGCCTCGCTCTTCTCGCTCTTGAGCACGCCGAGCAGGGCGTCGACCGGCGGGCGCGTCTTGAAGGACGCCAGCACCTTGACCGCCGCGCGCACCAGCTCCTGCTCGGGCTCCTTGAGCTTGGGCACCAGCAGGTCGACCACCTGCACGCCCTCGGCGTCCTCCAGACCCTCGAGCGTCAGGATCGCCTCGACGCGGCTGGGGGTGTCCTTGTAGGTGCTGAAGTAGCGCTTGAACTGCTGGATCGTCTCGGCCCCGCCCTGGGCCGCGCCGACGGGGGCCAGGCCGCAGAGGGCGCACACGACGAGCAGGAACAGGGCGACGGTACGGCTCATGGGGGGAGATCCTCTCGGGCCCCCATCATAGGCCGCCGGCCGGCCGGGGTATCGCCTCCGTCCCCCGCGTCCGGCCAGAAAAACGCGCCTGCGAGCGCCGGTCGCTCAGTTCGCGGCGGCTTCGCGGGCCGAGCCGCGCACGATGATCGAGCGCGACGCGGGCGCCGGCTCGAAATCCGTGGCGTCGACCGTGATGCGCGCGCCGCCGTCGGTGATCAGCGTCAGCGAGCGTTCGTCGCGCGCGATGATCTTGCCGTAGAGCATGCCGCCGGGCGTCTTGACGCGCACGCGCGGCAGGCCGGCCAGCACCTGCGAGCCCGCCTGGCCCAGGATCGGCGTCCCGTCGGCCGAGGACAGCTGCTCGATGCGCGCCACCTGCACGGCGGCGATGCCCATGCGGCCCAGCTCGGTGTCGAGCCAGACCTGCTTCTGGCCGACGGCGTACAGCCGGCCTTCGAAGATCTCCGAGCCGTGGATCGTCACGCGCACGCGGCCGACCTCGGGCGTCAAGAGGCGCGTGTCGGCGTCGATCGCCTCGAGCGGCACCGTGGCCCCTTCCCAGATGGACGCCAGGTCGGCGTCGCTCGCCAGGCGCAGGCCGCCGCGTCCGGTGCGGCGCGTGGCGCGCAGCGGTGTCGCGGGGTTGGGGTCGACGTACTCCAGGCCGGATTCGCTCGCGGCGGACGGCTCGGCGCTCGACACGAAGCCGGTCGAGATGCCGACGAAGGCCAGCGGCGAGAGCGCGCTCGAGCCGCTGGTGCCGCTGGCGAACTCGGACTCGGCCGGCAGCCCCTGGCCGGTCTGCGCGGCGACGAACTCGGCGACGCGCACGTCGCTCGTGCGCGGACCGAAGGCGAACTCGGCCGGCGGCGCGGGTTCGGTGGTCGGCGCCGGTTCGATCCCCGTCGGCGCGGGCTCGGTCGGGACCGCGACCGCGACCGGCGGGGTCGCGGTGGCGTCGTGGACCGGCGGCGGAACCGGCTGCGCGGGCGCGGGCTGCTTGGGCGGGCGCGCGGGCTGGGCCGGCGGCCGCGTGGCGAGCGAGTCGTCGGGCGCGGCCTGTTGCGCGCTCCACCACTGCCAGCCGAACCAGGCGCCGCAGCCGAGCAGCGCGGTCGCGGCCAGGGCAGCCAGCGGCTTCCAGCGCGCAGCGCGCCGGTGCGCGGGCGCGGCTTCGGGTTCGAGCTCGGCCTGGGTCGCCTCCGCCGGCGGACCGTCGAGGCCCGCGGCGCCGGCTTCCTGCGCGGCCAGCTCGTCGGGAGCCAGGGCGCGCGGATCGCCGACCGTCGTGAAGGGACCCTGGTGCGCGTGCGGGTCGCCCTCGAGCGAGAGCAGCCAGCTCTGCGAGGGCGCGGCCTGCGGATCGATCGCTCCGCCCGGACCCGCGTTGCCCGCGGTCAGGTCCTGGTCGAGACCGAGGAAGTCCGTGGCGGCCTCGAAGTGCGTCGGCGTCGTCCTGACGCTGGGCTCGACCGACGCGCCCACGGGGTCGAAGCCCTGCGGCGCGGCGTCGGTCGCCTCGCGCGGCTGGCCCTCGCCGAGCTTGTCGCTCTCGTGTTCCGGATACTGCATCGAGTCTCTTCTCTTTCGATGATCGTGGTCACGCAGGGACGCGGGCCTCGTGCACGAGGCCTGCGGCGCGACCGTTCACCTCGCGCTTATCGGCAGGTGCGGGCCCCGGGCCGCAGCCGGAAGCCTTTTCACGGGGCCCCCGGTCCCGGGGACGAGACGCGCCGCGCGCGGGGCGGCGGCAAGCGCTTCCGGCTCAGCGCTTCTTGAGCACGCGGTTGCCGCCCAGGCGCGTGGTCAGGCCCAGGCCGTCGAAGTGCTCGAGCAGCGGGATCAGGTACTTGCGCGTGGTCTGCAGGCGGTCGCGCAGGCTGGGGATGTCGAGCGAGCCGTGCTGGGTGCAGTTCTGCACGATCGCCTCGCGCGCGCCCTCGAAGTGCTCCTGCGCCAGCGCGTACTCCTTGTTGACCAGGTGCACGCTGCCGCGGTCGGCCAGCAGTTCCAGCGCCACCTGCACGCTCTTGGGCGGGGTGGCGAGCGCGAGAGCGAGTTCTTCGGTCGCCGGCGGCTGGTGGCCGGCGGCGCGCAGGCGCTCGAGCACGCGCGCGGCGAGCTCCTCGGTGCGCGCGTCGGCCGTGGAGCCGCGCTGCGCGGGTCGCACCAGGCCGCCGGACTCGAGCTTGAGCCGCTCGTGGCGCGCCTCGTCGGCCAACAGCGCGTCGAGGAAGTCGGGCTCGAAGCCCGTGATGCGCCGCAGGTCGCGCACGTCGACCACCTGGCGGTGCGTGTGGCCCTCGAACCAGGTCGCGAGCTCCTTGGTCAGCCGCGCGCGCGCCTGTTCGAGCTTGCTGGTGTGCACCCAGCGGCCGGGGGCCAGCGCCACGGCGCTGCCGCGCGACTTGAGGTCGTTGAGCAGTCGCTCGGTCTCCTCGCGCGAGCGCTTGATCTCGACCGCCAGCGTCTCGCTGGTCAAGAGCCCCGGGCGCGCGCGAGAGAGCACGACCTCGAGCAGCTCGCGGGGCGATTCCAGACCCTCGACCGCACGCGACAGCTCCTCGACCACGAAGCCCTTGAAGCGCTTGAGCCGGTGCTTGGACTCCTCGAGCACCAGCCCGCCGCCGAGCGTGATCGTCGGCGAGGCCAGGCGCACGACGTAGCGGTCGCCCGGGGCGCAGACCACGTCCTCGTCGAGACGCAGCTGCACCAGGCCCTGCTGGCCGGGCTCGAGCTGTTCGTGGTCGAGCAGCACGATCTCGCCCACGATCTCGGCCGTGCCGGTGTGCAGGCGGATCGGCATGCGGTTGGTCACCGGCCGGTCGAGGCTGGGCAGCACGTTGAACTGCGCGCCGATCATGCGCACCGGCCGGAAGAAGCCCGGCGTCGCCGCCACGTGGCCGCGCACCAGGTCGTGCTGGTCGATCTCCGCCAGGTTGAGCGCGCAGGAGTGGCCGGCGCGCGCGCGGTCGGTCGCCTCGCCGTAGGCCTGGATGCCGCGCACCTTGCTCTTCAGGCCCTTGGGCAGCACCTCGACGACGTCGCCGACGCGCACCTGGCCGCTGACCGGGATGCCGGTGGCGATCGTGCCGAAGCCGTGGGCGCTGAACACGCGCTGGATCGGCATGCGGAACACGCCGGTCTCGGAGCGCGGCGGCGTCTTGGCCGCCAACTCGCCCAGCACGCGCCGGAACTCGTCGAGGCCCTGGCCCGTGATCGAGGACAGGGGCAGGATCGGCGCGTCCTCGAGGAAGGTGCCGCGCAGCGTGGCGCGCACGTCCTCGGTCGCCAGCTCGACCATCCCGGGCTCGACCATGTCGATCTTGGTCAGCGCCACCAGCCCGCGCGCGACGCCCAGGATGCCCATGATCGCCAGGTGCTCGCGCGTCTGCGGCATCACGCCGTCGTCGGCCGCGACGACCAGCACCACCAGGTCGATGCCGGTGGCGCCCGCGACCATGTTCTTGATGAAGCGCTCGTGGCCCGGGACGTCGACGATGCCGACCTTGCGGCCGTCGGGCAGCGCGAAGCGCGCGAAGCCCAGGTCGATCGTCATCCCGCGCTCCTGCTCCTCCTTGAGCCGGTCGGGATCGATCCCGGTCAGCGTCTTGACCAGCGTCGACTTGCCGTGATCGATGTGGCCGGCCGTGCCGACGACGATGGGCTGGATCTGCATCGCGGGAGGCGCGGAGGATAGCAGCTGCGACAGGCGGCGCACCCGCGCGCTACGATCGCCGCGTGGATCCGGCCCCGCTCTACCGCCGCCTGGCGCCCTGGTTGACCGCCACCTTCGGCCGCGACGTCTACCGCGTCGCGCTCGACGCCGGCTCGACCTGCCCCAACCGCGACGGCACCAAGGGCTTCGGGGGCTGCACCTACTGCGACGTCGAGGGCTCGGGCACGGGCGCCTTGCGCAGCGGGCAGGAGCTCGCGGCGCAGCTCGCGGCGGGGATCGCGCGCGTGCGCCGGCGCGGGCCGGACGTGGGCGTGATCGCCTACTTCCAGTCGTACTCGAACACCTACGTCGAGCTGGCGCGCCTGCGCGAGGTGCTCGCCGTGGTCGAGCCCTGGATCGGCCGGCCGCTGGTGGCGGTCAGCCTGGCGACGCGGCCCGACACCTTCGCGCCGGCGGCGCTGGAGGTGCTGGCCGAGCTCAACCGCCGCGTGCCGGTGTGGATCGAGTTCGGCCTGGAGGCGGCCGACGACGAGGTGCTGCAAGCCATCCGCCGCTTCCACACCGTGGCGGAGTTCGAGGACGCGGTCGCGCGCGCGCACGCGGCCGGCTTGTCGACCGTGGGCCACGCCATCCTCGGCCTGCCGGGCGACGGGCGCGCGGGGGCCGTGCGCAGCGCGCGCGTGCTGGCGCGCGCCGGCTGCGCGGGCGTCAAGGTCCACAACCTGATGATCCTGAAGAAGACGCAGCTGGCGAAGCAGTGGCTGGCGGGCGAGGTCGAAGTGCTCGACGCCCCGACCTACGTGCAGTGGCTGGCCGACTTCGTCGAGGTGCTCGACCCCGCGCAGGTGCTGCACCGCATCACGGGCGACGCGCCGCTGGCCGAGCGCCTCGCGCCGCGCTGGGAGGCGAGCAAGAACTCGATCCACGAGGCCCTCGCGGCCGAACTCGAGCGGCGCGGCACGCGCCAGGGTGCGCGCTGCGCGCCGGCCGGTCGATCCCCGACGCCGTGAAGCCCGGCGGCGCGCCGCGCGCTCAGCGCGGGTTGTGCAGGATCCGGTCGCAACTCGGGCACTGCACAAGCTCGGTGCCGCGGTTGACCCGCACGACCATGTTGGTCGGGATCTCCATGAAGCAACCCTGGCAGGTGCGGCCCTCGAGGTCGGCGATCGCCAGGCCCTCGCGGGCGCCGAGCAGGCGCGTGTAGAGCGCCAGCGCCTCCTCGGGCACGCGCGCGTGGGTGCGCGTGCGGCGCTGGCCCTCGAGCTCGGCGATCTTGGTCCGCGCGGCCGCCACTTCCTTCTCGACGTTGGCGTTGAACTGCGCGAAGAGTTCCAGGTCGGCCGAGAGCGCCTCGCTCTGCGACTTGACGTCGGCGTCGAGCGCGTCGGCCTTGTCGATCAGCCCGACGCCCTCTTCCTCGGCCGCGCCGATGTCCTTCTTGAGCGTGCGGATCTCGTGCTGGAAGGCGACCAGCAGGGCCATGTCCTGGCGCGCGCTGGCGGCCTCGTGCTCGACCTTGCGCATGCGCTGGCGGCTCTGGGTCGCCAGGTCGTCGAGCTCCTTGATGCGCACGCGCAAGAGCTGCGCTTCGCGCCGCAGCTCGTCGATGCGCGCCTTCTTGCGCTCGAACTCGGCCTTCTTCGCTTCGCGTTCGACGGGCAGGCGCTTGAGCTCGGACTGGACGCGGAAGATCTGGCGGTCGATCTCCTGGAGCTGGAGCAGCGCGGTGAGGGTCTCTCGCATGCATCCCCGCGGTTCGGGGCGCAAGAGTGTACACGGGGTCGCGCCCGGTACAAGGTGTCGCGCGCGGGCCCGGAAACGACACGACCCGCGTGGGACGCGGGTCGTGTCCGTGGCCACACCGGCCGGGGCTCAGGGCTCCATCGGCAGGTCGACCTCGAGCTCCGCGTCGTCGGGCACCGCGACGCCGTCGAGGAAGCTCGCCAGTTGGCGCGCCCGCACCGGGTGGCGCAGCTTGCGCACGGCCTTGGCCTCGATCTGGCGCACCCGCTCGCGCGTGACGCGGAAGATGCGCCCGACCTCCTCGAGCGTGTAGGTGTAGCCGTCGCCGATGCCGTAGCGCAGCTTGATGATCTCGCGCTCGCGGAAGGTCAGCGTCGAGAGCACCTCCTCCAGGCGTTCCTTGAGCATCTCGTGACCGGCCGCCTGCAGCGGGCTCTCGGCCGATTCGTCCTCGATGAAGTCGCCGAAGTACGAGTCGTCCGACTCGCCGATCGGCCGGTCGAGGCTGATCGGGTGCTTCGAGATCTTCATCACGCGCTTGGCCTCGTCGACCGAGATGCCGGTGGCCTCGGCCACTTCCTCCACCGAGGGCTCGCGGCCCTTCTGCTGGACCAGCTTCTTGGTCACGTTGCGCAGCTTGGACATGGTCTCGATCATGTGCACCGGGATGCGGATCGTGCGCGCCTGGTCGGCGATCGAGCGCGTGATCGCCTGGCGGATCCACCAGGTGGCGTAGGTCGAGAACTTGTAGCCGCGGCGGTATTCGTACTTCTCGACCGCCTTCATCAGGCCGGTGTTGCCCTCCTGGATCAGGTCCAGGAACGACAGCCCGCGGTTGCGGTACTTCTTGGCGATCGAGACCACCAGGCGCAGGTTGCCGCTCGAGAGCTTGCGCTTGGCGTCCTCGTACTCGGCGAAGTGCAGGCGCACCTGGTCGAGGCGCCGACGCAGGCGCGGACCGGGCTCGAGGCAGGCGAACTCCAGCTCCAGCAGCCGGTCGGTGAACTCCGTGAGCTGCGGCAGGGCCTTCTTGTTGCCCTTGTAGGCCGCCAGCTTGCGCTCGATGCTGCGCATCTCGCGGAAGGACTCGTCCATCAGGTCGATGTACGGGCGCACCTTCTTGACCTGCAGGTGGCACTCCTCGATCAGGATCACCAGCTTGCGGCGCAGCACCTGGACCGTCTCGAGCTGTTCCGAGCGGCGCTTGCGCGACAGCGTCGGATCGAGCAGCGGCTTGTACTCCTCCTGGATGCGCGCCACGAGCTTCTCGATCGTGCCCAGGTTGACCGGCAGGCGCTTGGCGAGGAAGTTCTTGCCCAGCGTCTCGACGATCTTGGGATCGTCGTCGGGCTTGGGGTTGGGGTTGACCTTGAGCGTGCGGTCGAAGGCCAACTCGCCGCGCTGCACTTCTTGGAGCGTCTTGAGCGCGCTGACCATCGCCAGGCCCGAACCGATCGCCTTCTTGCGGAAGCGCTTGCGCGTGATCTCGATGGTCTTGGCCAGGTAGATCTCCTGGTCGCGCGTCAGCAGCGGGATCTCGCCCATCTGCGTCAGGTACATGCGCACCGGGTCGTCGATCTTCTCGGGCACGTTGCCGCGCACGAAGATCGTCTCGGGCACGTCGTCGTCACCGCTGTCGTCGGCCTCGGCCGCCACGCGCGTCTCGACGTCTTCCTTCTCGCGCCCCAGGGCGCTGGCCTCTTCGGCGTCGTCGAGCACCTCGATGCCCGCGTCCTCGAGTTGCACGAAGAGCGCGTCCATCTTGTCGGGCGGGACGAACTGGTCCTCGAGGAGCTTGTTCATCTCCCCGTAGGTCAGGAAGCCCTTCTTCCGACCTTCGTCGATCAGGTGCTTGAGGATCTCCTCGGACTTCTCGGCCATGGTGTGAGGGTGGGGCTGGGCGTCGGTGGGGACGGGGGATCAGGTGGTGGCGAGCTGCCCGCGCTGGCGCAGGGTCTCGGTCAATCGGCGGGTGAGCTGCTCGGCGAGTTCGTGGGCCGCGCGGGCGGCCTCGCCGCTGGCGCCGGCCGCCAGGCGTTCTTGTTCCGCGAGACGCAGCTCGAGCGTGCGGACTTCCTCGGCGAAACGGCGCTGGGCCAGGAAACGCAGCTGGCCCTCCAGCAGCTCGCGCGGCGATTCGGCCTCGCGCGCGCGGTCGGCCAGCGGCACGACGCGGTCGCGCGCCGGGTGCTCGCCCAGGAGCGCGAGCACGCCCTGCTCGTCGGGCGTGGCGGACTCGTCGGCGTAGAGCGTCAGCAGCGCGTCGAAGATCAGCGCCAGCTCGGGGTCCAGCACCAGCTCGCGCTCCGGACGCGCCAGCGGGATCAGGCTGGCGTCCAGCAGCAGCGCGCCGAGCAGGTCCTCGTGCGCGCGCAGGTCGGCGGCCGAGGCCGTGGCGCCCGGGCGGGCCGCGCTCGGCGCGTTCGTCCCGACGTGGGCGTCGGGGCGCGCCGGACGGCCGCCGTGCGCCATGCGCCACTGCTCGCGCAGCGCGCCGACCGAGATGCCGATGCGGCGCGCGAGGTCCTGGACCAGCGACTCGCGCTGCACCGGACGCTTGACCAGCGCGATCAGCTCGAGCACCGGGTCGACCGCGCGCGCCAGCTCGGCGCCGCGCAGGCCGTCCAGGCCGCCGCACACGAACTGGAACCAGTCCGTCGCCAGCTCGAAGCGCCCGAGCAGCGGTGCCGCGCCCTCGCGCACCAGGAGGTCGCAGGGATCCTCGCCGCCTTCGAGCGACACGACGTCGATCGCGGTGTCGAGGTGCACCAGGCCGCTGAGCGCCTTCCAGGCCGCCTTGCGCCCGGCTTCGTCGCCGTCGAAGAGCAGCGTGATGCGCCGCGCGCCGCTCTTGCGGATCAGCCCGGCGTGTTCCTCGGTGGTCGCGGTGCCGAGCACGGCGACGCACTGCGTCAGCCCCGCCTGGTGCGCGGCCATCACGTCGGTGTAGCCCTCCATCAGCACGATGTGACCGAGCTTGCGCACCACCGGTTGCGCGCGGTCGAGCGCGTAGACCAGCCGCCCCTTGTGGAACAGGCGCGTCTCCGAGGTGTTGACGTACTTGGGACCCGCCGCATCGTCGTCGACCAGCCGCCGCGCGCCGAAGCCGACCACGCGCCCCTGCACGTCGCGGATCGGGATCGTCAGGCGCCCGCGGAAGAAGTCGTAGCTGCGCCCGCTGTCGTTCGTGCGCGCCAGCCCGGCCGCCTCGAGGTCGCCCTGGGTCAGGCCGGCCTCGCGCGCGGCGCCCACCAGCGCCTGGCCCGCGGCCGGGGCGTGGCCGGCGCCGAAGGCCTGCGCGGTCGCGGCGCTCAAGCCGCGGCGCGCCAGGTACTCGGCCGAGGCGCGGCCCTCGCCGCCGGCGAGCTGCGCGACGAAGAAGCGCTGGGCGAACTCGAGCGCCTTGTACAGCGGCTCGTCGGCCTGCTCGCGCTCGGCGCGCGCCTCGGCGCCGCGGCGCTTGGGCAGCTCGACGCCGGTGCGTGCGGCGAGGATCTCGAGCACCTCGCGGAAGCCCAGGTTGTCGACGCGCTGCAGGAACGCGAACTGGTCGCCGCCGGTGCCGCAGGCGCCGAAACAGCGCCAGGTCCCGCGGCGCGGATCGACCTTGAACGACGGGGTCTTCTCGTCGTGGAACGGACAGCACGCCTCCCACAGCGCTCCGCGCTTGCGCAGCGCGGGAACGCGCTCGCGCACGACCTCTTCGATCGGAGCGCGCAGCTTGATCGACTCGATCGCTCGACGGTCTTCTTCGTGGAACACGGGGGACGGCGTGACGGGGGAAGTGGGTGTCGTGGCCCCGGCGGACGGTCGGCGACCGGCAGGGGAAAGAGCGATCCCCTGCGCGTCGGGCGCTGCACGCGGCAGCGAGACGGAGGGGCGGGCTTCGCAGGGGATCCCGGGGGTCGGGCGCGAAGTCCGGGGGACGATGGGGCGTTCTAAAAGGTACTGCACCCGGCGGGTGGAGGCGGGGTGCAGGTATTCGATTCCGACCTCAGGTCCGGGCGGGGCCCCGGCGCCCGTTCGGAACGGCGCAGTGTAGCACCGGGTCGGCAGGCCTCCAACTCGCCGAATCGCGGGCCGCACCCCCGCCTCCCCGCCCGCCCGACCCTCAGGGGTCGAGCTCGCGGGCCAGCCGCCGCAGGGTCGCTAGGTCCAGGTCCTCGGCCCGCGCCCGGGGCGCGAGCCCGAGGTCGGCGAGCACCGCCTCGGCCCGCGGCCGTCCGGCGCGCTGGGACAGCAGCCGGCCGAGGGCCTGGCGGCGGTGCTGGAAGAGGTGCGCGACCAGCGGCACCAAGCGCTCGCGCTCGGAAGGCGGGCAGGGTTCGGCCAGGCGCTCCAGCCGGACCAGCGCGCTCTCGACCTCGGGCCGCGGCCAGAACAGCTGGGGCGGGACGCGGCGCACCAGGGACGCGCGGTAGTCGAGCGCCAGGCGGATGGTCAGCGGCCCCCAGTCCGGGCTGGCGGGGGCGGCGACGATGCGCTCCGCGACCTCGAGCTGCACCAGCGCGGTCATCCGCGCGGGCGGGTTGGGCAGGTCGCACAGCGTCGCGAGCAAGGGCGCGCTGACGGAGTAGGGCAGGTTCGAGACCAGCTGCCAGGGCCCCTCGGCCGGCAGGGCCGCCACCACCTCCGGCGCCAGGCGGTGCTTGGAGGCCAGCACGTCCGTGTGCAGCCACTCGATGTGCGCGAAGCCGGCGCACAGCTCGCGCGCGATCTCCAGCAGCCGGCCGTCGATCTCGACGCAGACGAGGCGCTGCGCCAGCGGCGCGAGGTGCACGGTCAGCAGCCCGGGCCCCGGTCCGACCTCGAGCACCGTCGCCGCGGGGCCGAGTTCGGCGTCGCGCACGATCGCACGCGCCATGTTCTCGTCGAACAGGAAGTTCTGCCCCAGCCGGCGCGAAGGCCGGAAGCCCGCCGCTTCGAGCCGGCTGCGCACGCGCGCCCACAGCGGCCGTGCTTCGTCGTGCGGCGCGGCGTCCCCCACGTCGCCCATGTCCTCGGCCGGCGAACCGGGCTTCACGGCCGGGCGCCCTCGGCCAGCCAGGCGACGCAACGCGGCGCGTCGGGTTCGCGCGCCCAGCGCCCGAGCCAGGGCGCGGCGTCGGCGCCCCACGCGCGGCCGATGCGCACGAGCTCCTCGCGCGCCGCGCCGCCCGCTTCGAGCTCGGCCGCGTGCGCGCCGATCCAGGCGCGCGCGTCGGCGACGCAGCGCAGGCCGACGTCGGACGAGCGCAGCTCGGGGTCGCGCTCCTGGCGGTGGAAGTCGAGCCGGCCGTCGGCCGCCAGGTCGTAGAGCCGCCGCTGGCGCGAAGCGTAGGAGCCGCCCATCGCCCAGGCCTGGGCCTCGGCTTCGAAGCCGCGCGGGATCGGGCTGGCGACCCACTCCCAGACGTTGCCCAAGAGGTCGTAGACCCCCGCCGGCGTGCGCCCCTGCTCGAAGGTGCCGACCGCCGTCGGCCGGTCGAGGCGCAGGTCGAGCGTGTTGGCCGCCGAGACCACCTCGCTCGGCCCCCAGGGCCAGGGTTGCTCGGGAGTGCCGACCGCGATGCGCAACCACTCGCGCGCGGTCGGCAGGCGCAGCCCGCGCTCGCGCGCGCAGGCCTCGGCCTCGGCGAAGGTCAGGAAGGAGGCCGGCCAGTCGTGCGTCTCGGGCCCCCACTGCGCGGCGAAGCGCGTCAGGTCGACGCTGGCCGCTCCCGGCTGGCGCGCCAGCCAGTCGCACAGTTCGCCGCGCGTCACCTCGTAGCGCGCGACGAGCAGCGCGTCGCTGTTCTCGCAGCGGATCGCCGGTCCGAGGCGCTGCTGCAGCACGGTCTCGCCCGGCGGCAGGAAGGCCAGGCTCTCGAGCGTGCGGCGCGTGGCGCTGCCGGCCGGGTCGGTCTGGCTGCAGGCGGCGGCGCACAGCGCGAGGGCGACCCCGATGGCCAGGGGGGCCAGGGGGGCCAGGGGGGCCAGGGGGGCCAGCGGGCCCGCGAGTTCAGCGCGCCGGCGCGGGTCGTGGGTCGGTCGTGGTCCGGACATGCGCGAGCCCCGCGGCCGGGGCCACGGGGCTCGACAAGCTACCAAGCACGCGCGGCGGCCGCGCGGGGACTACTTCTCGCTCTTGGCTTCGGTCGCCTGGCGCGTCGGAGAGCTGTCCGAGACGAAGATCTCGACCCGGCGGTTGAGGCGCTTGTTGTCGGCGCTCGAGTTGGGCTTGATCGGGTCGTGCTGGCCGAAGCCGACCACGACCACGTCGCGGGCCGGGATCTTCGACGAGGAGATCATCTGCGCCCCGACCTCGATCGCGCGCGCGGCCGAGAGCTGCAGGTTGCCGTGCGGGAACTTCTCCTTGGTCGAGGGCTTGGCCACCGGGTCGCTGTCGGTGTGGCCGCGCACCCAGATGCGCCCGTGCGGACGGCCTTGGATCTCGCCGGCCAGCTTCTCGATCGCACCCTTGCCCGCGGCGTTGAGGTCCGAGGAGCCCGAGTCGAACAGGATCTTGTCCTGCACCATCAGCACGTAGCCGCCCTCGACGTCGAAGCGCTCGATGTCCTTGAGCGGGCGGTTCAGGCCGTCGATCTTGGCCTGCAGCTCGGAGAGTCGCGACTGCCACTCGTCGCCGAAACCGGCCTCGGAGAGCGCGGCGACCTGGCTGGCCTTGAGCTCCTGCTTGAGCCGGTCGTTCTCCTCGCGCAGCTGCGCGTTGAGCTTCTCCTGCTCGTGCAGCTTGGTCTGGTAGTACTTCTGTTCCTGGACGGCGGTGTCGTAGCCCTTCTGCGTCGCGCAGGCGGAAACGAGCGCGAGCGAGAGCAGGGCTCCGGCGCGCGCCATGTTGAACGAAAAAGTGTTCTTCATCGCAAGGTTTCGGGGAACGGCTGTCCCCCGCTCGGCTCCATCGACTTCCGCGGCGTCGCGCACCTCGGCCCACGCGACGCTCACGGCCCCTCGCCCCGCGTGGACGCCATCACCCGCCCGCGAGGAGCGGCGGGGCCCGGAGGGTCGCGGCCGGCGGCCGGACGACGCACTCGGAGCGCGCACGCGAGGTACGCGGCGGAGTCTAGGGAGCGCGCGCGGGCGAATCCACAAGCTCGCGGCGGCAGAAATCGCGGCCGTGCGCCGCGGACCGGGCTACTTGAACAGGCTCGCCAGGCTGTCGGCGAGCCCCGAGGGCACGTCGCGGCCGAGCGCGATCACGACCGGGACGCCGAGCAGCAGCACGATGGCCGAGAGCACGACCGCCATGCGCACCAAGAGGCCCTCGTAGGGCTCGGGCACCTCCACCGCGCGCGGCGCGGCGGGGACCGGGGCGTCCTCCTCCTCGGCGACCTCCTCGGCCTCGGCTTCCTGGCCCTCCAGCGTGATCTCCTCGGCCGCCACTTCCTGGACGTCGTCGTCGATCACCGTGTCGACGTCGCCGATCTCCTGCGTCGCCATGCCGGTGTCGTCGACGACCTCGACGTCGTCCTCGAAGACCAGCTCCTCCTTGACCTCGCCCAGGTCGACCACCTCGCCGCCCGACAGCTCGGCGCGCAGGTTCTCGACGTCGGCCTTGCGCAGCTTCATCGTGTCGCCTTCGCGGAAGGCGCGGATCTCGCCCTCGGAGACGAGGCGCTTGAGCTCCTCTTCCTTGAGGCGCAGCTCCTTCAGGGCTTCCTCGAAGCTGTAGAAATCACCTTTCTCGGCCACGCGCGGCTCCTTCTGACTCGGGGGGGCTTGGGGGTCTGGGGGGAGAGGGAGGCTCGCCAGGGCGGCTCACCGGGGCGGCTCAGCGCGGCGCGGCCGGGCTGGGCTGCGCGCCGAAGCGGCGCTCGAGCTCCTCGAAGCTGTACTCGGACTTGTCGTTGAACCCGTAGAGCTTGAGATCGAGGTCGATGCGGCGCGCGCCGACCAGCTTGACGCTCTGCGTGGAATCGCTGCCCCCGTTGGCCTGGTAGACCGCCAGCTGGCGGTTCTGCGTGTCGACCAGGTAGAGGATCGAGGCCCCGGTCAGGTCGACGCCCGTGACCGCGATCATCTGGTTGTTCGAGTCCGAGGTGCCGTACACCGGCGTCCCCGGGCGCTGCTGGATCAGCACCGTGTTGGTCGGCGGCGTGACCGGCGGCGTGGTCTGCGCGCCCAGCGGCGCCTGCGTCAGACCGAACAGCGCCAGCCCGAGTCCGGCGAGCAGGATCGCCCCGTGGCTCTCGAGCCAGCGGCTCGGCGGGAGGGGTGCAGGATTCGACATGCGAGGGGGGCGCACCGGCACGCGGCCGGCGCGAGGAGCGGGCTATCCTAGCGAGCGCCCCCGGTTGCCTCCAGCGCCGGGAAAAGGCTCACCAGCCCGCCAGGTCGCCCGAGATCTCCTCGACCAGGTCCTTGAGCGTCAGCAGGCCGACCGGCCGCTCGCGCGTCCCGACGATCGCGAGGCGCTGGCCGGCGGTGCGCAGGCGCGCCAGCGCCCGGTCGACCGGCGTGTGCGCCGGCAGCTCGACCAGGGGCCGCAGCTGGTCGAGGACGGGCACGCCCGGGCCCGCGCCCAGGACGTCGAGCTGGTGGACGTAGCCGACCAGCTCGCCCTTGGGCCCCTGGACCGGCAGGCGCGTGTGGGCCGAGCGCGCGACCGCGGTGAACAGCTCGGCCTGGCTGCGGCGCGCGTCGAGGCGCTCGACGCGCGTCCAGGCGACCATCGCGCGCTCGACCTGGATCGTGCGCAGCTTGAGCACGTTCTGCGCCAGCTGCTCGGCCTGGGGCGGCAGCTCGCCGGCCGCCAGGCTCTCGCGCAGCAGCGTCTTGACCGCCTCGCGGCTGCTGACCACCGCCAGCAGCTCGGGCCGCAGACCGAACACGCGCGAGCTGGCGCGCGCGAACAGCCCGAGCAGCCGCTCCAGCGGCCAGAACGCCCAGCGCGCCAGCACCAGGAACGGCGCCACGGTCAAGAGCAGCGGGTGCGGCCGGCGGCGGAAGAGATCCTTGGGCAGCGCCTCGGCGAACAGGAACACGATCGGCGTCAGCAGGAACGACAGCACCAGCTCGCGGCTCCAGTCGGGCAGGCTCGTGGTCTCCAGCAGGCTGTGGGCGCGCAGCGTCATCAGCTCGACCATCAAGGTGTTGCCGATCAGCAGCACCACCAGGAAGGCGACGTCGTCGCGGATCAGGCCCTGCACCAGGCGCGGCAGGCGCCGGCCCTGGCGCGCCTCCATCTCGATGCGCACGCGCGAGATCGAGTAGAAGGCCGTCTCGCCGCCCGCGAAGCAGGCCGTCGCGCACAGGAGCGCGGCGATCAAGGCCAGGTCGAGCCAGGCGTTCATGCCGGAACCTCCGCCCAGGCGTTCACGCCGGAACCTCGATCGGCGCGATCGACATGTCGACGCTCTTGACGCGCCGGCGCCGCACCTCGTGCACCTGGCACACCAGCGTGCCGAAGCGCACGCGGTCGCCGGCGCGCGGGATGCGGCCCAGGAGCGCGGTGACGAAGCCCCCCACGGTCTGGAACCCGCTGGGCACCACGGTGTGGCCGAAGCGCGCGTTCCAGTCGCGGATCGAGAGCGCGCCCGCGACGCGGAAGCGGCCCGCGCCCAGGCTGGTGACCGCCGCCGGCTCCTCCTCGTCCTCGACGCGCAGGTCGCCCAGGATCTGCTCGAAGACGTCCTCGATCGTGACCACGCCCGCCGTCCCGCCGTACTCGTCGACCACCACCGCCTCGGCCGATTGGCTCTCGCGCAGCACGCGCAAGAGGTCGAGGCCGCTGGCGACGGTGGGCACGAACTGCACGCGCTGCACCAGCTCGCGCAGCGGCCGCGCGGTGCCCGAGAGCAGGTCGCGCACGCGCACCTGGCCGACCACCTCGTCCGGGCCGTCCTGCACCACCGGCAGCCAGGTGGCGCGCTGCTCCAGTGCGCGCTCGACCGTCGCGCGCTGCTCGGCCAGCGGCCGCGCCAGGTCGATCGACAGCATGTCGACCCGCGGCGTCATCAGCTCCTTGACGCGCACGCCTTCGAGCTCGACCACCTCGGCCAGGAGGTCGGCCTCCTCGCCCTCGATCAGGCCGCTGCCGGCGCTGGACTCGAGCACCTCCGCCAGGTCCTCGGTGGTCAGGCCGCTCTCCTCGCGCGCGTGGTGGCCGAGCGCGCGCATCAGGCCCTGCAGGCAGACGCGCGCCACGGCGAGCAGCGGCGCTGCGACGACCATGAAGAGCGTGAGCGGCATCGCCCCCAGGCGCGCCACGGGCAGCGCGGCGCGCAGCGCCAGCGACTTGGGCACGATCTCGCCGAAGGTCAGCACGCACAAGAGCGCCAGGATCGCGCCCAGCCAGTAGCGGGCGCCGTGGGCGGCGGGCAGGAGGTCGCCGGCCACGGCGAAGAAGCCGACGTTGACCAGCAGGTTGCCCAGCAGCACGCTGAGCAGCACGCGCTGCGGATCGCGCATCAGGCGCTGCGCGTGCGGCCCGGCGCGCGCCAGCTCGTGGTCCTCGAGCGAGAAGAGCGCCGTCTCGATGCCGCTGAAGAAGGCCGAGCACGAGACCAGCGCCAGGAGCGCGAAGGGATGCCAGCTCACGCGCGGCTCCTCGCCGGCCCGGGCGGCCCCGCCGTGTCGGACGGCGCGAGCGGGAAGCGCAGCTCGACCGACAACCCGCCCAGCGTCGCGCGCCCGAGTTGCAGCGTCGCGCCGTGCGCGCTGGCGACGTTGTGCACGATCGAGAGGCCCAGGCCCGAGCCCTTGCCCACCTCCTTGGTGGTGAAGAACAGGTCGAGCACGCGCGGCAGCAGTTCGGGCGGGATGCCCGGCCCGTTGTCCTCGACCGCCAGCACGAGCGCGCCGGGTTCGACGCGGAGCGAGAGCGCGATGCGCGGCGCGGGTGTGTGCGCCTCCTCCAGCGCGTCGAGCGCGTTGACCAGCAGGTTGAGCACCGCCTGCGCCAGCTCGGGCTGGTCGCCCTGCACGCGCGGCAGCGCGCGCAGCCGCTCGGCCGGGACCTCGCGCTGCGGGCCCAACAGGTCGACGCCGTCGAGCTCCAGGCGCACCCCCGCGGAGCGCGCGCGGTAGGAGACCAGCCCGACCGCGTCGAGCAGCGGGTCGACCAGCGCCAGGGGTGCCGTGCCCGGCGCGCGCGGCGTGAAGCGCAAGAGCTGACCGACCGTGCGCCGGATGCGCTCCAGGCCCTGCTTGACCAACTCGACGTACTGCGCGCGCTTCTCGGGCGGCAGGTCGGGGCGCGCCAGCGTCTCGGTGGCGTTGAGCAGGCCGCCCAGCGGGTTGTTGATCTCGTGCGCGATGCCGGCCGCGAGTTCGCCGGTCGCCGCCAGGCGCCGCTGGGTCATCGCCACGTGCTCGGCGCGCCGCGCGTTCTCGGTCGCGACCTCGACCTCGCGCGCCAGGCGCGCGTTGAAGCCCTCGACCGTCTCCGCCATCTGGTTGAAGCCGCGCATCAGCTCGCTGAACTCGTCGCGCCGCTCGGGCACCGCCAGGCGCGTGGCGAAGACGCCGCGCGAGAGCTCGCGCGCGCCCTGCGCCAGCGTGTCGACCGGTTCGAGCACGAAGCGCCGCAGCGCCGCGAAGGTGACCACGATCAGGAGCAGGGTCGAGAGCACGAAGAGACCGAGCAGCGAGCCGACCAGGGCGCGCGTGTCGGGCTCCTCGGGCACGTACCAGCAAGCCCCCCACACCTGCCCGCGCGCGTCGAGCACCGGCAGCACGACGCCGTTGAGCGCCGGCAAGGCACTGCGCTCCGCGATCGAGCGCTGCACCACGGCCAGGAGGGCTTGCTGGTCGAAGCCCGGCGGCCGCACGCGCCGGCCGCGCAGGTTGAGGAACACGCCGCGCGGCTGGAGCTCGCCCTTCGAGCTCTGCTCGATGCGCGCGTGGACCAGGATCGCGTCCTGGAAGCGGCCCCAGCGCGACCAGCGCAGCAACTGCGGCACGAACTGCTCGCCGCCCAGGTCGAGCGAGGGCGGCAGGGTCGAGAGCAGGTCGTGCATCGCCTCGCGACTCTGCGTGAAGCGGTCGCGCTCGACCAGCCGCGAGAGCGCGAAGAAGCCCAGGCCGAACACGGCCGTGTTGATCACGGCCACGAAGACCAGGAGGCGTGCGCGCAGGGACAGCGTCATGACCCAGGTACGGGGCCCGGCCGGGTGGGCGGGCTCGTCAGGAGAACCGGAGCGCGCTCGCGCTGCGAGCCCGCGCTGGAAGACGTGGTTGGACGGTCATTGGCTGCCCACCGAGCTCATGATGCTCATCAGGGGCAGGAACAGCGCCACGACGATGAAGCCGACCAGCGCCGCGACCACGATCAAGAGCAGCGGCTCGATCAGCTTGAGCATGGCGTTGATGCGGCGCTCGACCTGTTTCTCGTAGGCGTCGGCGACCTTCATCAGCATCTTGTCGAGCTCGCCGGTGGCCTCGCCGACGTCGACCATGTTGACCACCAGGTCGTCGAACAGGCCGGTCTCCCCCATCGGCCGCGCGATGCCCTCGCCTTCGCGCACGGTCCTGCGGATCGACTCGACGCCCTCCATCAGGACCTCGTTGCGGCTGGAGTCGCGCACGATGCCCAGCGCGTCGAGGTGCGGCACGCCGGCCTGGATCAGCGTGCCGAAGGTGCGCGCGAAGCCCGCGACCAGCCCGCGGTTCAGGAGCGCGCCGAACAGCGGCAGCTTGAGCTGCAGCTGGTGCACGCGGTAGCGGTAGGCGCGCCGGCGCGCCATCAGGGCCGTGTGCGCCAGCGCGGCCAGCACCGGCGCGCCGAACACGATGTACCAGTAGTTCACGGTGAAGTCGCTGACGTCGAGCAGGAGCTGCGTCACGGCCGGCAGCTCGATGCGGAACGATTTGAAGATCTCCTGGAAGCGCGGGATGATCCACACGATCACGGCGCTGACCACCGCCACGGCCACCAGCACGATCACCGAGGGGTAGATCATGGCGCCCACGATCTTCCCGCGCACTTCGGCCGAGCGCTCCATGAACACGGCCTGGCGCTGCAGCACCTTGTCGAGCACGCCGCCCGCCTCGCCGGCGCGCGCCATGCTCGAGTAGAGGCGGTCGAAGACCTGCGGGTGCTTGGCCAGCGACTCGGACAGCGGCGTGCCGGAGGAGACGTCCTCGACCAGGTCCTGCAGCACGAGCTTGAAGGGCCCCGAGCGCGTCTGGCCCTCGAGGATCGTCAGCGCCTTGACGATCGGGATGCCGGCCTCGGTCAGCGTGGCGAGCTGGATCGTGAACTCGGTGACCAGGTTGCGCGCCACGCGCCCGCGCCGCCGCGGGCTGGCGGGGCCGGCAGCGTTCGGCGCACCGGCGCTCGCGGGTCCGGGGGCGGCGGGAGCCGCGCTCGAGCGTTGGATTTTCTTGGCCATCGCGGGGGGGAACGGAGGGGTCGGGAAGCTGGGGCGGGACGGGCCCGGGGCGGCGCGCTCAGCCGGTGGTCTCGCGCAACACTTCCTCGAGCGTGGTGCGGCCGGCGGCCACCAGCGCCAGGCCGCTGGCGCGCAGGCTGTTCATGCCGGCCTGCACGGCGATGCGACGCAACTCCTGGGTCGAGGCGCGCCGCAGCACCGCCTCGCGCAGCGCGTCGTCGACCACCAGGATCTCGAAGATGCCGGTGCGGCCCTTGTAGCCGGTGTGGTGGCAGCGCGCGCAACCCTTGCCGAAGTGCAGCGTCAGGCCGCGCAGTCGGCCGGCGTCGGCGCCGAGCTCCATCAAGAGCTCCTCGCCGGGCTCGAAGGCGGTCTTGCACTCGGTGCAGAGGGTGCGCACCAGGCGCTGCGCGACGACGGCCTCCAGCGTGGCGGTGATCATGAAGGGCTCGACCCCCATGTCGATCAGGCGCGTCACGGTCGAGGGCGCGTCGTTGGTGTGCAGCGTCGAGAACACCGTGTGGCCGGTCAGGCTGGCCTCGACCGCCACGCTGGCGGTCTCCTGGTCGCGGATCTCGCCGATCAGGATCTTGTCCGGGTCCTGGCGCAGCACGGTGCGCAGCACGCGCGCGTAGGTGACGCCGATGTCCTCGTTGATCGGCACCTGCACGATGCCCTGGATGTCGTACTCGACCGGGTCCTCGGTGGTGATGATCTTGACGTCGGGCTGGTTGGCCTCCGACAGCATGGCGTAGAGCGTGGTGGTCTTGCCCGAGCCGGTCGGGCCGGTGACCAGCACGATGCCGTGCGGCAGGCGCGTCAGCGCCGCCAGCTGCTCGCGCTCGGCGCTGGCCAGCCCCAGGGCCGCGAGATCCAGGCTGACCGCGCTGCGGTCGAGCACGCGCATCACGCAACCCTCGCCGGCGATGGCGGGCAGCGTCGCGACGCGCAGGTCGACCGGCTTGCCGTCGATCGAGAGCTCGATGCGGCCGTCTTGCGGCAGGCGCGTCTCGGTGATGTCGAGGTCCGACATGACCTTGATGCGCGCGACCAGCGGCAGCGCCAGGTGCGCCGGCGGCGCCTCGACCTCGTACAGCGAACCGTCGACGCGGTAGCGGATGCGGAACTCCTGCTCGAAGACCTCGAAGTGCACGTCGCTGGCGCGGTCCTTGATCGCGCGGTGCAGGATCGAGTTCAGCAAGCGCACCACCGGCGTGCTGGCCGCCGCCTGCGACAGGTCGGTGCCGCCCACCGCGCGCGCCGCCTCGGCGATCGCGTCGGCCAGCGACTGCTCCTCGCCGTAGTGCTGCAGCACCAGCGCCTTGAGCAGGGCCGCGTCGCCCAGCGCCGCGCGCACGTCGGTGCCGGTGGTGAAGCGCAGGTCCTCGATCACCGCGGTGTTCAGCGGGTCGGCGATGGCGACCACCAGCGTGGCGCCCTCGACGCGCAGCGGCAGGATGCCGTAGGTGTGCGCCGTGCTGGCGTCGACCAGCGCCAGCGCGGCCTTCTCGGGCTTGACCTTGGCCAGGTCGACGGCCTCCAGCCCGGCCTGCTCGGCCAGCGCGAAGGCCACGTCCTGCGCCGTGCAGTGCTTGAGCTCGATCAGGCACTGCCCGATCAGGCCGCCGTGCTTCTTCTGCAGCGCCAGCGCCTCCTGCACCTGGCCCTCGCGCACCACGCCGCGACCCTTGAGCACCTGGCCCAGCATGCGCCGGCCGCCCGGCGCGGCCGGCCCGGCCGGCGCAACTTGGGCGCGCTGGGCCGCCGGCCCGCCCGGGGTCGGGGCGGCGCTCACAGGCGCGTCTCCAGGTCCTTGTCGTCCTGGGCCGCGTCGAGCGCCACCTGGCGCGTGATCAGGCCCTTCTTGAACAGCTCGAGCAGGTGGTCGTCGAGCGTCACCATGCCCAGCTTGCGCGAGGTCTGCAGCGTCGAGGTGATCTTGTTGGTCTCATTCTTTCTGATGAGATTGGCGATCGCCGGCGTCATGATCATGATCTCGAAGGCCGCCACGCGGCCCTTGCCGTCGGCGCGCGGCAGCAGCACCTGCGAGATCACCGCCAGGAGCGCCACCGACAGCTGAGCGCGGATCTGCTCCTGTTGGTTGGCCGGGAAGGCGTCGATGATGCGGTTGACGGTGCGCGCCGCGCCGGTGGTGTGCAGCGTGCCGAACACCAGGTGGCCGGTCTCGGCCGCGGTGATCGCGGCGGAGATCGTCTCCAGGTCGCGCATCTCGCCCAGCAGGATCACGTCGGGGTCCTGGCGCAAGACGCGCCGCATGGCCTCGGGGAAGCTGGTGACGTCGACGCCCACCTCGCGCTGCGTCACCAGGCCCTTGTGGTGGCCGTGGTAGTACTCGATCGGGTCCTCGATCGTGACGATGTGCGCGTCCTCCTGCTTGTTGATCCAGTCGATCAGCGTCGCCAGCGTGGTGGTCTTGCCCGAGCCCGTCGGCCCGGTGATCAGGATCAGGCCGCGCGGCTTGAGCAGGAGCGGCTTGATCGTCTCGGCCAGGCCGATCTGCTCGAAGGTCAGGAGCTTCGAGGGGATCAGGCGCAACACCGCCGTGTAGCGGCCGCGCTGGCGCATGACCGACACGCGGAAGCGGTTGCCGTCGTGGTGCGCGACGCCGAAATCCGTGGTGCCGACCTTCTGCACCTCTTCCCACTGGGCGGGACTGCACAGCTCGCGGCACAGCGCCTCGGCGCGCGCGTCGTCGAGCACCTCGTCGGTCAGGCTGAGCAACTGCCCGTGCACGCGCCCGACCGGCGGCCGCCCGGGGTTGACGTGCAGGTCCGAGGCGCCGCGCTGCACGATCAGGTCCATCAATTGGCGGATCGAAGCCACTCAACGTCCTCCCGCGGGGCGCATCAGGCCGCCGCCTCTGCCGCCAGGCGCGTGACGCGCACGACCTCGGCGGTGCTCGTGTCGCCGCGCACGACCTTGCGCGCGCCGTCGGTCAGCAACGTGCGCAGGACGCCGCTCGACTCGGCCGAGCGCTTGATCTCGTCCAGGCTCGCGCCGCGGAAGCACAGCTCGCGCACGGCCGGGTCCATCTCCAGCAGTTCGAACAGCGCGATCCGGCCACGGTAGCCGGTGCCCTCGCAGGCGCGGCAGCCCTTGGCGCGCTTGAAGCGCTTGCCCGTCACCAGGCGCGCGTCGATGCGCAGCGCCGCCAGCTCGCCCTCGGCCGGCTCGTACTCCTGCGCGCACTCCTTGCACAGACGCCGCACCAGGCGCTGGGCGATCACCGACTGCATCGAGGCCGACACCAGGAAGGGCGCCACGCCCAGGTCGGACAGGCGCGTCAGCGCCGAGGGCGCGTCGTTGGTGTGCAGCGTCGAGAACACCAGGTGGCCGGTCAGCGCCGCCTGGATCGCGATCTCGGCCGTCTCGAGGTCGCGGATCTCGCCGACCAGGATCACGTTCGGCGCGCAGCGCAGCATGGCCTTGAGGATGCGCCCGAAGGACAGCCCGATGCGCGGCGTGACCTGCACCTGGTTGATGCCGCGGATGTGGTACTCGACCGGGTCCTCGGCGGTGATGATCTTGACGTCCGGGCGGTTGAGCTCGCTGAGCGCGGCGTACAGCGTGGTGGTCTTGCCCGAGCCGGTCGGCCCGGTGACCAGCACGATGCCGTTGGGGCGCTGGATCGCGCGGCGGAACCAGCCGTAGTCCTCGGCCTCGAAGCCCAGGTCGCGCAGCGAGAGCAGCGAGCGCGAGCGGTCGAGCAGGCGCAGCACCATCGACTCGCCGTGGTTGCCGGGCAGGATCGAGGCGCGCACGTCGATCTCGCGGCCCTCGAGCTTGAGACCGATGCGCCCGTCCTGCGGCTTGCGCTTCTCGGCGATGTCCATCTGCGCCATGATCTTCAGGCGCGAGATCAGCGGCGCGTGCAGGTGCTCGGGGTGCTCGGCGATGTCGCGCAAGAGCCCGTCGACGCGGAAGCGCACGCGCACGCGGCCGTGGCCGGGCTCGATGTGGATGTCGCTGGCGCGCTGCTCCAGCGCCTGCTGGAAGGTGCGCGACACCAGGCGCACGATCGGCGCGTCGGATTCGCCGTCCTCGCCCTCGACCTTCATGCTGGCGGCCAGCGTGGTCTCGGCCTTCTCGCCGTGGTAGCGCGCCAGCGCGCGCTTGAGCGCGGCGGGCGTCGCCAGCGCGCACTGCACCTCGCCGCCCAGCGAGAACGAGAGCTGGTCGACCAGGATGCGCTTCAAGGGGTCGTCGAGCGCCACCACCAGCTTGGCGCCCTTGACCAGCACCGGCAGCAGGCCCTGCTCGCGCGCCAGCTCGCCCGGGATGCGCGCCAGCACCTCGTCGGGGATCTTGCCCTTGTCGAGGTCGACGAAAGGCAGGCCCTGTTGGCGCGCCAGGGTGCGGAAGACCGTGGTCTCGTCGGTGTGGCCCAGCGCGACCAGGGCCTCGCCGATGCGCAGCGCGCCGTTGCGCTGGTAGGCCAGCCCCTCGCGCAGCTGCGCCTCGCTGATCGCGCCGGCGGCGACCAGCATCTCGCCCAAGAGCTGCGTCACCGTGCGGGGCTCCCGATCGCTCGTTGGTCCATCGCCGTGTGCCCTACCCCGCCGTCGGGGGGGCGGTAGCTTACAAAAGCCGACGCCCCGCGCGATCGGCTCGCGCGGGGCGTCGTGCGTTCGTGCTCGCGGCCGGGCCGCGGGCGGGTCACTTGGGCTGGCCGGCAGCCGGCACCACCGCGCCGCCGCGGCACACGCCGGTGATCGGCAGCTTGACCTCGGGCTTGCCCGGGTAGCCGGTCTGGATCACGAGCATGCCGCTGAACGAGCCGTTGAGCGACTCGGGCATGCCCTTGAGCGCCACCTCGATGTCGACCGCGCTCTCGTTGGCGACCGGGCGCACGATGGTGTCGAAGTACTGCGCGTACTCCCACTCGGGGACGTCACGGCCCTGCACGACGGCCTTGAGGCCCTCGAACTTGAAGCTCGCGTCGTGGCTGAGCATGCGGATCGTGCGCGACTGCGCCTGGCCCGGACGGATCAGGCCCAGCGACACGAAGGCCGGGTTGTACTCCAGCATGCCCGTGACGCGGCCCATGATCGTGATCGACTGCTCGTAGGTCGGCGCGGAGCCGTTGGGCAGCTTCTCGGCGCCGGGGATGGCCAGGTCGCTCTTGAGCGGCACCATGTAGGCCAGGTTGCCTTCGACCAGGCCCGGGCCGGCGGTGACGTCGAGGTCCCAGCGCGTCGCGGCGCCGCTCTCGTCGGCGTCCAGCGGCTTGAGCTCGACCTTGAGGCCCTGCGGGATGTTGTCGAGGAAGGCGTTGAGCTTGACGCGCTTGCCGCCGACGGTCGTGATCGAGGCCTTGTCCTTGGCCGCGTCCTTGGCGGACAGCGTGTTGAAGTTGATCACCACCGGGTTGATGTTGAAGAACGGCTCGACTTCGGCTTCCAGCGCCAGCTGGGTCTGACCGCGCGGGTCGTTCGAGAACACGTTGATCCGGCTGCCGGCGTGGCCGCGCTTGTTGACCGTGTGGAGCGTGGCCTTGATCTCGACCTTGCGGCCGACCGGGATCGGGTTGCCGAAGGCGTAGGGCGCCATCGAGCCGTCGGCCTGCTGGGCCGTGATCTGCGCCACAGTGCAGCCGCAGGTCGGCTTGGCCTGCTTGATCACCAGGTCCTCTTCACCGCTGGAGGTCATCGAGAAGACGTGGTTCAGCACGTCGCCCTGCAGCACCTTGCCGAAGCTCTTGGAGTCCGTGCCGAACTCGAAGGTCAGCTTGGCCTTCGAGTTGGGGTCCGGCGGCGCTTCCGGGTTGTTGGGGTCGAAGGCCGGTGCCTTGCCGGCGTTGCCGTGGTCGTGGCCGTCGTGTTCCGAGTGGCCCGGCGGCAGCGCCGTGGCGGCGGCGGCGGCGGCCTTGGCGGCGTCCTGCTGCGCCTTGGCGGCGGCGACCGCGGCGGCTTCCTTGCTCTGGGCCGAGGCGTCCTGCACCGGAGTCTGGCCCGGGGCGGCCGCGGTCTTGCCCGCGTCCGGCGCCGGAGCCTTGACCGCGCTGCCAGCCTCCTTCGCGCCGTCCGTCCCGGGCCGCGCGGCCGCTGCGGGCGCGCCGTTGGCGGGGGTCTGGGCCGCGGGCTGGGCGTTGGCGGTGCTCGAGCCGCCGGCGGGCGCGGGCGTCTTCGAACCCTCGCAGCCGAGGGTCAGGATGGGCGCAGCACCCAGGGCGAGCGCGGCGAAAAGGTGCCGGGCGCGACCGGTGCGGGGGTGGGACAACGACATGTTCGATCTCCTTGGAAGGGCGAGAATGCTAGCATCCGGCCGGGAATGCGCGCGACTACGAGAGCGGACCGGGCCGGGTTGGAGGGCGTGTGAAGGATTTGTGTCCCCTCCCTATCGGCCGCGCGGCACGCAGGTCCGAAACCGAGGCGGGAGGAGCGGGATGACGTCCGGTTCGAGGACCAGGACCGCGGCCGGGGACGCGGCTCGCGCCGGGCGGGTTCCCCGGGGATCCGGATGGCGTGGCCTCGGCGGGGCCCTGGTGCTGGCCGCGGCGGGACCGCTCGGCGGCTGCTGCCTGCTGGTCTCCCCGCCCGAGGCTCACGAGCTGCTGGCGGTCGGCTTCCGCACCCCCGAGCAGACCCTGCGCTCCTTCCAGGTCGGCTGGCGCGCCGAGGAGCCCGATCTGCAGCGGCGCTGCTTCTCGCGGCGCTTCGTCGAGGAGCACCGCCTGTCGAAGCTGACCTGGCGCGTGTTCGTCGAGGAACTGCTCGAGGAAGAGCCCTTCCTGCGCATCGGGATCGCCGACGCCGAGCTGGCGGGCCCGATCGAGATCGAGGGCCGCCGCGCCCGCGCGCGCGCCGTGACGCACGGCCGCACGCTGGAGTTCGAGCTGGTGCTCGACGAGTTCGTCGAGGCCTGGAGCGGCGGCGAGCGGCTGGTCGACACCTACGCCCCCTTCGAGGCGCACACGACGGTCGAGGAACGCGGCGGCGAGCCGCGCCGCTTCTGGGGCTTCGCCGAGCTGCCCGCCGGCGCCGACGCCGCCGGCGTCAGCGAGCTGCGCGTCGGCCGCGAGTGGAAGATCGACGCGCTGCGCGTGGTCGAGGAACCGGCGCCGAGGCCGGGCACGCGCGACTAGATCCCCAGCTCGTCCTGCTGCAGCCCGTCGAGCATGCGCAGCACCAGGCGCACGACGCGCCGCATCTTGTCGTAGTCGATCTTCTCCGGGTCGTCGCCGGGCTGGTGGTAGTCCTCGTGCACGTCCGAGAACAGGAAGGCGGCCGGGATGCCCTTCTTGGCGAAGTTGTAGTGGTCCGAGCGCGAGTAGTACTCGTCGGCGCTGTCCAGCCGGGGGAAGCCCTCGAGCGCGGAGAAGCTCTCGGCCAGCCGCACCAGCCCGTTGTGCTCCTTGCGCTTGGCGGTCGGCGTCACCAGCAGCTTGTCCGGCGCGTTGCGGCCGATCATGTCGATGTTGAGGTTCGCGACAGCGCGCGCGCCTTCAGGCAGCCAGGGCTTGTCGTTCCAGGCCTTCGAGCCCCACAGGCCCTTCTCCTCGCCCGACAGCCACATCAGCATCACCGTGCGGCGCAGCGGACCGCGCGCGCGCAGCGCCTCGGCGACCGCCAGGAGCCCCGAGGTGCCCGAGGCGTTGTCGTCGGCGCCGTTGTGGATCTCGCCGCCCTGCGTGCCGACGTGGTCGTAGTGCGCGCTGAGGATGATCACCTCGTTCTTCAGCTGCGGGTCGCTGCCCGGCCACAGGCCGCACACGTTGTGCACGTCGACCTGGCCGGCCGCGTCCATCGCGCGCGTCTCCTCGAACTGGATCGCGAGCTTCTGCCCGGCCTGGAGCTTCTGCAGGTCGAGGCCCGCCGCGCTCGCCAGCCGGTCGAAGGCCGCGCGCGCCAGGTAGACGCGCGGCAGGCGCGGACCGCGGCGCGAGGCCGCCTCGTCGTTGCCGTCGCTGGGGTAGCTGACGCGCCCGCGGCGCAGCGAATCCATCTTGCCGTAGGCCTCGACGAAGCTCTGCTTGGGCTGGCGCGGTTCGACGATCACCAACCCGGCGGCCTTGGCCTCGCGCAGGCTGCGCATCAGGGCGTTGACCGTGCCGCCGCCCTGCTCGCACACGGCCCAGGCGCCCTCGAGCGCCGCCTGGGTCAGGTCCTCGGGCGCACCGCCGCCGCACCACACCAGCTCGCCCGCGACCTTCGAGTCGAAGCCGTCCTGCGGCGAGCCGAGGAAGTAGTCGTCGCCGAGCACCAGCGGGCGCGCCTGGCCGGCGACCGTCGCCGTGGCGCGCGAAGCCTCGAAATCGAGGCGCGTGCGGTTGAGCGGGTAGGAGTAGAAGTAGCCGTCGGCCGCGCCCGGCTCCCAGCCCAGGCGCTCGAGCCGCGCGCGGATGTAGTGCGCGGCGATCTCCAGGCCGGGGCTCGGCGTGTCGCGACCGGCGAGCAGGTCCGAGGCCAGGAAGTACACGTCGGCGCGCAACGCGGCCAGCGAGACGCTCTCCAGCGAGCTCTCGAGGCCGCTGCGGACCGCGCGCGCGACCGGCGCTGTCGGCGCGACCGGTTCGATCGGGGCCGCGACGGGTGTCGCCGACGCAGCCGGCGCCGCGGGCGCGGGTCCCGCGTGCGCGGCCTCCGGCGGGGTCGAGCAGGCGACCTGGTGGGCGAGAACGAGCGGGAGGAGGACACGGCCCGAGAGGCCGGCGAAGTTCGATTGGCGCATGGGGGGCGCTCGCGTGCGAGCGTGCCGCCATGCTAGCGGCGGTGGCGCCGCCTGCCGACTCCGGCCCTCAAGGGCGTGTGCGCGAACGCAAGTATTGCAGCGTCGACTGGCCGACGCGCTCCAGGATCGGCTCGACCTCGCCGTCCTCCTCCTGGCGCCGCAGGTCGTCGAGGTTGGCCTGACACCATTCGCAACCCATGTCCTGCAGGTGGAAGCGCACGAAGGCGGCCGGCCCGCTCTCCAGCGCCGCGCCGTCGTGGCGCGCGAGCCAGTGGCGCGCCGGGCAGCTGACGCGCCCGCGGCGCCAGACCTCCTGCACGCGCAACGTCGTGCGGCCCTCCTCGTCGGCCAGCGCCTGGGCCAGGAGCGGCAGCACGTTGTGGCGCGGATCGGCGGCCTGCGCCAGCTCGCGCAGGCGCTTGAGCGCGCGGAACTTGATGCCCGCCACCGCGGTCTCGTCGCGCAGGCCGAAGCGCTGCCAGGTGTCGCGGTTGCGCCACTCGCCCGAGAACAAGGCCTCGATCACCATCAGGCGCTCGAACTCGCCCTGCTGCCAGGTCTCCTGCACCCACTCGCGCAGGATCCCGGCCAGGAGCTCGGCGCCCTTGTGCTCCAGGTCGTTGCGGCGCGCGATCCAGCTGGGCGTCTCGTCTTCGCGGAACAGGCCGTCGAGCGCCGGCGCCTCGTCGTCCTCGCCGCGCGGCTGGATCACCAGCGCCTTCTGCCGCCGCATCCAGTCGATCGTGCGGTTCTTGCAGATGCCGAAGAGGTACTGCTCGAAGGTGAAGACCGGGTCGAAGTCGCCGATGCCGCGGATCGCGCCCAGGAAGGTCTCCTGCACCACGTCCTCGCGCGCCACCTTGTCCGGCACGCGGCGCGCGACGTAGGCCAGCAGCCGGCCGGTGTAGTGGCGGTGCACGCGCAACCACTCCTGGTCGTCGAGCGCCGCCAGGCGCGCGATGTCGGGCGTCCAGTCGCTCACCCGACGCCTCCCAGGCCCGAGGACGAGAGGAAGGCGAAGGTCACCAGCAGGCCGATCAGCAGCAGCAACCCGGCGAACAGCGCCAGGCGCAGCACGCGCAGCGTCGCGGCCCAGATCGGCCAGCGCACCTCGGGCTTCTCCGCCGCGCGCGAGTAGCCCGCGGAGACCACGCCCGAAGCCCCCTGCGCGATCGTGATCAGCATCTCGAAGGCCAGCACGATCGAGCTCAACAGGCCGCGCACCGGCCCGCCGTCGGCCGCCGGCGGCACGGGCACGGTGCTCAGGGCCGCGGCACTCGCCGGCACGACCGCCCGCGGCGCGGGCGCGGCCACGGCGCCGCCGCGCATCCCGTCCCACATGCCGCGTGCGACGCCCAGCGCGCCGCGCGTCAGCTCGACCGCCGTCGAGCGCGCGATGCTGGTGCTGCTCTCCGGCGCGCGCGGGCGGGGCGTGGGACGCACGGCGGCCAGCGGCGCGCCGGCGGAAGCTGGCGGGGCTGCGACGCGCGCGGGCAGCTCGGCCACGCGCCCGGCCAGCGAGAGTTCGAGGTCGCGCAGGAGTTCGGCCACGTTGGGGTAGCGGTCCTCGGGCGCCAGGCGCAGGCAGCGCGTGATGATGCGCACCAGGTCGGCGTCGAAGCCCGGCGCGAACTGCGGCGGACGGTCGTCCTCGCGCAGCGGCAGCGCCCCCGGCACCTCGCTGGCGAAGGGTGCGGTGCCGTTCAGGCACTCGTAGAGCATCACGCCCAGCGAGTAGATGTCGGCGCGGTGGTCGGCGCGGTTGCGCAGCATCTCGGGCGCCATGTACTGGGGCGTGCCGCGGCCGAAGGAGAGCGTCATGCGTCCGTCGACCATCATCTTGGACAGGCCGTAGTCGCCGACGCGCGCCACGTCACCCTTGATGAACACGTTGCTCGGCTTGATGTCGAAGTGCACCAGCCGGCGCTCGTGCAGCGCCAGCACGCCGCGACAGGTCTGCTCGAAGTACGCCAGCGCCGCGGCGGGCTCGATGCGCCCGCGCCGCAGGAGGCGCGCCAGCGTGTCCTCGCCGGCGTAGCCCATGATCAGGTAGGGCACCTCCATCGCCGTGCCCAGGTCCTCGATCGTCACCAGGTTGGGGTGGTCGATGGCCGCGAAGTGGCGCACCTGCTCGAGCTCGCGCAGCGCCGCGTCGCGCTGCGCCTCGTCGTCGATCTTGAGGAACTTGATCGCGTAGGCCTTGCCGATCGAGGCCTTGCGCGCCTTGTAGACCTCGCCGAAGGCGCCGCCGCCGAGACGGTTCTGGATCTCGTAGCCGGGCACGAAGTCCGGCAGGCGGAAGCGGCTGTAGAAGGCCTCCCAGTCCATGTCAGTCGCAGCGCACGGCGCGCGCCCCCATGCTACGGGCTGCCGCGCGGCACTCCCAGGTGTTCACGCGCCCTCCCCGCCGCGGGCGGCTGCCGCGCCGCGCGCCTCGGGATCGTCGAGCGCGCGCACGAGCAGCGCGAAGGGCGGCCGCGGGCGCGAGCGCGCGCCGAGCTCGATGCACAGGCTGCCGCGCTGCGGCAGCTCGAACACGGCGCGCGCGCCGGGGCCGGGCGCGACGCGCAGCGCGCCCTGCGCCAGGCCGCCGGCGCACTGCACCGCCAGGCGCTCGCCGTCGGTCTCGAGCGTCACCTCGTGCTCGAGGTCGCCGACCGAGATCAGCCGCCGGCGCTTGCGCGCGATGCGCACCCGGCCGCTCGGCCCGGGCACCCAGAGCAGCGTGCGCGCGACGCCGCGGCACTCGACGCCGTGCTGCCACTCGAGCAGCGCCGAGGCGCTGGTGGCGTCGGGCGTCGAGAACACGAGCTCGACGCCGGCGCTGAGCGCCAGGCGCGTCTCCTGCGTCAGCTCGACGCCCTCGGGGCCGACCGCACGGCCGTCGGCGCGCGGCGCGGCGCGCGGGCCGAGCGGACGGAGCTGCCAACGCTCGCCGCCGTGGAAGCTGGCCTCCAACTCGAACAGCGCGTGCGCCGGCTCGAGGTCGGCCAGCAGCGGCAACTCGGCCCGGCCCCCCGGGCCTCCCGGGCCGGGGCGCAGCTGGCCCGCGATGGCGCGCGTGCCGATCACGACCAGATACTCGCCGCCGTCGTCCACGGCCAGGTGGAAGGCCCGCACGCGCGGGCCGCGCTGCGGCGCGGGTTCGGTCATGGGGTCGGCGGGAGCGGGCGCCGGGCCAGCGCACGGCCACCGCGCGGGCAACGCGCCGGGCCTTGCGCCGACCGCGGGCGGGGATTTCGCGCTCAGCTCGCGACGACCACGCCGCCGCCGTCCTCGCGCGCGGCGACGAAGGCCTTGCGGGTCTGGGCGAAGAGCTCCTCGCGGCGCTGGATGTCGGGGTGCGGCGCGGTGGCGATGCCGACCGAGATCACCACCGGGTCGCCGACCAGGTCGCGCAGGTTGCGCTCCTGCGCCAGGTCGCCGACGCGCCGCGCCATCACGCGCGAACCGTCGGGTCCGGTGTTGGGCAGGAGGAACAGGAACGAACTCTCGTCGAAGCGCCCGAGGATGTCGGTGTCGCGCGAGGCCTCCAGGAAGATCGCCGCGAACTCCTGCAGCACCTGGTCGCCGACCTGGCCCTCGAAGCCCAGCATCACGCACGAGAGCGGCTGGCCGAAGCGCCGCGCGCGCTTGTACTCCTCGTCGAGTTTGTAGGCCAGGTAGCCGTAGTTGAAGAGCCCGGTCTCGGGGTCGGTCAAGGCCGCGATCAGCGTGCTCTCGGGCCGGCCGTTGAGGTCGGTCAGGAGCTTGGCGGGGAAGCTCGGCAACGGGCTGTCGCCGCGCGACTCCTTGGGCAGCGGCGCGCGCTTGCCGCCCGACTGCGACAGCGCCTCGCGCAGGCGCGAGGGCACCAGCGGCCGGCGCAAGACCCCGGTCGCGCCGCAGAAGCGCGCGATCGGCTCGGCCCAGCGGTTGGCGGCGTCGACCACCACGAAGGTGCGGCAGCGCGTGTTGCCGGTCAGGCGCCGGCAGGCCTCGTAGACGTTGGAGCTGCGCAACCAGCTGTCGAGCAGGATCACGTCGCCGACCGCCGGCGGCTGCTCCATCAGGCCCTCGACGGACGGGATGCCGGCGACCTCCCAGCCCTCGAGCGTCGCCACACAGGCGCGCGCCGAAGCCAAGAGCGATTCGTCGGTGGTCACGACGCGGATGGTGCGCAGTCCGTCACCCATAACAGGCGTTCCTCGATCGGGGTAGGCGTTGAGCTTGGCACGCGCCGGGTCGGGGGGCAACGGCCCAGCGCCTCAGTTCGCGAGCTCGGCGATCCACTCGGCGGGCATCTCGTAGTTGGCGTAGACGTTCTGCACGTCCTCGTTCTCTTCCAGTTCCTCGATCAGGCGCAGCACGCTCTTGGCCGTCTCCTTGTCGGGCACGGGCACGCTCGTCAGCGGCAGGTAGCCGATCTCGGCCGAGGCCAGCTCGAGGCCGCGGGCCTCGAGCGCCTGCTTGACCGCCAGGAACTCCTTGGGCGGCGCGATCACCGTGGCGAAGCCCTGCTCGAGGCGCAGGTCCTCCGCGCCGCACTCCAGCGCGATCTCCAGCAGCCGGTCCTCGCTGTGCTCGCCGCGGGCGACCACCACGATGCTGCGGAAAGCGAAGGAGAAGGCCACCGAGCCGGGCGCGCCGAGGTTGCCGCCGTTGCGGTCGAAGATGTGCTTGACGTCGGGTGCGGTGCGCGCGCGATTGTCGGTCAGGCAGCCGACGATCAGCGCCACGCCGCCGGGCGCGTAGCCCTCGTAGGTCAGCTCCTCCATCTGGCCGCCCTGCTCGCCCATCGCGCGCTTGATCACGCGCTCGATGTTGTCCTTGGGCACGTTGGCGGCGCGCGCCTTCTCGATCGCGTACTTGAGCTTGAGGTTCGAGTCCGCGTCGGGCCCGCCCTGGCGCACGGCCGACATGATCGCGCGCGCGAGCTTGGTGAAGGCGCGCGAACGCCGCTTGTCGACCGCGCCCTTGCGCGCGGCGATGTTCGCGGAGTGGGAATGGCCGGCCATGGCAGGTGGAAACGTCGCAGCCCCCCGCGGAGCGTGTGCATCCGGAGAGGGCTGCGCTGGAGTCGCTCTCCGCGGATCAGCGCTTCGAGAACTGGAAGCCGCGCCGCGCGCCGCGACGGCCGTACTTCTTGCGTTCCTTCATGCGGCTGTCGCGCGTCAGCAGCGCGGCCTGGCGCAGCACGCCGTCGAAGCCGGGGTTGATCTTCTTGAGCGCCCGCGCGAGGCCCAGCGCGATCGCGTCGGCCTGGCCGGTCGGCCCGCCGCCGTCGACGGTGCAGAGCACGTCGTAGGTGCCCTGGGTCGCGGTGGCCTTGAGCGGATCGAGCAGCCGCATCTGGCCCTGCAGGGTGCGGAAGTACTCGTTGGCCTCGCGGCCGTTGACCAGGAAGCCGCCGGCGCCCGGACGCACGCGCACGCGCGCGACCGAGGATTTGCGGCGACCGAGGCCCCAGGTGATCGAAGCGGTGCTCATGAGCGGATCTTCTCGACGACGATGGGCTGCTGGGCGCTGTGCGGGTGGTCGGCACCGGAGTAGATCTTCAGGCGCCGGCGCATGTCGCGGCCCAGCGTCGACTTGGGCAGCATGCGCTTGACCGCCAGCTTGAGCACGTCGCCGGGGCGGCGCGCCTTCATCTCCTTGAACTTGACGTTGCGCAGGCCGCCCGGGTAGCCGGAGAAGAAGTCGTAGGACTTCTCGTCGGCCTTCTTGCCGGTGGTGCGCACCTTGTCGGCGTTGATCACGATCACGAAGGCCCCGTTGAGCTCGCTGGGCGTGTAGGTGGGCTGGTCCTTGCCCATCAGGTTCATCGCGATCTGGGCGGCGAGCTTCCCGAGCGTGAACTGCGAGGCGTCGTAGAGGAGCCAGCGCTCGGTCAGGCTCTGGGAGCGGACGTGGGTGGTGGACGTGGACATGGTTCTCGGGTGGTCGCGGCCGGATTCCGGGCCGAGCAAGGTATCGGTGAGCCCGGGTGCGGGCAAGCCCCTTCTGGCGCTGCCGTCGGGCCTCAGTCGCCCCCCACCCAGCGCAGGTAGCGAAGTCCCCCGCCCGCGCGCAGGCGCGCGAGCAGCACGCCGCGGCCCTGGGGCAGCCCGGTCGCGAGCCAGCCGGGCGCGTCGAGGCCCGGCTGGCCCGCCGGCCGCGCCGCGCCGCTCGGCCAGGCACCGAGCCGGCGCCACTCGCCCTCGGCGCGCCACCAGGCGGCTTCGAAGTCCTCGCCCGGGTTGCGCTCGAGGCCGGGCCCGAGCGCGGGCGCCGGCACGACGGCGCACAGATGCAGGCGCGCGCCGGGCGCGGCGAGGCGCGTCGGCGCCTGAGCGCGCAGGTCGTGCACGACCTCGAGCGCGACCTCGGCCGGCTCGGTCTCGAGCACCAGCTGCGCCAGCGCGTCCGCCTCGCCGACCGTCGCGTGCCCGAAGTGCGAGCGGCGCGACCAGGCTTGCGCGGCGTCGGCGGAGCCTTCGATCACCACCACGCCGTCGGGCACCTCGGCCGGCTCGACCTCGACCAGCGCCGCGGCGAGCGCCGCGCCCAGCACGGCGGCCCCCAGCGCCAGCGCGACGCGCCGGCGCAGCGCGCCGAGCAGCGCGGCGCCGGCGGCGAGCACGCCCAGCGCACCCAGGCCCAGCGTGTGTCGATCCGCGCCGACCGGCGGGCGCGCGCGCGAGCGCAGCGCGCTCGGCACCCGCGCGGCCGGATCCTCGGTCGCGCGCCAGCCGCGCCAGCGCACGCGGCCGCGCGCCTGGTCCTCGTCGATCGTCCAGGTGAAGGCCGGCGCTTCGTCGCCGCGCACCGCGCGCCAGGGCACGGGGACGACGAGCTGCAGGCGTTCGCCCGCGGCCAGTTCGCCCGCCAGGCGCAGGCGGTCGCCGCCGCCGCACTCGGCCTGCAGGCCGCGCAGCGGACCTTCGAGCTCGACCTCGCCCAGGCGCAGCCGGCCGCTCTGCGCGGTCGCCACGGCCGCCAACAGCAGCAGCACCACGGCCCGATGCAGGGACCTGAGGCTCATGCGCGCTCCTCGCGCGGCGCGCGCGCGGCGAGGTGCACGAGCAGCAGGCCAGCGACCGCGAGCACGAGCGGCAGCCAGCCGGAGCTTCCGGGCGCGTCCCCCGGCGCATTCAGCGGCGCGCGCGCGCGCTCCCAGCAGCAGGTCAGCGGGCTCGCGCGCGCGGCGAATTCCAGTCCCGTGCGCAGCGCTCCGCTGCCCGGCGCCAGCTGCACCACGCCCGCCAGCAGCGGCAGGCCGGGCACCAGCGCCAGCCAGGCGAGCGCGTGGCGCGCGCCGCCGGCTCGTCGCGCCGCCGCGCGCTGGGCCGCGGCGCTCAGCAGGCCGATCGCCACCAACGCGAAGCCGGCCGAGAGCAGCGTCTCGCGCAGCGGACGGCCGGCCAGCTGGTCGAAGCGCGCGGCGACGGCCAGCGGACCGAGCGCCAGCGCCGCGACGAGCAACCCCGCGTGGAGCGACGTCTCATCGTCGCGGCCGCTGCCCGCGCGCGGACGCGGCACGCCCGCCAACAGCACGAAGGGCAGCGCGACCAGCGCCGTGCGCGCCGGCTGGGTCAGCTCGTCGCCGCCGCGCAGCGCCAGCGCGCCGAGCGCCAGGAGCCACGCCGCCCCGGCCAGCGCCGCGGCGAACATCTCAACCGCCCGCTTCCGTCCGCCACTGCAGCGCGGGCACGTCCCAGCGCACGTCGAGCACCTGCCAGCTGCGACCGCCGGTGTCCGCGCCCGTCAGGTGCAGCGCGCGCACGACCGCGGCCCACTTCTGCTCGACCGGCAGCTCGCCCGGCTCGCCGCAGTCCGGCGCACGGCCGAACCAGATCACGCGCTTGCCGGGCAGGGCGATGCGCGTCCCCGGCTCGCGCGCGGAGCTCAGCCGCGCCGTCGTGGCGTCGATCAACGGCGGCCCGAGGACTTCGAACTCGGCCGCCGTCAGCGCCGCGCGCATCGAGCGCGCGACCGACAGCGCATCCAGGTGGCGCGCTTCCCCCAGGCGTTCGCCGGGCTGGGCCAGCTCGAAGGCGCCGTCGTTGGGTCCGAGCACCGGCAGGTAGCCCTGGCCGATCCAGGGCGGCGCGCTCCAGGCGCCGGGCAGCAGCACCGCGTCCTCGCTGACCGCGTAGTACAACTCGCCGACGCGCACGCAGGCGGCCGGCACGCGCAGCTTGAGCCCGAGTTCGAGGCCGTCCGGCCAGACCACCTCGGGCACCCCCACCGCGGCGACGAAGGGCAGGGCGGCGACGCGCGCCACGACCTCGCGCGCGCCGTCGTCGTCGTGGGCCTCGAAGGGCCCGGCGGCGGCCAGGGCGCGGCGCAACTCCTGCTCCCAGCGCTGGTCGACGAAGCCCCCGCCGCCCGGCGCGTCGGGCACCTCGGCCGGATCGAAGAAGCGCGCGCGGCGCGGGTCGATCGTGGTGAATTCGGCGGCGCGCACCGTGCCGGCCAGGCTCTCGAACAGCCAGACGCCGGCGACGAAGACGATCAGGAAGGGCACCCAGACGCGCACGCGTCCGGTGCACGACCTCCCACGGCGTCGACCTGGACCCGGTCCATGTCCGCGGGAGAGCCCCACCCCTCCGCTGCGCATGGCGTGTCCGTCAGTTGCGGGCCGGCACCATCTGCGGCTCGGACGGCTGCGGAGCACCGTCGAGACGGCCGGCTTGACGGCGGGTGATCTCCTCGATGAAGAGGTCGACCGTGGTCTGGATCTCGATCACTTCGTCGCGCGAGAGCGTGACGGTCTTCGAGGCGCCCTGGGCGTGCAGCTCGTGGCCGAGCAGGCGCGAGAGCACCTTCAGGCTGGCCAATTGCCGCACCACGGGGTTCTGGGGCTTCGTGTTCGTCTGGACTTCCATGGCTGACCACCTCCTGCCGCGCGCTTCCAACGTCGGGCGTGAGCTGCTTACATACCGGAGTGACCCAGGCGCCTCAAGCGCGCGGAACGAGTTCTTCCGCGCGCCGCGAGCGCTCCGCACCGGATGCACGACGACCCCCAACGCGGCCCGCGCGAACGCTCGGACGAGGAGCGCCCCGCGCGGGGTACGGACCCGGTGCGCGGCCGCGGCCGGGGCGCGCGCCGCAGGCCCGCCGACGCGCGCGGCGCGCAGCCGGCCCCCGAGCGTCAGCGTGACGTGCCCGAGCGTCAGCGTGACATGCCCGGGCGGCAGCGTGAGACGCCCGAGCGGCAGCGGGCCGCGCCCGAGCGCCCGCGCGCGCCGTCCGGCGGCCTGCTCGAGTCGCCGAGCAGCGTGCCCGTGCACTGGAAGGGCAAGACGCTCAACCCCTTCCAGGTCCAGGCGGTCGAGGCCATCCACGCCGGCCACAACGTGCTGGTCAGCGCGCCGACCGGGGCGGGCAAGACGCTGGTCGCCGAGTACGCGATCGAGGACGCGGTGCGGCGCAAGAAGCGCGTGATCTACACCTCGCCGATCAAGGCGCTCTCCAACCAGAAGTACCGCGACTTCCGCGACGACCCGGCGATGGACGTCGGGCTGATGACCGGCGACGTGACGATCCACCCCGGTGCGGGCGTCCTGATCATGACCACGGAGATCCTGCGCAACGCGATCTTCGAGAACCCCGAGCACCTCTCCAACGTCGAGTACGTGGTCTTCGACGAGGTCCACTACATGGACGACCTCGAGCGCGGCTCGGTGTGGGAGGAGAGCCTGATCTTCGCGCCGCCCTCGATCCGGCTGATCTGCCTCTCGGCCACCATCCCCAACGTCCAGGAGCTGGGCGAGTGGCTGTCGGAGATCCGCGGGCGCGAGATGGTCGTGATCTCCTCGACGCGCCGGCCGGTGCCGCTGGCGCACCGGCTGTACACGCAGCGTTCGGGCGTGTTCGAGATCCAGGAGGTGGAGCGCGTGCGCAAGCGCGAGCTCGAGCGCGGCGCGGACAAGGGCCGCGGGGGCCGGGGCCGCGGGCGCGGCGGCAAGCGGCGTGACGAGCGGCGCACCAGCTCGTTCGAACTGGGGCGCACGCCCGAGCTCGGCCCGCTGCTCGACGACCTGCAGCACCACGGCCTGATCCCGGCGCTGGTGTTCGCCTTCAGCCGCAAGGACTGCGAGCGGCTGGCGCTGGCCAACTCGCGGCGCGAGCTGCTCGACGCGCTGGAACAGGAGCGCATGGACGCGCTGCTGGCCGAGCTGTTGCGCATCTTCCAGCTCTCCGAGACCGAACTCGACGGGCCGCTGCTCTCGATGGCGCGCCACGGCATCGCCTACCACCACGCCGGCATGCTGCCCTTGCACAAGGAGCTGGTCGAGCGGCTGTTCACCTCGGGGCTGCTCAAGCTGCTCTTCACCACCGAGACCTTCGCGCTGGGGATCAACATGCCGGCGCGCACGGTGGTCTTCAATTCGCTGCGCAAGTTCGACGGCGTCAACTTCGACTACATGGCGACGCGCGACTACCTGCAGATGGCCGGGCGCGCCGGACGCCAGGGCATCGACCAGGAGGGCTACGTGGTCTCGCTGCTCTCGCAGCGCGACCTGATCGAGGCGCCGCTGAAGCGCTTGATCCTCGGCCGCTCCGAGCCGGTCGAGAGCCGTTTCCGGCTGGCGTTCAGCTCGCTGCTGCACCTGGTCGAGCGCCTGGGGCGCGCGCGCGTCCCGGAAGCCTGGGAGAAGTCCTTCAACCAGTTCCAGCACCGCACGCAGAGCCCCAAGCAGCAGGACAAGAACAGCCGCGAGCAGCGCCGGCTGCTCGACGCGCACCTCCTGCTGCTCGACGAGCTCGGCTACCTCGACGGCGACGAGCTGACGCCGCGCGGGCGGGTCGCCAAGCTGATCAACGGCTTCGAGCTGGAGCTGACGCAGCTCCTGTTCAGCGGCGCCTTGGAGAACCTGTCGGTCGAGGCGCTGGCGGTGGTGCTGGTCGGCCTGGTCTACGAGGAGCGGCGGCGCGGCGAGACGACCTACGTCAGCGCGCGCGTGCACGGCAACGTGCGCAAGGAGGTCGAGAAGGAGCTGGCGCACCTGCGCTTCCGCGCGGCGGACTTCGGGTTGTCGGAGCGCATCAAGCAGCCGGTGTGGGGCCTCGCGCCGGCGATCGCGGCCTGGGTCGACGGGGCGGCCTTCGCGGAGCTCGAAGGGCTCTCCGACGCGACGCCGGGCGACCTGGTGCGGCACTTCCGCATGGCGGTGCAGCTCGGCCGGCAGGCGCGGCGCGCGATCGACCCGTCGTGGGACCTGCACGCGCGGCTGGCGGACGTCCTGGACGCGATCAACCGCGACGTGGTCGACGCGCGCAAGCAGCTGGAACTCGGATGAACGCCCGCTCGGCGACGGCCGCGCCTCCCCGGCGCTCGCTGCGCGCGCGGCTGCGGGCGCGCTGGAAACGCTCCTATCTCAACGCCTTCTACCTCGACCACCGCCTGCTGGTCGAAGCGCTGGCGACGCAGTCGGCGCACGTGCGCGGCACGCTGCTCGACGTCGGCTGCGGCGACCGCCCGCACGCCTCACTCTTCCCGCAGGTGACGCGCTACCTCGGCATCGAGCACCTCGCCGCGGTGGTCAACGTCGAGGAGGCGCACCGCACCTCCTTCGCCCGCCTGCAGGGCGTGGTCGACGTCTTCGGCGATGGTGCGGCGCTGCCCTTCGCCGACGCCTGCGTCGACGCCGTCTTGTGCCTCGAGGTGCTCGAGCACGTCCCCGACCCACAGGCCGTCGCACGCGAACTCTGCCGCGTGCTGCGCCCCGGCGGCGTGGCCGTCGTCTCCGTCCCGCTGGTGTACGAGCTGCATCAGGTGCCCTACGACTTCCGCCGCTACACGGTCTTCGGCATCCGCGCCGAACTCGAGCGCGCGGGCCTCGCGATCGAAGAGGTCGTCGCGCGCGGCACCTCGCCCCTGACCGCCGGCCTGCTGCTCTCGCACGCGATCTACCGCCTCGGCGCGCGCCGCTCGCTGCGCGACGGCTCGCTCTCGCTCCACCCCCTGGCCCTGCCCTTCGTCAGCCTGGCCTGCGCCGCGGTGCAGCTCGGCGCGCGCTGTCTCGGCCACTTCTCGTCCGACGAAGGCCTGACCGCCGGCTACGTCGTGCGCGCGCGCCGCGCGGACGGTGCACCCAGGCCTCCAGCCGCTGAGCGAGCCTGAAGCTCACTTCACGGGCGTGCGCGCGCTGCGACGGCAATACTCCCACTCGTCGCACAGCTGTCGGGTCTCGTCGCCCGAGAGGTTGCGCATGCCGATGCAGGTGAGCAGACCGCGCGCGTCGAACCCGAACACGACCCGGTCCCCCGAGACCAAGAGCTCGACGACCTCACCCCACGCGACGACGGCACCGCCGTCGATCACGGAGAAGCGAAAGTCCGCGGGGACCACCCCGTCGACCCCGCCCAGCTGGCCCTCGCTCACCGAGATGCGCGGGTGGCCTGGACGCTCGGGCAGGGAGAGCACTGTTTGGGCCAGCGCGGACTCGCAGGCCCTGGCTCCCAGGGTGTGCACGTCGCGGATGACTCCGGTCGAACGACTCACCCCGATCACGACCAGCCCCTCGCGATCCCGATCCGCGCCGACGTAGAAGTAGAACCCGTCGAGAATCTCGAAGCCCTCCCATCTGATGTAGAAGGGCGCGTGGTCGCCGAGCATGCAGGCAGCGAGGGGCGGTGCAACCGGCAGGCACTCGACGAGAACGGGCAGTTGGCTGCGGGGATCGACCATTCAACGCACCCCGAGCTTCAGTTCACCACCACCGACTCGGCGATCGTGCGCGCGGGCACCGGAGGCATGCCGCCATCGCGGACGCTCTGCACCCACACGATCACGGCAGCGGCCTCGAAGTCGATGACATACACCGCGTGCTCGTAGGTCTCCTCGCGGTTGCTGGCCGTCCCGACCGGCGCGCGCTGCGTGAAGCACCAAGAGCGCGCCGGCCGTGGTCCGATCGTCGCGTGGGCGGCCTCGGTCTCCACCAGCGGCGTCTGGTACGCGCTCTCGAGCTGTGTTCGGATCATCCCGACCATCTGCGGCCCCCAGTCGTCGAGTGCTGCGGCGCGCGCCTCGGGCGTCCTGCGTGGCACGAGGCCGACGCGGTAGATGCTCAGGTCGAGCGCGGCCGGGCCGAACGACACATAGGTCGCCTCGGCCGAGAGCTCCTCCTTGATCTGCATGTACGTGTACTCGTAGCTGCCGTCCTTGTGCGGCAGGCCGACCGAGAAGGACTGGTCGGGCGCGGTGTACACGTCGCGCTCGATCTCGCCCTTCGTGAACTTGGGCGCCGGGAAGAGGCCCAGGAGCGTGCCGCCGGTGGTGTGGCAGCCCGCGAGCATCGCAAGGAGAGTCAGAGCGAGGCTGAGGAGGACCAGGCGAGCGCGCATGCTTCAGCCCCCGACACGCCCCGCGCTCGCGCCCTTCGGAGTGAGCGCGTGCTCGTCGAGCCAACGCTTGACCTCGCGATACCAGAGCAGCGAGTTCTGCGGCTTCAACACCCAGTGGTTCTCGTCGGGGAAGTAGACGAAGCGCGTCGGCACGCCGCGTTGCACCAACGCGTGGTAGAGCTCGATCCCGTGGTTGACCGGGACGCGCATGTCCTTCTGTCCGTGCAGCACGAGCGTCGGTGTGACGAAGTTTTCGGCGCCGAAGTGCGGCGAGCCCTTCGCGAAGACCTGCTCCTGCGCGTCGGTCCAATACCCACCATGCCGGCGCAGCTCGGACGAGTAGTCCGCGCCCATCTGCGTGTACCAGTTGTAGACCGCCGCGTGCGCGATCAGCGCGCGGAAGGGATGCGGTCGTCCGAGCAGGATCGTGCTCAGGTAGCCGCCGTAGCTGCCCCCGCCCGCCGCCATGCGATCAGCGTCGATCCAGGGCTGCTCCTGGAACCACTGCGCGGCGCGGATCACGTCTTCGTACGGCAACTCGTCCTGCTGGGGATTGATCGAGTCCGCGAACGCCTGCCCGAAGCCGCTCGAGCCGTGGAAGTTCGGCCAACCGGTGACCAGCCCCCAGGCCCCGAACACTTGCGCGTTCCAGCGGAACGACATGCCGTTCGTGATGCCGTTGTGCGGTCCGCCGTGGATCAGCAAGAAGAGCGGGTACTTCTTCGTCTTGTCGAAGCCCGGCGGATAGTTGACCCACATCTGGATCGGCTCACCCTTCGCGCCGGGATAGGTGACGCTCTCGAACGTGCCGAGGTCCGTCTTCCCCAGCAGTTCGTCGTTGACCTTGGAGAGCTTCGTCGCCGCGCCGTTCGCAGGGTCGAGCTTCACCAGCGTCGGCGGCTCGACGAAGGTCTGTCGCAGCGCGACGAGCGTTCCCGGCGCCCGGTCCGAGATCGCCAGCGCACTGAAGCTCGCCTCCTTCGTGATCGCGCGCGGCGCTCCGTCGATCGGGATCTCGTACGCGCGCACCGTGCCCGCGTCGTCGATCGCGCCGAAGAGGCGCTTCGAATCGGGTGCCCAGACCAGCGTCTCCGCGCTGCGATCCCAGTCGGCGGCGACGGCGCGCTCCGCACCGCTCGCGCGGTCGACGAGGATCAGCTTGCGCGTGTCGCCGTAGAAGCCCACGATCGATTGGCGCGTGTAGGCCAGCCATCTGCCGTCCGGGCTGTAGCTCGCGACGCTGTCGCCGGCGCGGTTCGCGGCCGTGAGCTTCTTCGCGCTCGTGGAACCGAGCCGCAGCGTGAACACGTCCATGTTCGTGAAGTTCACGGCCGGGTCCGAGTCGGCCGAGAACGCGACCTCGAGGCCGTCCGGCGCGATGTCGTAGAGCGGACCTTCGAGCGGCACGGCGCGGCGCGACAGCTCGAATCCGGTCCCGAGCGTGATCGCCGTCGGCTCACCGCCGGCGACAGGCACGGAGAAGAGGTGCAGCTGTCGATCGTCGACGAACGTGTCCCAGGCGGTCACGGGCGCCGCGTCCCAGATCTGCGCCTTGCACTTCGCGTCCTCGCGCTCCTTCAGGCGCTTCCCTTGTTCTTCGAACTTCGCGAGGTCGGCCCAGACACGCGACAGGAACGCGATCCTGGTCCCGTCCGGAAACCACTTCGGCTGCGCGACGCCGGTCGGCACGTCCGTGATGCGACGCGCTTCGCCGCCCGTGAGCGGGAGGACGTAGAGCTGCGGCGCCTTGTCGTCGTCGCGCTGTGCCACGAAGGCCACGCTCGAACCGTCGGGCGCGATGATCGGTGAGCTCTCGCTCGCGCTGTGCGTCGTCAACTTGCGCGGCTCGCCCCCGTCGATCGGCCACAACCACAGGTCCGCGAGCCCCTTGTCGGCAGCCAGGTCGTAGCGCGTCACGGCGCAGATCGCGAACGAACCATCGGGTGCGATGGTCGGCCCGCCGACGCGTGCGATCTCCCACGAGCGCGCGGCGGTGAGGGGTCCTTGCGCGGCGGCGAGCGGGGCGAGCGACGAGACGAGGGCGATGGGCAGCACGAACATGGTCGAGTCCTCCTGGTTCGGAGAGGATCCACGGCGCCGGGCCGTTCGTCGAGGGCGTGGTGGGGTGGCAGATCCGTCCCTGCCGGTGGCCGGCTCCAGCGCCGGCGTCGGGGCACTTCGGTCTCCGCGGACCGTCCGCTAGCGCACCAGCAGCACTTCGAGCCAGTCGGCGCGGTCGGCGACGAAGGAGTCGGGGCCGGGGTCGACCTCCAGCGTCAGCTGCTTCGCGCTCCCGAGGTCCAGCGGCCCGAAGGCGCGCGCCTCCTCGCCGCCGCGCACCAGCGGGCTCTCCCACACCTGCTTGCCGTCGAGCAGCACGCGGAAGATCACGCTGCCGTGGCTGGGCAGCAGCTTGACCTCGTCGTCGATCGCCACGCGCCCGCGCAGCGTCTTCCAGCCCGCGTCGAGCGTCCAAGCGAGCTTCGACGGCGCGTGCACGCCGAGCCCGTGCGTGTGGACGCGCCCCTGCGCCGTCAAGGGCCGGCCGCTGACCGAGCGGTCGACGCGGTGCAACCACGCCAACCCGAGGTCGTCGCCGAAGGGCCGGCTCGGCTCGGCGGAGCTCGGCTCGAGCTCGGACAGGTAGCGCGCCCGCCCGTCGTCGACGAACAGCTGGCGCACCAGCGCGAAGGGGAAGACGAGTTTCTGTCCGCGCTGCACGCCGAGCTCGAGCTGCTCGCCCGCGCAGGACAAGAGCTCGCCGCGCACGCGCCCGCCGACCGCCAGGTCGACCAGCACCGGGACCGCCAGCGCGCGCTCGCGCTCCGCCTTCGAAGGCCCGATCGAATCGATGAACAGCGCCGCGACCTCCGACCAGGCGAAGGTGCGGCTGTCGATGCGCGCGCCGTCGAAGACCACGCCCTCGGCGCTGAAGCCCTCGAGCGCGCCGTCGATCACGTCGAGCGCGCGCCCCTGCACGCGGTACAGCCGGTCGCCCTCCGCCGCGCGCGCCAGCGTGCCGGTCCACTCCGGCGGCAGGCGCCCGGGAAAGGTGACCGACAGGATCTCGTCGATCACCGCCTCGGCCTTCACCGCGGGGGCGAAGGTGATCTCGACCGACTCCTCGCTCGCGCCGCGCAGCGCCCCGACCCAGCGCTGGCCGCCGTGCAGCACCACCTCGGCCGCCGCCGGTCCCCCACCCCCGACCTCGCTGGCGGTCGGGAAGTAGACGACGTGCGCACCGAGCTCGCGCGGGTCGCGCGTCGCGAAGGCCGCCGCCGGTTGGCTCTTCAAAGTGCCGTCGAGCGCCTCGAGCTGGACCTGCGGCGCGGCGCCGGTGGACTGGAGGCCCGGCGCGACCATAAGAAGGAGAGCGAGCAGCTGCATGGGCGAGAGCATGGGGCTCCTACCCGCTCCTCGCCAGCGCGCATCGACGCCGCTGCCAGGATGACAGCAGCCTTGCGAAGCCCGCCGCGGGCTTGCCATTTCGGCAGGCAAGCCGGACCGTCGAACGCAGCTCAATCCCTTGCGCCGGGGCGGCTTGCGCCCGTTCTCCCCTGCGGCACCGTTCTTGCTCGGCGCGGGCCACCTTTTCCTATCCCACACCGCGCGTGCGCGGCCCGAAACAGGCCGCCGCGCCGGTTCCCGTCACCACCAGACCAGCGAAGAGATCCCATGGCCAAGCAGATGGTTTTCGAATCCGACGCGCGCGACGCCATCCGGCGCGGCGTCGAGAAGCTCGCCAAGGCGGTCGTCACCACCCTCGGACCGCGCGGCCGCAACGCGGTGCTCGACAAGGGTTGGGGCGCCCCCACGATCACCAAGGACGGCGTCACGGTCGCCGAGGAGATCCAGCTCCAGGACCCCTACGAACACATGGGCGCCCAGCTGGTCAAGGAAGTCGCCAGCAAGACCAGCGACGTCGCCGGCGACGGCACGACCACCGCCACGCTGCTGACCGAGGCGGTCTTCGCGCAGGGCCTGCGCGCCGTGACCGCCGGAGCCGCTCCCGCGACGCTGACGCGCGCGATGAAGGAAGGCGCCGCGGCGGTGAGCAAGGAACTCGAGCGCATGGCGCGCCCGGTCAAGAAGAACGACGAGATCCGCCAGGTGGCGACGATCTCGGCCAACAACGACGCCAAGATCGGCGCGCTGATCTCGGACGCGATGGAGAAGGTCGGGCGCGACGGCGTGATCACCGTCGAGGACGGCAAGACGCTGACCACCGAGGTCACGGTGGTCGAGGGCATGCAGTTCGACCGCGGCTTCCTCTCGCCGCACTTCGTCAACGATCCGCAGACGATGGAGGTCGCGTTCGAGAAGCCGCTGATCCTGATCTACGAAGACAAGATCAGCTCGGTCACGAAGCTCCTGCCGCTGCTCGAGAAGGTCAAGCAGTCCAACCGCCCGTTCCTGATCATCGCCGAGGACGTCGAGTCCGAGGCGCTGGCGACGCTGGTGGTCAACAAGCTGCGCGGCATCCTGAACGTGTGCGCGGTCAAGGCCCCGGGCTACGGCGACCGCCGCAAGGCCTACTTGAGCGACCTGGCGGCCCTGACCGGCGGCAAGGCGATCATGAAGGACCTGGGCGTGGCGCTCGACACGGTCACGCTGCGCGACCTCGGCACCTGCAAGAAGGTCGTGATCGACAACGACAACACGACCATCGTCGACGGCGCGGGCAAGAAGGAAGACATCCAGGGTCGCGTCGCCCAGATCCGCCAGGAGATGGACGCCACCACCTCCGACTACGACAAGGAGAAGCTCCAGGAGCGCCTGGCCAAGCTGACCGGCGGCATCGCGCAGATCAACGTCGGCGGCGCCACGGACACCGAGGTCAAGGAGCGCAAGGCGCTGATCGAGGACGCGCTGCACGCCACGCGCGCGGCGGTCGAGGGCGGCATCCTGCCGGGCGGCGGCGTGGCGCTCCTGCGCGCGCGCGCGGTGCTCGAGGGCCTGAAGCAGCGCGACGACGAGGACTGGAACATGGGCCTCGAGCTGCTGCACGCCGCGCTGGCCCGCCCGATCCAGCAGATCGCGACCAACGCCGGCCACGACGGCACGGTGGTCGCGCACCGCGTGCTGCGCGAGAAGAAGGAGGCCTGGGGCTTCGACGCCCTGGCCGGCGAGTACGTCGACATGTTCCAGGCCGGCATCGTCGACCCGGCCAAGGTCACCAAGGCGGCCCTGAACAACGCGGTCAGCGTCGCGACGCTGCTGCTGACGACCGACGCGCTGATCGCCAACAAGCCCGAGCCCAAGAAGTCCAAGAAGCCCGGTGCCGGCGGCGGCATGGACGAGGACGAGATGGGCGGCATGGGTGGCATGGGCGGCATGGACTTCTGATCCCACGAAACACGCACAAACTCACCAGCAAGGAAACACCAGAACCATGGCCAAGCAGATCCTGTTCGACGACAACGCGCGCCAGAAGATGCGCGCCGGCATCGAGAAGCTCGCCAAGACCGTGCGCGTCACGCTCGGGCCCGCGGGCCGCAACGTGATCCTCCAGAAGTCCTTCGGCGCCCCCTCGGTGACCAAGGACGGCGTCTCGGTCGCCAAGGAGATCGAGCTCCAGGACCCCTTCGAGAACATGGGCGCCAAGCTCGTGCTCGAGGTCGCCAACAAGACCAACGACGTGGCCGGCGACGGCACCACGACGGCCACGGTCCTGGCCTCGGCGATCTTCAACGAAGGCCTCAAGTACGTCGCCACGGGCGTCAACACGATCGCGCTGCGCAACGGCATCGACGCCGCGGTGGTCGCCGCCGTGGCCTCGATCCAGGAGCAGTCGCGCAAGATCAAGACGCGCGAGGAGAAGGCCAGCGTGGCCGCCATCTCCGCCAACAACGACCCCGAGATCGGCGCGATGCTGGCCGACGCCTTCCAGAAGGTCGGCGACGACGGCGTGATCACGATCGAGGAGAACACCGGCCTCGAGACGCAGGTCGAGGTGGTCGAGGGCATGGAGTTCGACAAGGGCTACCTCTCGCCCTACTTCGCCACCAACCTGACCAAGCTGACGGCCGAGTTCGAAGACCCCTACATCTTCATCTTCGACAAAAAGATCTCGAACGTGCGCGAGTTCCTGCCGGTGCTCGAAGCCGGCGCGCGTTCCGGTCGCGCGCTGCTGATCATCGCCGAGGACATCGAGGGCGAGGCGCTCGCCACGCTGGTGATCAACCGGCTCAAGGGCGTGCTCAACGTGTGCGCCGTCAAGGCGCCGGGCTTCGGCGACCGCCGCAAGGCCTACCTGGGCGACATCGCGGCCCTGACGGGCGGCACGGCGATCACCGAGGAGCTCGGCCTGCCGCTGGAGAAGGTCACGGCCGAGCACTTCGGCAGCGCCAAGCGCGTGCGCGTGACCAAGGACAGCACCGTGATCATCGGCGGCAAGGGCGACAAGTCCGAGATCGCCGCGCGCGTGGCGCAGATCCGCGTGCAGATCGCCAACACCAAGTCCGACTACGACCGCGAGAAGCTCGAGGAACGCCTGGCCAAGCTGGCGGGCGGCGTGGGCGTGATCAAGGTCGGCGGCAAGACCGAGGCCGAGATGAAGGCCAAGAAGGACCTGATGGAGGACGCGCTGAACGCCACGCGCGCCGCCATCCAGGAAGGCATCGTTCCCGGCGGCGGCGTGGCGCTCCTGCGCGCCTGCGACGCGGTCGAGGCGCTGAAGCTCGAGGGTGACGAGCGCTTCGGCGCGCTGATCATCGCCAAGGCGCTCGAGGCCCCGCTGCGCCAGATCGCCGAGAACGCCGGCGAGGACGGCGCGGTGGTGGTCGAGAACGTGCGCGAGAAGGGCAAGAGCTTCGGCTTCAACGCCCTGACCGGCGAGTACGTCGACCTGGTCAAGGCCGGCGTGATCGACCCGACCAAGGTCGTGCGCTCGGCGCTGCAGAACGCGGCCTCGATCGCGGGCCTGTTGCTGACCACCGACACGATGGTCACCGAGCTCAAGGACGAGAAGCCCAAGGTCGAAGGCAGCCTGGCCTGACCTCGCACGGGCGCGGCACGCGCCGCGCCCCGAGCCCACGACGAGCCGTGCGGACGCGTGCCGCACGGCTCGCACGCCAACCGAACCACGCCCCATGGCAGACAAGCGCGACTTCTACGAACTGCTCGGCGTCGAACGCGGCGCCAGCGACGAGGAGATCAAGAAGGCCTACCGCAAGGCCGCGATGCAGTTCCACCCGGACCGCAACCCGGGCGACAAGCAGGCCGAGGCAAAGTTCAAGGAGGCGGCCGAGGCCTACGCGGTGCTCTCCGACGCGCAGAAGCGCCAGCAGTACGACCAGTTCGGCCACCAGGCCTTCGGCGCCGGCGGCGGTTTCGAGGGCCAGCGCTTCACCAATGTCGAGGACATCTTCCAGCATTTCGGCGACGTCTTCGGCTTCGGCGAGATGTTCGGCCGCCGGCGCGGCGGGCCGGCCGCCGGCCGCGACCTCAAGATCGAGCTGGAGCTGACGCTCGACGAGATCGACAAGGGCGTCGAGCGCACGGTGGCGCTCAAGCGCCAGGAGGGTTGCAAGACCTGCAAGGGCTCGGGCGCCAAGCCCGGCACCGCGCCGGTCGGCTGCACGACCTGCGGCGGCCGCGGCCAGATCCACCGCAACCAGGGCTTCTTCGCCATCGCCACCACCTGCCCGCGCTGTCGCGGCGCGGGCCAGACCATCGAGTCGCCCTGCCTGGCGTGCAAGGGCGCGGGGCGCGTGCAGGAGAAGGCCGAGATCCAGATCCAGATCCCGCCCGGCATCGAAGAGGGCGTGCGCCTGCGCGTCCCCGGTGCCGGCGACGCCGGCGATCCCGGTGCGCCGCGCGGCGACCTGTACTGCGTGGTGCGCGAGGTCGAGCACAAGCTCTTCCAGCGCCACGGCGCTGACCTGATCTGCGAGCTGCCGTTCTCGTACGCGCAGCTGGCGCTGGGCGACAAGATCGAGATCCCGACGCTGCGCGGCCGGGCCGAGATGAGCGTGCCGGCCGGGACGCCCTCGGGCAAGGTCTTCCGCCTCAAGGGCCAGGGCCTGCCCCAGCTCGAGGCGCGCGGCCGCGGCGACCAGCTGGTGCGCGTGTTCATCGAGGTCCCGACGCGCCTGTCCGAGCGCCAGAAGGAACTGCTGCGCGAGTTCGCCGAGCTCGACAACAAGGGCTCGGGCCACAAGTCGTTCTTCGAGAAGATCACCAGCTACTTCAGCTGAACGCCATGAGCACCCGACCCGACGAGCCCGAGTCCCAGGAATCCGAGCGCGCCGCGCCGCCGGCCGCCGCGCCGCCGACCGCCGCGGCCGCGTCCGCGCTGGAGCAGGAGTGCGCCGAGCTGCGCGCCAGCGCCCTGCGCGCCCAGGCCGACTACCAGAACCTGCGCCGGCGCATGCAGAGCGACATCGACGCCGCCGTGCTGCGCGCCAAGCAGCCGCTGCACCGCGACCTGCTGCTGGTGCTCGACGTGCTCGACCTGGCGCTGGCGGCGCCCTGCAGCGGCGCCGAGGCGCAGTCGCTGCTGGCCGGCGTGCGCATGACGCGCAGCCAGCTCTCGGCACTGCTCGAGCGCGAGGGCCTGCGCCCGGTGCCCGAGGGCGGCAGTTTCGACCCGGCGCTGCACCAGGCGGTCGAGCGCGTCGAGACCGCCGAGCACGCGCCGGGCACGGTGCTGGCGACGCTGCGCGTCGGCTACACGCTCGGCGGCCAGATCCTGCGCCCGGCGCAGGTGCGCGTCGCGGCCGCCCCGGCCGCCACGGACACGGCCGACACGGCCGCGAGTTCGTGACGGAGCGTCGCGTGCCGACCTACGACTACGTCTGCCGCGGTTGCGGCCACGCGCTCGAGATCACGCACTCGATCCACGCGCCGGCGCGCAAGACCTGCCCGGCCTGCGGCGCGAGGAAGCTCGAGCGGCGCATCGGCGGCGCGGCCTTCCAGTTCAAGGGCAGCGGCTTCTACAAGACCGACTACCGCAAGGCCGCAACCCCCGCCGAGCCGGCCGGCGAACCCGCGGCCAAGCCGGCCAGCGGTGCGCCGGCGGCGACGCCCGCCCCCGGTGCGGGGACACCCGCGCCCGGTGCGGCGACGCCCGCGCCCGCCAGCCCGGCGCAGCCCGCGTCACCGGCCAAGCCGGCGCGCAAGAAGCCGGCCGACGACGGCCGCTGATCAGCTGGCGCGCGCGCGGCGCGCCGGCAGGCCGAAGAGCTCCTCGACCAGCTCCGGCAGCGCCTCGCTGTCGTGGTCGCCGATCACGCGCTGCGCCGCCGCGCGCGCGGCGGGCATGCCGTCGCCCATGCAGACCGACAAGCCCGCGGCCTCGAACATCGGGATGTCGTTGGTCGCGTCGCCGACCGCCACGACGCGCGCCGGATCGAGGCCGTGCTCCTCGGCCAGGAAGCGCAGCGCCTCGGCCTTGCCGCGGCAGGGCGGGTGCAGGTCGATCACCTGCAGCAGGCTCTGCCGGTGCGTGTCGAGCACGCCCAGCGGGAAGTCGGTCATGTAGCAGGGCCGCGCCACGTGGCGCTCGAGAGCGGCCGAGAACGAGGCCGAGTCGGGCCAGGCGCGCGAGAGGAACGTGACGCGCACGACGTACTCGGCGGCTTCGAGTTCTTCGCGCGGCACGAGCTTCAGCCCGCTCATCCAGGCCAGCGCGCGCCGCTCTTCGTCGTCGTGCGGCTCGGTGGCGAACTTGTCCTGCGCGCGCATCACCACGCTCAACAGGTCGTGCTGACGCCCGAAGGCCAGCGCGCGCGTGCGCGTGTCGTTGGACAGGATGCGCTCCTCGAGCAGGCGCTCGCGCCGGTGGCAGTACAGCCCCGCGCCGTTGAACACGCTGGCGGGCAGGGCCAGGTCGAGTTCGGCCAGGATCGGCTGGGCCGAGAGACTCGAGCGCCCGGTGGCGACCATCACGCGCACGCCCGCCGCCTCGGCCGCGCGCAGCGTCTCGCGCGTGCGCGCCGGCAGGCGGCTCTGGGAATCGAGCAGCGTGCCGTCGAGGTCGAGCACCAGGCCGTCGTAGGCGCGTTGGGACATCGCGCGAGTCTAGGACCGGCCTCAGTACGGCGCGAAGGAAACCTGCGCCGTCTTCTCGGCCTCGACCTCGAGTTCCTGCGCCGGTGGCGCCTGTCCCTCGCCGGCCGGCGCCTCGCCGCCACCGGGCCGCAGCAGCACGACCTTGTAGCGGCCGGGCGCCAGGCCGCGCACGGTCTGGTTCTGGTTCCACGAGCCGATCCAGGTGCTCTGCGCCAGCGTCTCCTGGCCCTCGGCCAGCTTGAAGATGCGCACCTCGTACCACTGGTCGCGCTGCGCCGGCGGCGAGCTGAACGAGACCTCGATGCGGCCGGCGCGGCGCAGGCGGAAGTCGACGCCGGTGCGCACCTCGTCGGGCGAGAGCGTGATCGGCGGCGAAGAGGCGGCCTCGACCAGGTCGCTCTGGATCTGCACGATCAACTGGCGGTTGGTCGCCAGGCCGCGCAGCGCGTAGTGGCCGCGCGCGTCGGTGCGCTCGCTGCTGCGCGTGCCGGGCTGGTAGTCGGACTGGGTGTTGCCGCGGTCGTCCTCGCGCATCACCAGCTGGTAGGGCACGTCGTCGAACTCCTCGCCCTCGGGCGAGTAGACGCTGACCTCCAGCCCGGCCAGCGGCCGGCCCTGGATGTCGAGCACCGTGCCCTCGATCGAGGCCACGTCCAGCTCGAACTCGTAGCGCTGCGGCGACTCGCGCACGCTGACGCGGAAGCGCGCGCTCATGCGCCGCGAGGCGTGGTGCACGGCGAGGACATACTCGCCGCAGCGCAGCCCCTCGAAGCGCCACTCGCCCTCGTGGTCGCTGAGCGTGGCGTAGGGATCGTCGCTGCCGCCCCAACCGCCCGAGTCGACCCCGCCGTCCTCGCGCAGCCGCGCCAGCTTGAGCTGCGCCCCGTCCAGCGCCCGGCCGCCCTCGCGCACGCGGCCCAGGATCGAGCCGCGCGGCGGCGCCACGAACACCAGCTCGTCGTGCGAGCCCTCGGCCACGTTGCGCTCGACCCACACCGGGCGCGCCGTGTGCGTGTCGTCGGGGTCGATCCAGGTGTCGGCCGCGGCGTCGTGCAGGACGAAGCGGTGCACGCCCGGGCGCAGGCGCTCGAAGCGCGCCTCGCCCTTGTCGTCGGTCTTCTTCTCGGCCGTGATCGAAGACCAACCCTCGTTGTCCTCGGCCTCGCCGGGGTTCAGGTGCGCGATCCCGACGCCCGCGACCGGCCGTCCGCCCGGATCCTGGACGCGCACGAGCAGCACGCCGCCGCGCCGCAGCGCGAGTTCGATGGTCTCGAAGGGCGCCTCGGGCGCCAGCGTGCGCAGCTCGGGCTCAGAGGCCAGGTAGCCCTGCGCCGAGGCCCCGACCGCCACCAGCTTGCCGGCCGGGGCGTCGACCTGCGCCAGGCCGCTCGCGTCCGTCACGGCGCTCCACAGGCCCGTGTCGGTGCGCTCGCCGCGGCCGGGCTCGCTGCTCAGCCAGTTGCGCGCGTGGTCGGCGTCGCGCGTCGAGAGCAGCACGCGCGCGCCGGCCAGCGGCTGTTGCGTGGCGGCGTCCAGGACGCGCACGCCGAGCTGCGCCAGCGGCTCGAGCGCGATCTCGCCCAGGTCCTTGGTCTCGCCCGCCGCCAGCAGGATGTCCTTGCGCTCGTGGTCGCGGTGGCCCGCGGCGCGCACGCGCAGGTGGATCGGCTTTCCGGCCTGGGGCCGCAGCTCGCCGCAGCGCACCTCGCCGGCGGGAAAGTGCGTGCGCGGCTCGTTCTGGTCGTCGCGCAGCGCGCGCTCGCGCCCGACGCCGGCCCACACCACCAGCGCCTCCAGCGGCGCCTTGGTGCGCGCGTCGACCACGCGGAAGACCAACGCGCACTCGGGCTTCCAGGCCAGCTCGACGCCGTGCTGTCCGGCGCGCGCCGTGGTGCCTTCGACGGCGGTGGCGCGCTTCCACAGGCCGGTCTCGGCGCTCTGCTGGCTGACGCCCAGGCGGTAGTCGGCACCGGGCACGAGGCCGGCGACGGCGAAGCTGCCGTCGGCCGCGACGTCGGCCTGGCGGCCGCGCTGGCCCTCGACGGTCAGCGGCGCGGGCTCGGCTTCCGCGCCGTCGCGCGTGCGCTCGGCGCGCGGCGGCACCGGTCGGGCGACGACGCGCAGCGGCGTCGGCAGCGCTGCCTCGCTGACCAGCCGGCCGCGGATCTCGAGGCCCGCGTCGAGCACGAAGGTCAGGCCCGCGACGCGCTCGCCGCCGGCGCGCGTGCGGCCTTCCTCCACGCGCAGCTGGTGACCGGGTCCGTCGACGATCAGCCGCCACGGCCCGGCGGCCAGCGCGTCGATCGCAAAGCTGCCGTCGGCGGCGGTCTGCGCCAGCGGGATGCCGCGACCCGGGAAGGTGACGCCCAGTGAACTCTGCGCGCGGTCGAGGCTCTCGAGCAGCGTCACGCCCGCGAGTCCCTGGCCGGCGCGGTCGACCACGCGACCGGCGAGCTGGGAGCCCGGCAACAGCACGAGGTCGGGCAGCTGCTGTCCGGGTTCGCCGAGCACGCGCCAGCGGTTCTCGTAGCGCGGCGCGAAGCCCGCCGCGCGCACCGCCAGGCGCAGCGCGCCCTTGTCGAGGGCTTCGATGCGGTAGCGGCCCTGTTCGTCGCTGACGGTCTGCTTCTGTTTCCAGTACGCGCGCGGCAGGGCCTCGGGTTCGAGGTCGAGCGGCAGCACGAAGCCCTCTTCGTTCGTGCCGAGCGCGCGCACGCGCGCGCCGGGCACGGGCTGGCCCTGCGCGTCGACGATCCGACCGGCGATCGCCGGCGGCTCGGCGGCGGGTGCGCTGCTCGCGGCGGCGGTGGCGCTGGCGTCGACCACGCTGCTGCGCGCCGCGGACTCATGCGTCGCGCCGGCCGCGCCCGCGCCCGTCAGCACGCCCGCCTGGGCGCCGTCGCGCGCGGCGGCCGCGGCGCGTTCGTCGGGCGCGGCGAGCACCTGCGTGTCGTCGCCCCCGATCAGGAACCACAGGCTCGCGAGCAGCGCGAGCAGGACGGCGGCACACAGGGCCAGGGCAAAGCGCATCGCGTGGTGGCCGCGCGCTGCCGGCGCGGGTGGCCTCCAGTAGAACCAGCGCCGATGGGCTTGCCCAGCCCCGCGTGGCCGCCGGCAGCGCGCGCCGGGGGCGCGTCCGGGGGCGCGTGCGGGGGCGCATGCGCGGCGCGGAAACTTCTTCCGGTCGGCCTCAGGGGATCTCGAGCCGCACCTGGGCCGGCTTGCCGATCGCGACCTCGACCACCTGTTCGATCGGCGCCGCCGGCTGGCCCTCGCGGCCCGGCCCCATCGCCGGGTCGGCGCGCACGCGCCAGCGCCCGGGCTTCAGGCCGCTGAACTGGACGCTCGCGTCGCGGCCGCTGAACTCGGTCTTGGGTTCGGGCGCGCCCTCGCCTTCGCAGGTGGCGGTCACGATGCACGGCCCGGCCTTCTTGCCGTCGGGGCGGACCAGCGTCACCTCGACGCGCCCGCCGCCCTGCATGGCGATGTCGACGTTCGAGCGCACCTGGTCGGGCGCGGCGCGCACCGGCTGCGACTGGGCGGGCTGCAGGTCCTTGCCCTCGGCCTTGACCAGCAGGTCGATGTCGGGGAGCACGCCGCGCAGGCGGTACTTGCCCTGCTCGTCGGTCTTGACCGTCGGTCCCGCCTCGGGTCCGGACGAAAAGCTCATCTCCTCGTCGCCGTCGCCGGTGGCCATCACCGAGACGAACCGGCCGCGCATCACGCGCGCGCCGCCGGCCTGATCGTCCTCGCGCGGCGCGCGCTCGGCGCGCACGCGCACACCGGCCAGGCCTTGGCCGTCGGGGCCGGTGACCTTGCCTTCGAGGATCGCCACCGGCAGCTCGACGTCGAAGCGGTTCTCCCCGGCGCGGATCTCGACCTCGCCCTGCCAGTCCATGACGCGGCCGGGGTGGCTGACGGTCACCTGGTAGGAACCCGCCTCGAGCTTCTCGACCGCGTACTCGCCCTGGCTGTCGGTGCGGTCGCTGGGGCCGCCGCCGAAGCCCATCAGGAACGGAGAGAACTCGTCCTCGCCGCCGGCCCGCTTGGGCGCCAGCTCGACGCGCGCTCCGGCCAGACTCTGGCCCGCCTCGCGCACGCGGCCGACCAGGCGCGCCTGCTCGGGGGCGATCAGCTCGATCGTCTCGTTGCTGCCCTCCGCGACGGTCGCCTCGACGAAGCCGCGCCCGCCCGCGGAAGCGTCGGACGACATGCCCGCGATGCGCACCACGACGTCGTTGCCGATCATCGCGCCGGCCGGTCCGCCGCCGCCGACGCGGAAGCGGTGCACGCCGGCCTGCAGGTGCTCGAAGACCAGCTCGCCGCGCGCATCGGTGCGGTCGTCGTGGCCGCCGAGCATCAGGATCCCGTCCTGCGCGCCGGGTCCGCGGTGCTCGACCTGGCTGCCGGCGACGGGCTTCTGCTGCCCGTCGAGCACGCGCACGAGCACCGTGCCGCCCAGCAGGAGGCGCACGGTCTCCTCGTGGTCGCCGTCGATCGGCAGCGCCAGCGGCGCGCTCTCCCACGCTGCGTGCCCGGCGTGCGCGACGCGCAACACGACGGTCTGGCCGGGCTTGCTGGTCAGCTGCGCGCGCCCCTGCTCGTCGGTCTTGCCGCTGGTGCCGTCGAAGCCCAGGTCCTGGTGCGTCTCGTCGTCGAGCGCGATCGCGGCCCCGGCGGTGAACTCCATGCGGTTGCCGTTCGAGGGCGGACGGTACTCCGACATGCTGACGCGCGCGCCGACCACCGGCGCGCCGGTCTGGGCGTCGACCACGCGCACGCGCACCAGCGGCGCGCGCTCGAGGCGCACGACGCCCAGGTCGAGATCGGTGCCGGGCGCGACCACCAGGTCCTCGCGCTCGTAGCTGCGGTAGCCCGTGGCGCGGATCGAGAAGCGCGCGCCCTGGTCGGGGTTGGCGCGGCCGATCAGGTTGGTGAAGCGCACGCGGCCGCCGGGGAACTTCTGCTGGGCGCGCCCGTTCTCGTCCTCGAGCGGCATGCTGAAGCCGAAGCCCCCCATCACCGACAGTTGCTCGAGCGGCTCGCCGCTGAGCGCGTCGACGACCTGGCACACGATCGCGGTCTCGGGCTTGTAGGGCAGGCGCACGCCGCGTTCGCCAGAGCGGGCCTCGACCGCGGCGCTGCGCGTGCGGCCGAACCACTCGCGCTCGGAATCGCGAGCGACCAGCCGGTAGCTCGTGCCGCGCTTGAGGCCGCGCAGGCGGAAGGAGCCGTCGGGCGCGACCGGGGAGCTGCGCGTGGCACCGAACAGCGTGCCCGGGGTGGCGATCTCGACGCCGTCGTGCTCCTCGACGCCGCCGCGCGGCGTGGCGCGCACGGTCAGCTTCGAGAGCAGCTCGGCCGGCGCGTCGACCACTTGGCCGCGGATCTCGTCGCCCTCTTCCAGGACGAATTGCAGGTTGGCCACCACCGCACCCGGGCGGGGCGTCTCGCCGCTCTCGAGCTTGTCGGGGTGGTCTTCGTGCGCGATGCGCAGCTTCCAGGGGCCGGCGCGCAGCTGGTCGACCTGGAAGCGGCCCTGGGCGTCGGTGGTCGCGACCTTCGGGCCCGAGCCGCGCGTGCCGAACACCAGCAGGCCGCCCTCCTGCTCGCGCAGCCGGAAGAGCTCGGCGCCCGCGACGGCGCGGCCGCCGGCGTCGACCACGCGGCCTTGCAGCACGGCGCTGTCCTCGAGCACGACGTCGCCGAGGTCGTGGTCGGCGCCCGCCAGCGCGACCTCCTGGTCGTGGGGCGCGAAGCCCGCGGCGCGCACGGCGAGGCGCGCGCGGTGCTTGGCCTTGGGTTGCAGGACGAAGCGGCCCTCGGCATTCGACTTGGACTCGGCGCGCTCGCCCCAGGGCGGGTCGTTGGCTTCGACCTCGAGCGGCATGAAGTCGGAGCCGCCGTCGGCGAGCACCGTGGCCCCGGCGACGGGCTGGCCGCGCGCGTCGACCAGCCGGCCGCGCAAGCCGACGACCGGCGCCGTCGCGGCCGGCGCTTCGGGACGGGCGGGCGCCAGGGCGACGTCGCGTGCATTGGCCGCGGAGTCGCTGTCGGTGCTGCCGTCGAGCTGCGCCGCCGGTCGAGCCTCGGCCGTCGCGGTGCCCTTGGGCGTGAGCTGGGCGGGATCGGCGACCTGGGCGGCGTCCTGGCCGCTGTTGATCAGCAGCGCGGCTCCGACCAGACCGAGGGCCAACACCACGACGAGCACGAGAGCGTGGATCGGACGCATAGGGGGGCAACTCCTGGGGCTCGGGGCGGCGTCGAAGGCGGCGCGGCGGCGGGCGCGAGGCCGCCGCTACGGCACTGGCTGCACGGCGTTGGCGCGCGTGTCGCGCTGTCGAGCGCTCGGTCGGCGCCGATTCCACGCGAAGTGACCACCTCTTTACAAGCAGCAGGGGCGGCTTGCGACGTCGGATGCCACCATGCTCGAATACTCGGCGGGAGCGCGGGGTTCATCGGCCCGGCTCCCCCTTTCCCTGGAGAACCCCATGCTTCGTCGGCAGCGATTGTGGCTCGCTCTCCTGCTCCTCCCGCTCGCTCTCGCGCGCTCGGTCGCGGCCCAGGAGGCCAAGCCGGGCAAGTTCTACGAGAGCGAGGCGCTCGGGTTCGAGATCAAGACCCCGCTCGACTGGGAGTCGATCCCGCCCAGCCCCGGCGAGGAGAACATGGTGCTCAAGCTCGACCCGCCGATCAGCAAGTACGTCGAGCTGGGCAAGACCGGCAAGCCGCTGTGGCTGCACTGCTGGATCCTGAAGTTCGACTCGCGCAAGAAGGAGTCGGAGGGCAGCGCCGAGGACAAGCTGCGCGCGCGCTACAGCGGCGGAGCCAAGGACCTCAAGGCCTGGATCAACAGCGAGCCTGAGCTGCGGAGCCTCAAGCCGCTCGGCAAGCCCAAGGAGATCGAGGTCAACAAGGTCCCGGCCACCGAGTACCACTTCCTCGACAACAAGAAGGAGGAGGAGTCCTTCCGCGTGTACGCGATGGTCTACAAGCTCGAGCCGGGCCTCGAGGTCGCGGTGGTGCTCAACGGGCCGGCCGAGCCCAAGAAGTGGAGCAAGTACGAGCCGGGATTCGAGGCGATCGGGCGCTCGCTGCGGCGCCTGAAACCCAAGGCCGAGTCGGCGGCACCCGAGGTCGACCCGTCGAAGTTGACGCTGCGCGACAAGAAACGCCTCGAGCTGCAGGAGGCGGTCAAGGCGGCACCCGACTGGAAGCTCTACGAGACGCCGAACTACTTCATCGTCTCGAACAACGAGGACCGCCTGTTCATCGACGAGCTGATGGGCCGCCTCGAGGCGATCCGCACGGTCTACGAGCAGGACTATCCGTACGAGAAGGCGCAGGAGCTCAAGAAGATCGGCGAGGAGCTGCGCACCAAGGACCAGGCCGGCGCGGAGAAGCCCGGCGAGCTCGACGAGCGCCAGCTGTCGGAGCTGATGTTCGGCAAGGAAGACCCGCGCGAGCTGTCGAAGTGCTCCGTGGTGCGCGTCTGCAAGGACCGCGCGCAGTACCACAGCTACGGCGGGCCCGGCGGCTCGGCCGGCTACTGGAGCCCCGGTCAGCGCGAGCTGGTGATCTACGACGATCGCGCGGGCGGCGGACGCGGCGACACGTGGGCGGTGCTCAACCACGAAGCCTTCCACCAGTACATCTTCTACCTGTACGGGAACATCTCGCCGCACAGCTGGTACAACGAGGGCACGGGCGACTTCTACGGCGGCTACGAGTACAAGGCCAAGCGCTTCAAGCTCGAGAAGTTCAAGTGGCGCACCGAGACGATCAAGGAAGCCGTCAAGAAGGGTGAGGGCGCCTACGTGCCGCTGGCCGACTTCGTGCGCTACTCGCAGGCCGAGTACTACGGCCAGAACAAGCTCGGCCTCGACGGCGGCCAGAACTACGCCCAGGGCTGGTCGTTCATCTACTTCCTACGCACTGGCAAGAAGGCCAACGCCAAGGGCTGGAACCCGAAGTGGGACACGATCCTCGAGACCTACTTCAAGGAGCTGGCGATGACCGGCAGCACCGACAAGGCCGTCGACGCGGCCTTCCGCGACGTCGACTTCGCCGAGCTCGAGAAGTCCTGGGTCGAGTACACCCGCAGTTGATCCCCCAATCGAAACGGCCGGAACGGCCGAGACGGACCCCGACGCCGATGCGCCACATCCTTCGCACGCTGCCGGCCCTGCTGGTCCTCGCCCCGCTGGCTCTCGCCGACCGCCTGGTCACGGAGGACGGCCGCGTGCTGACCTGCAAGAAGGCGCGCGCCGAGGGCGCGGGCTACCGGCTGGTCTTCGAGCACGGCGAGATCCTGGTGCCCGACAAGTCCGACATCACCTCGGTCGAGATCGAGGGCGACATGTCGGACTACGTGCCGGCCAACGAGGACGAGAAGAAGAAGCTGGCCGAGGGCTACGTCAAGTACCAGGGCAAGTGGCTCTCGAAGGCGGCCTACGAGGCCGAGCTCAAGAAGGTCTTCGAGAAGAGCAAGGCGCGCACGGCCGAGATGGCCAAGCACTCCGAGTTCGGCAACGCCTGGCAGAAGGAGACGGCGCACTTCATCGTGCGCTCGAACACCTCGCCCGAGCTGCTCGACTACTACTGCGAGCTGTTCGAGTGCTACTACGCCCTGCAGGACCAGCGCATCGGCATCAGCCCGACGCCCAGCTTCCGGCGCGCCAAGCTGGCGGTGAACATCTTCAAGGGCCGCGAGGACTTCCAGAACAACGCGCCGCACCCGCAGGGCAAGGTCCCGCCCGGCGTGCTGGGCTTCTTCATGCCCGGCCAGCGGCCCGAGGAGTGCTCGCTCAACTTCTTCCACAACTACGAGGAGCCGGCGCAGTCGACCTGGGTGGGCCTGCACGAGTGCACGCACCTCTTGACCTTCCTGATCGACCAGCAGTACGACCCGCAGATCTGGGTCAACGAGGGCGTCGCCGACTACTTCGGCTCGTCTAAGGTCGTGCGCGACAAGAAGGGCAAGCTCTCGATCACGCCGGGCGAACTGCAGACCGACCGCGTGCTGACCGTCCAGGAGGCGATCAAGGGCGAGGGCAGCGCCACCGGCACGCCGCAGAAGGGCCAGGGCAGCCGCGACAAGAAGATCGCGATGACCGGCCGGCCCTTCACCAAGCTCGAGCAGCTGTTCTTCCTCTCGCGCGACGAGTTCGACGGCTTCCAGTACGCGCACGCCTGGTCCTTCGTGTACTTCCTCAACAACTACGAGGACGGCAAGTACCAGAAGGCCTTCGACCGCTTCTTCAAGGGCCTCTACACGCTCGAGAAGGGCATCCCCTTCCAGCCCGCCGGCCGCGGCAAGAAGGTCGCGCCCGAGGACATCCGCGCCTACCTGCTCAAGCGCCTGGGCGTCAAGGACACCGAGGAGCTCGAGAAGCAGTGGCGCGGCTTCATCGAGGCCATCCCGATCGCCGGCCCCGAGGCGCGGCTCAAGCGCGGCCTGTACCTGATCAACGCCCAGGGCGACTTCGAGAACGCGCTGACCGACCTCAACGCCGCGATCGACGGCGGGATCCAGGACCCGCGCGCCTGGTCGGCGCGCGGCCAGTGCCTGGCCTTCACCGGCAAGCAGGAGGAGTCGATCGCCGACTTCAAGAAGGCGGTCGAGGCCGAGCCGCTCAACGCGCGCTACCGCTACCTCTTGTCGCGCGCGCTGCAGCGCAACCTGTCGCTGGAAGGCCTGGAGATCGACACGAACCAGACGGTCGGCGACGAGGACAAGGCCGCCGCCCGCCGCGAGGCGGGCCTCGCCACCGAGCTCGAGCCCGAGAACAACCGGCTGCGCGAGTGGCTGCAGTCGTTCGACAAGCCGTAGGCGGGCGCTAGGATTCGGGGCCGATGCGCGCCCCCCTCGTCCTGGCCCTCCTGTTCTGTGCCGCGTCCTGCGTCGGCAACCGCAAGCTGACCAACCCGACGCTGGCGCTGCGCACCCCCGGCGGGCAGGAGCTGGGCGTCTCGACCGACTACGGCGTCGTGTTCCTGGGCCACACCGCGCAGAGCGGGCGGGTCGAGATCGAGACCTGGTTCGGCGACGGCCCGAGCATCGAGCCCGCGATCATCGAGCCGGTCGGCGCGGGGCTGTACACGGCCGAGACCGAGATCCGCCTGCCGCACGTGCCGCTGACCTTCGACGCCCCGCGCGCGGGCACGCGCCTCTTGGTCGTCGGCCTCGATCCCGACGGCCCGTGGGAGGAGTGGGTCGAAGTGGTCGAGGACCCGCGCGTGCTCGGCCTGATCACCACCGTGCCCGACCGCCTGCGCGGCCGCCCCGACCAGATCGGCGCGGGCGTCTACGTCGTGCCCGACGAGGACGACACGGACTTCAAGCGCCTGCTCGGCCTCTACGCCGGCGAACTGCGCCTGACCACGCGCGACGGCGAGCGCTCCTACATGGCGATCGTCGGCCCCACCGACCTCTGGCGCCTCGTCGCCCACCGCCGCGACCTCTTGCAGCGCAAGCGCTGGGTCTACCGCGAAGACGTGCTGTAGCGCAGGGGCGCGATCACGCGCGCGGCGGTCCGAGCGGCGCGGTCCAGCGCGGCCACGGTCCGCTCGAGGGCCGGCGCTCCTCGCCGTCGCGCGTGCGCAGCACGCGGCGCGTCAGGAACTCGTACAGCGGCTTGCCGACGCGGCGCCAGACGCGCGACAGCGGCGCGCGGCGCAGCCCCTGGCCCGCGCCCTGCTGCGGCGCGTCGAGGCCCTGCGGTCCGCGCCCCCAGCGCGTGTAGCGCCGGCGGTGCTTCTCGACGTGCCGCAGGTCCTCGCGCACGCGCACGGCGAAGGCGCGCGTCCCGGGCCGGTGCAAGCTCGCCAGCTGGAAGTCGACCAGCGCCGGCCGCAGCGCCTCGTCGACCAGCACGTTCTGCTCCTTGTGCAGGTCGTTGTGGCACACGCCGCGCGCGTGGAGCTCCGCCACCAGCCGGTCGAGGTGGTCGAAGAAGTCGGCCGGCAAGGCCTCGGCGCGGTGCAGCGGCCGCCCCGCGATCCAGCTGCGCAGCACGAGTTCCGCGCGGCGCGGCACGCGGCCGTCGGGGCCGGGCACGGCGCAGACCTCGGCCAGCTCCAGCGCCTGCGGCACGCCCGCCAAGCCGCGCAACGCCCCCAGCGCCCGCCGCTCGCGCGCCGCCAGGCGCCGCGCCAGCCAGCCCGACCCCGGCCACCCGCCGCCGCAGGCCACCCGCCGGATGCAGCTCGGCGCGCTGCTCGTCGAGCCGTCGAAACGCTGCTCGACGAGGTCGATGCGCTCGACGCGGCCGAGGGCGTCCTGCTTCAATACCGCGCCCAGCACGAACTGCTGCGCGCTGCCGGATCCCGGGCCGCCCGTCATGGGGCCATTCTGCCGCGCGCGCCCGCCGCGCACAGCCCGTGACCGCGCCTTCCCCCATCCTCCGCGACGCCGCCACCCGCGGCCCCGATTCCAGCGGTGCCGACACCAGCGGTGCCGATCCGAGCGGCCCCGATTCCAACAGCGGCGGCCCCGGCACGCTCGTCGTGCGCGGCCTGACGCGGCGCTTCGGCGCCCACGTCGCCCTGCACCCGCTCGAGCTGACCGTCGCGCGCGGCACGGTCGCCGGCCTGCTGGGCCCCAACGGCAGCGGCAAGAGCACGCTGATGCGCATGCTGACCGGTCTGGTGCGGCCCGACGCGGGCCAGGCCTGGGTCGACGGCGTGGCGCTCAGCGGCGACGGCCTGGCGATCCGCCGCCGCGCGAGCTACGCGCCCGGCGAGCTCAAGCTGCGCACCGAGCTGCGCGCCGACCACCACCTCGACTGGCTGCTCGAGGGCCGCACGCCGCTCGAGCGCGAGCGCGCCCGCGCGCTGGCGCGCACGCTCGAGCTGCCGCTGGAGAAGAAGGTGCGCGCCTACAGCCACGGCATGAAGCGCCAGCTGCTCTTCGCCGCGGCCCTGGCGCCGGAGCTCCCCGTGCGCATCCTCGACGAGCCGACCGAGGGCCTCGACCCCGCGAAGCGCGCGCAGGTGCTCGAACTGCTGCGGGCCGACGTCGCGGCGGGCCGCACGGTGCTGCTCTCCTCGCACCACCTGGCGGAGGTGCACCGCGCCTGCGCGCAGCTGGTGTTCCTCGACCGCGGCCGTTGCATCGCCAACGAGCGCGCCTCGGCGGTGGTCGAGCGCACGCGGCGCATCCTGCGCCTGCGCTTCGCCGAGCCGCAGGACATGGCGCTGCTGCAGGAGCGCGCGGCCGGCTGGGGCGCGGTCGGGGTGCGCCAGCGCGAGGGGCTGGTGACCTTCGAGCTGGCCCGGCCCGACCCGCGCGAGTTCCTGGCGCGCGCCACGGCCGACCGCGCCTTCGGCGCGCCGCTCTCGATCGAGTACGGTCCGTTCTCGCTGCAGGAGCTGTACCGCGACTTGTACGGCGTGGAGGGATGCTGATGCGCCACGAGTTGCGCGCGCGCTGGTGGGTCGGCCTGGCGCACTTCGTCGTGCTCCAGGTGCTGCTCGTGCCGGCGATCCTGATGTGGCCGCGCTTCGCGGAGCGCGTCGGCGCGCTGCGCGGCTTCCTGCCGATCCAGAAGATCGACGACCTGCTGACCGCGATCGAGCGCGAGGGCGAGGTGCCCTACGTGCTGGTCCAGCACTTCGTCAAGGGCTGCAACCTGGTCGGCTCGCTGGTGGCGGTGTTCCTGGCGATGACGGTCGTCGCGGCCGAAGCGCACCGCGGCACGCTCGAGCTCTGGCTGGCGCGGCCGCTGTCGCGCACGCGGCTCCTGGCGCAGCGCTGGCTGACCGGCGCCCTGCTGCTGATCGTCCCGCTGTTCCTCTCGACGGCCACGATCCCGAGACTGTGCGACCTGGTGTACGCCGACCTGCAGTACGGGCCGCTGTTCGTGTGCGCGATGCACCAGGCGCTGTTCCTGCTGTTCGTGTTCAGCGTCACCTTCTTCTTCTCGTGCCTCTCGTCCAACGCCTGGATGGTCGGGCTGATCATGGCGCTGGCCGTGATCCTCAACTTCGCGCTGTACGTGGTCGAGGGCCTGACCGACTGGTCGCTGATGCGCTGGAGCGATCTGACGGTCTACCAGGCGCTCTACGACCACGGCCGCTTCGATCCCTGGATCGTCGGTGCGCTGCTGGGGATCACGCTCGCCGCCTGGTTCGGCTCGCTGTACGCCTTCGCGCGGCGCGTGCCCTGAGGCCAGGCCGAGGTCGCCGGCGGGGCGCGCTACATCCAGCGCGCCAGCACCGACTTGAAGGCCCAGCCGCGCGCGCCCGGCTTCTGCAAGCCGCTGGCGCGCCGCGCCAGCTCGGGCACGCTGGCGAAGGCCGCGCGCGCCTCGTCCGCGCGCCCGAGCGCCTTGAGCACGCGCCCCGTGCGGTAGGCGCTCTCGGGGCTCGGCCCGTGGTTGCGCGCGAAGCGCTCGAGCGCGTCGAGCGCCTCGGCCGGGCGCCCGGCGCGCGACAGCGCCTGGGCCAGCGCCAGCTGCGCCCCGCCGTAGGCGAACTCCTCGTGGCGCTGCGTCACGCTCGCCAGCATCTCGGCCGCCCCGGCGAAGTCGCCGAGCGCCAGGCGCGCGAGGCCCAGGCGGTAAGGCCATTCCAGCGACTCGGGCTCGCCCGCGACCGCGCGCTCCAGCGGCTGAAGGGCGGCGCGCGCGCGCCCCGAGGCCAACAGCAGCGCGCCGAGCTTGCCCTGGTTGCGCGGCGTGTCGACCTGGCCGAGCTCGCGCCGCTGGCGCGCCAGGCGCCGGCGCTCGAGGCCCAGGCCCGCCAGGCGCGCGGCACCCCAGGCGACGAGCAGCGCCGTCACCCACAGGCCGAGCAGCGGGATCTGGAACAGGCCGCCGATCAGCGGCACGTGCGTCAAGAGCGACATCACGAGCAGCACGACGACGACGAAGACGGCCAGGCGCACCAAGCGCGGGCAGTCTAGGAGGACCTGCGCGGCGCGGCGAGCGCCCGGCCTGCGCGCGTGCGCCGCGCGCGGGTAGTCTGTGCGCCCCCATGCCGCCCACCGGTGCTCCCCTGGCCGCGGCCCTGCCCCCCGCGCACCGTCCGGCCGCCCGCGGCCCCAGCCCGGCTGCGGCCGTGCGCGCGGAGTTCGTGCGCGCCCTGGCGCAAGCCTGCTGGACGCCGGTGCGCGCCGCGGGCTACCTGCTGCACCGCGCGCAGCACGAGGCGGCGCTGGCCGCGGCGCTGGCCGCGCCGCCCGCGGTGCCGCACGAACGCGAGCTCGCGCGCCCGGCGCCGCGCGCCTTGACCCTGTTCGTCTCGGCCGCCGAGCGCAGCGGCGAGACGCACGCGATCAGCATCGTGCGCGCGCTGCGGGCCGAGGCGCGCGCGCTGGGCCTGCCCGAACCGCGCTTCCACGGCCTGGGCGGCGAGCGCCTGGCGGCCGAGGGCGTGACGTTGTGCGCGCGGCCGGTCGAGCGCGCGGCCATGGGATTGAAGGACGTCCTGGGGAGCATCGGCTACTACCGCGCGGTGCTCGAGCGCAGCGCGGCCGTGCTGCGCGAGCTGCGGCCCGACGCCTGCGTGCCGGTCGATTCGCCCGCGCTGCACCTGCCGCTGGCGCGGCTCGCGGCACGCTACGGCGTCCCGACCGTGCACTTCGTCGCGCCGCAGTACTGGGGTTGGGCGCCGTGGCGCAGCGCCGGCTACGCGCGCACGATCGCGCGCGGCCTGACGATCCTGCCCTTCGAGCCGGCCTGGTTCGCCGCGCGCGGCGTGCCGGTGGCGCACGTCGGCCACCCGCTGCTCGATCACCTGGCCGAGGTGCCCGTCACGCGCCCGCGCGAGGAGGCGCGCACGCTGGTGCTGTTGCCCGGCAGCCGCGCCAGCGTGATCGAGCGCAACTTGCCGTTTCAACTGGATGTCGTGCGCCGCGCGCGCGCGCGGCTGGGCGCGCACGGCGTGCGCGTGCTCTCGGACGATCCCGCGCGCCGCGAGCAGCTCGAGCGCCTGATCGCCGAGCACGGCGCGGGCCTGGACGTCGTGCTGGCGCGCGGCGAGCTGCACGCCGAGCTGGCCCAGGCGCGCGCCGCGCTCTCGGTCTCGGGCACGATCCTGCTCGACCTCCTGCACCACCGCTTGCCGACCGTGGTGATCTACCGCCTCGCCAGCCGGCGCGAAGCCTGGCTCGGGCGGCAGCTCGTCACGACGCCCTGGTTCGCGGTGACGAACCTGCTCGCCGGCCGCGAGCTGCTGCCCGAGTTCGGCTTCGGCGGCCCGGGCGAGCCCGAGCGCGTCGCCGAGGCCCTGGTGCGCGCTTTCGGCGACGCCCACTGGCGCCGCGAGTGCCTGGCGGGGCTCGACGAGGCCGCCCGGCGCCTGGGGCCGGCCGGGGCGGCGCGGCGCGCGGCGCGCGAGGTGCTCGAGCTGGCCCTGACCCCCGTGCCCCGGTCCCCCGCTGCTCCGGGGGCCTCCTGAGCGGTGCGCCGAGGAGGTCGCGGAATTCGATGAAGGACCCCGAGCCGGCGGAGTACGGCGAAGCGCCGATGGCACGCGAGGCCACGCAGCTGATGCTGGCCGCGAAGAGCGGAGACCGCGCAGCCTTCGACCAGCTGGTCGAGAGCCTGCGCGGCCGCGCCTTCCACCTGGCCCACGCGCTGGTCGGCTCCCGCGACGACGCCATGGAACTCTGTCAGGACGCCTTCCTCAAGGTCTACAAGGCCCGCGCGAGCTTCCGCGAGGGCGAGGCGTTCCTGCCCTGGTTCCACCGCATCCTGCGCAACACCTGCTTCTCGCACCTGCGCAGCCAGGGGCGCCTGCGGCCGCGCTCGGTCAGCGAGCGCGCGCCCGGCGCGGACGAGGACGAGCCCGACTACGACATCGTCGACGGCGCGCGCGGTCCGGGAGCCGGCCTCGAGGCCGACGAGCGCCTGGCGGCCTTCCAGGGTGCGTTCCAGAAGCTCTCGGCGCGCGACCGCGAGATCCTGACGCTGCGCCACCACGAGGAGGCCTCGTACAAGGAGATCGCGAAGACGCTCGGCATCCCCGAGGGCACGGTGATGTCGCGCCTGTTCCACGCCCGCAAGCGGCTGCGCGTGGCGCTCGAGGCGCGCTTCGCCGATCCGATCGGCGAATTGACGCCCGACGACGACGGCGGAGGTGGCGAGTGAGCCCCGAGCGCGAACCGACGGCCGACGAGCTGGCGGCGATGGCCTACGTCGACGGCGAGCTGGCGGGCGAGGCGCGGCGCGCCTTCGAAGCGCGGCTGGCGGCCGATCCGGCGCTGGCGCGCGAGGTCGCGGGCTTGCGGGAGCTGGCGGTGCTGGCGCGCCAGGCGGCGCCGCCGGAGCCGGCCGACCACGAGTGGGAGCGCATCCGGCAGTCGGGCGTGCAGCGCACGCTCTCGCCGCTGGCCTGGGCGCTGATCGTGCTGGCGACGCTGGGCCTCGCCGGCTGGCTGGTGTACGTCGAGTGCACCTGTGGTCTCGACCTGCTGCCGCGCATCTGCATCGTCGCGCTGACCCTGGGCCTGCTCCTGCTGCTCGGCTTGACGCTGCGCAACCGCCTGCGCACGCTGCCCTACGACCCCTACCGGAAGCTCAAGCGATGATCCTGTGCACCACGGACAGCGTCCCCGGCCGGACGATCGTCGAGACCGTCGGCCTCGTGCGCGGCAGCACCGTGCGCGCGGGGCATTTCGGCGAGGACGTGCAGGCCTGGCTCAAGAACCTGGTCGGCGGCGAGATCCACGAGTACACGAAGCTCCTGGCCCAGGCGCGCGAGGAAGCGCTCGACCGCATGCTCGAGGAAGCCCGCACGCGCGGCGCCGACGCGATCGTCGGCCTGCGCTTCTCCGGCTGCGAAGTCGCGACCGGAGCGGCCGAGTTCCTGGCGTACGGGACGGCGGTCAAGCTGGGACGCTGAGCGGCTCACCCGGGTCGCGAGTCCCCCATGACCCACCTGATCGTCGTCGTCGGTCTGATCGCGCTCGCGGCGGGGATCTTCGTGCTGCTGGCGTGCCTGGTGTTCCTCGTCGTGCGCAGCCTGCGCTCGAGGGCGGGCCAGGCTCCGGCCCGCGGCTTCGAACTCCGCGGGCTCGCCATCGGCGGAGCGCTGCTCGTGTTCTGCATCAGCCCGGCTTCGATCATCGGCGGATGCTCGCCCTATCTGTTCCCCGCGCTGTGGCTCGCGAGCGTCGCGGAGCAGGGTGATCCGCTCGTGCAGGCGATCCGCAGCTACGAAGCGGACGAAGGCCATCCTCCGCCGGACCTGCAGGCGCTCGTGCCGAAGTACCTCGCGCGGATCCCGGACACCGGTTTCGGTGGCGAGGGCTGGTGGGAGTACGTGCCGACGGACACGTCGTGGCGCCTGTGCGTGGCGATCGCCGGGAACCCGCTCGACTTCGACGAGTTCCGCTACGCGCCCGGCACCTCGACGAGCGTCCCCGTCGGCTACCGGGCCGTCAGCCGACACGGCGACTGGCTCTACATGGACGAGTGAGCGCGGGCCTGCGCCGCGGTCGCCCTCGGAGCCGGCCGCTACCGGGCTCGCGGCACGCTGGTCCAACCCGCAGCCGAGGCCTACGCTGCCTCCGTGTGGTTCCTGTTCGAGCTGCTCCTCGGCGCCGGGATGCTCTGCATCCTGCTCGGCGCCTTGCTCGCCTGCGCGTGCATCGTCGCCGCGCTCGTGGAACGCCTGCTTCGCCGGCCCGACGGGCTGGAGCGGCGGTTCCCGATCGCGCGCTGGATGGCACCTGCCAGCATCGTGCTGGCGCTCGTCGTCGGTCCGCTCGCGATGCTCGCCGGCTGCACGCCGTACCTCGCTCCGACGCTCTGGCATGAGAGTGTCGCGGAGCACGGGGATCGGATCGTCGCCGCCATCCGCCGCCATGAGCGGGACACGGGGCGCCCGCCGGCGGAGTTGCACGCGCTGCTGCCGGAGTATCTGGCTTCGTGGCCCGATAGCGGCTTCGTCGGTCGGGGCAGCTGGAGCTACGCGGTCCGCGACTCGACCTGGGAACTGCGGCTGATCGTCGAGAACCCCTTCTCCGGCGGGGAATCGCCGCGCCACGCGCCCCACCCGGACGAGTTCCGCTACGCACCCGGCACGGGCGGGACCGTCCCGACGGGCTACCGCAGCGCCGCGCGCGTCCGCGACTGGCTCTACCTCGAGGGCTGACGCCAGCGCCGCGCTCGCGCCACTACTTGTTCAGGTTGACCTTCGACAGCGCCACGAAGCGCTCGGCGCGGGCGGCGGTCTTGGTGCCCTTGAACTTGGTGGCGATCGACTCGGCCTTCTTGACGTTGGCGGGTTCGAAGGGCTTCTCCTTCGCGACCTTGGCGACGAAGCCGGCGAAGGCCTTGTCGGCTTCGCGCTCGTCGGCCAGCTCGGCCGACGCCAGGCGCGTCTTCTGTTCGGCGACCTTGCCGGACAGCTCGGCGTGGCCCTTGACCGCCTTCTCGAGCGTGCCCAGCAGTTTGTCTCCCGCGGCCAGGTAGCCATTGTCGAGCATCCAGCGCGCGCGCTCGATGCGCGCCGTGGTGCGCGCGACGAAGGCCTCGCGCGCCTCCTTGGCCGGCTCGCTGCCGAGCTTGTCGCACTCGGCGATCGCGCCCGCGACGTCGCCCTTGGCGAACTGCGACCAGACCTTCTCGAGTTCCTTGGGCGTGCCGGCCGGCGCCTGCTTCGACTTCTTGATCTCGGCGACCACCGTCTCTTCGAGCTTCTTGCCGAAGTCGCCGGGGTGGCCCTGCAGCAGCACCGTGCCGTCGACGCCGAGCACCGCAGTTTCCGGCAGCCCGCTGCCGGTGGTCTCCATCGGGCGCTCGGCAGTCCACATCGCGCCGTTGCCCATCCATTTCATCTTCCAGGCGAAGGCCTCGTACACGTCGGGCGGCGTGTTCTGGCACTCGACGAAGATCACCTGCACGTCGTCACCGAACTGTTCTTGGAGCTTGACGGAGGCCGGCACGGACCCCCCGATGCAACCGCCTCAGTTCTTGCCCCAGAAGTCGATGATCACCGGCTTGCCGCGCAGCTCCGCCAGGCTCTTGATGCCCAGCGAGTTCAGCGGGAGATTGCGGAAGCTGTACTCGACCGCGGTGCTGGGTTCGGTGCCGGCGCTGGAAGTGAGCCAGACACCGCCGACGAGGGTGGCGGCGAGCGCGGCACGCTGGAGCTTGGTGAGGTTCATGGCGGGGTGAGCCGGGACAGGGACCAGGGAGCTGGAAGGCCCTTGACGCTACTCCCACTCCGGCCGACTGGACAAGGCCCAGCCCGATCGACCCCCGTTCGCTCGCGCTCGCGAGGCGGCGTCGAAGCGCAGCGCGTGCGCGCGTGCGCAGGGAATTGTCCGCAGAATGTCGCGCCGGGTCGGCGAGCGTGGAGCGGCTCCGCGCGGGCAGGAATGCGCGGTTTCCCCGGGCATCTGCGGAGCTAGAATCCGCGCCATGAAGCTCCTCGTCCGCGCCTCCTTCCTTGCTTGCCTCGCCCTGGCCGCCTGTGGGGTCGAGGGATCGACCACGATCTCGGCTGCGCCTCCCGCCGCACCGGCCGCAGCCGCGCCGGCACCCGCCCCCGCGGCCGAGCCGGCCCCCGCCGCGCAGGCCCCCTCCGCGCAGGCGCCTTCTGCGGCCAAGTCCGACGCGCCGAAGCCGGCGGCCGACGTCGACCTCAAGTCGAAGATGGACCAACTGGTGCGCAAACTGCGCGAGACGCAGGACCTCTCGAACGGCAGCTACGGCGGCGGCGTCGAAGGGACGGCGTGGGTGCTGGCCGCCCTGGCCGACTGCCCGCGCAAGTACCGGCGCACGGACGGGCCCTTCGTGCAGAAGGCGCTCGAGTACCTCGCCCAGCGCCAGGGTCCCGACGGCGCGATCCACGACCCGGGCGCGAAGGACCAGGCGCTCGCCGAGCAGCACGCCGCCGCCGTCACCGCGCTCAACCGCCACGCCGACGCGGAGAGCAAGGCGCTCTTGGCCAAGGCCCTGGCCTACGCCGGCGCTTCGTCGATCCAGCCCGCGGCGACCGGCATCGCGATCCCGGCCGAGAAGGACGCGATGAAGGCGCTGGCGCGCGAGCTGTGCGCCAAGCAGGGCGCCGACGGCCTGTGGGACGGCCCCAAGGGCAAGGTGATCGAGAGCGCGCGCGTCGCGCTGGCGCTGTCGGAGATCGCGGCCAAGACGGCCTCGGCGCCCAAGGCGGCCGAGCTCAAGCCGCTGCCGAAGCTGAGCGAGGTCGACCAGGCCGGCGCGCTCGCCGCGCTGCACAAGGGCGCCGAGTACCTGGTGTCGAAGACCAAGAACGGCCTGATCGAGGCGCGCCCGGGCGAGCCGCACGCCGGCCTGACCGCGATGGCCGCCGCCGCGCTCGCCTGCGTGCCCGAGCCGCGCCCGGCGCCGGTCGAGAAGGTGCTCGGCGTGCAGCTCGCGTGGCTGGTCTCGCTGCAGAAGCCCGACGGCTCGATCCACGACGGCGAGATGGCCAACTACACCACCTCGGCCGCGATCTGCGCCCTGGCGCGCGCCGGCAAGCCCGAGCACAAGCCGGTGATCCAGAAGGCGCGCGACTGGCTGATCGGCCTGCAGGCCGACGAGGCCGAGGGCTACTCGCCCGACCACCCGTTCTACGGCGGCAACAGCTACGGCGACGACCAGCGTCCCGACCTGTCCAACGTGCAGTTCGCGCTCGAGGCGCTGGCCGCCTCGGGCCTCGAGCAGGGCAACCCGGCCTACGCGCGCGCGCTGACCTTCCTGCAGCGCTGCCAGAACCGCTCGGAGTCGAACACGATCTCGGTGCCCGACATCGACGGCACGACGATCGTCGCCGGGAACGACGGCGGCGCGAGCTACGCGCCGGGCGTCTCGAAAGCCGGCTTCATCCAGCTGCCCGACGGCAAGAAGGTGGCGCGCTCCTACGGATCGATGAGCTACGCGCTGCTCAAGAGCTACATCCTGTGCGGCCTGCCCAAGGACGACCCGCGCATGCAGGCCTGCTGGGAGTGGCTGCGCAAGAACTGGACGCTCGACGTCAACCCGGGCCTGGAGCACGCCAGCGAGCCCAATGCGGCCTACCAGGGGCTCTACTACTACCTGCACACGATGGCCAAGACGCTGGCCCTGTACGGCGCGGAGGAGATCGTCGACGGCGAGGGCCAGGCGCACCCCTGGCGCAAGCAGCTCGCCGGCCGGCTGGTCTCGATGCAGAGCAAGCTCGACGGCTCGTGGACCAACGAGAACTCCTCGCGCTGGTACGAGGGCAACCCGGTGATGTCGACCACCTACGCGCTGCTCTCGCTCGACGCGGCCATGCCGAAGTAGGATCGCGGCGCCGCGGAGTCTCTCGGAGTCCTCGGCCGCACCCATGACCTCCTCCACGACCGCGCGCGGACCCGTGCTGCGCGTCTACCGGCTCGCGGCCGGCACGAACAGTTTCGTCGTGCAGCACGGCGAGCATTGGCTCGATCTCTCGCGCTACCTGGCGACGCAGCGCCTGCCGCTCGACCTGGTGCAGCTGCTGCAGCTCGGCTTCTTCGAGCGCAGCAGCCTCGAGCGGCGCCTGTCCGAGACCGACTGGCCGACGGCGCAGCCGGTGTTCGGCGAGTTCGGTCTCGACGTGCCGCTGCCGCCGCGCGACGTCGGCAAGGTGCTGGCGCTGGGCAAGAACTTCCGCGAGCACGCGGCGGAGTTCCGCGAAGAGGTCCCGGAGGAGCCGCTGTTCTTCAACAAGCTGCCGGAGACCCTGGTTCCGCACGGCACGACCGTGCAGGTGCCGGGCTGGTACACCGGCCGCGTCGATCACGAGGCGGAGCTGGCCGTCGTGATCGGCCGGCAGGGCCGCGAGATCCCGGCGGCGCGGGCGTGGGAGCACGTCGCCGCCTACACGGTCGCCAACGACCTGACCGCGCGCTCGCTGCAGGGCCAGGACCGCGAGAAGAAGTACCCCTGGTTCCGCGGCAAGAACCTCGACCAGTTCTGTCCGCTGGGCCCCTGCCTCGTGCCGCGCGACTACCTCGACCTCGCCGACCTGCGCGTCACCTGCACGGTCAACGGCGAGCTGCGCCAGGACGCGAACACCAAGGAGCTGGTCGTCGGCGTGCCGCAGGCGATCGAGTACCTCTCGCGCCACCTGACGCTGCGCCCCGGCGACGTCGTTCTGATGGGCACCCCCGCCGGCGTCGGACCGCTCGCGCACGGCGACCGCGTCGAGTGCGCCGTCGAGGGCATCGGCACGCTGGTGACGCACATCGCGCGGCCCGCCAGCCCGGGCGCCGGCTGAGTCGCGCTCGCTGGATCGCGCTCAGGGCTTGCTGGTCGAGGAACTCTCGACCGGGGAACTCTCGACCGGCGCTTCGTCCGCCCCCGCCGGGGGCGCGCACATCCCGTCGCTTCAGCCCAAGCCGAAGCGCGGCAGGACCACGAACTGCAGCAGGAGCCACAGCCCGACCGCGCCGAGCGCGTACCACAAGGTGGAGTAGTTGGAGAGCGTCTTGATCATCGTCGGGCCTCGCGGCGCGTCTTCCCTAGCCTGCCATCCGCTCGCGAACCAGGGGGCCGAAATCCCCTACTTCAGCTTCTCCCAGAACTCCGCCGGCATGTCGTGCGCGATCTTGAGCGCGCCGTTCGCGCCGCCGTAGACCGGTTCCTCGACGCGCATCACGCGGCCGGAGCCCAGGCGCTCCTTCATCTCGGCCTCGATCGCCAGATCCAGCCCCTTGATCTGGCTCCCGCCGCCGGCGAGCAGCACGCGGTTCTTGAGCTTGCCCTGGAACTCCGGGTCGAAGGTCGCGATCAGCTGCGTCAGCCCGTCGACGATCGGCGGCACGATGCGGCGGCAGGCGGCGCGCATGCCCTGCGTCAGGTCGATCGGCGTCGGCTTGCCGTCGACCGGCAGCTCGACGATCACCGCTTCCATCTTCTCCATCACCGAGCTGTGGCGCTCCTTGAGCGCCTTGACCATCTCCTTGGTGAACTGCGCCTTGGGTTGCGCCAGGCGGATCTCCTTCGACAGCTCCTCGTCGAGGAAGTCGCCGGCGAAGGTGTTCGTGATCTGGTCCGACTCCTCGGGCATGGTGCCATGCATGCGGCACAGGTCCGTGGTGCCGGCGCCGATGTCGATCACCAGCACGTCGTCGAGCATGTCCTGGCCGTACGCCACGCTGAAAGGCTCGCTGCACAGCATCACCGAGTCGACGTGCGCGCGCGCCGCCTCGAGGATCGCCTGCTTGTTCTGGATCGAGGCCTGCGCCGGCGCCCCGATCACGGCGTAGACCAGCTCGTCGGCGCGCGGCTTGGCGCGCCGGATGATCTCGCCGATCAGATCGCGCGCCGCCTTGAGGTTGGCCTGGTCCTGCCCCCCGCTCTGGATCACGCCCTGCGCCAGCGGCCGGTAGAGGTTGAGCGCCAGGCGCTTGTCGATCGCCTCCTCGCCGAACAGCACGTCCTTCTGCAGCAGCTTCCGGGCGACCACGTCTTTCGGGTAGCCGACGTAGGACGGCAGCGTCGCGCGCACTCCATTGGAGGCCGCCACCGAGGTGCGCGAGGTGCCGAGGTCGATGCCGAGGTACAGGACGCCGTGGTCCTTCTGCTTCGCGGGGTCGGTCATGGCTGGGCTCGGGGCGCGGATTCCGGGACTTGGGCCGCACATGTTGGCGGGCGGGCCCGACTTTGTCAGCTTGCGGCCCATGTTCCCGGCCGGACCCTGGCTCCGCGCGCTCCTGCTCGCGCTGTGCAGCCTGCTCGGGAGCTGCTCGGCGCTGCAGAGCTGGACGGAGCTCGAGCGGCCCTGGAGCGACGAGGTGCTGCGCGAGGAGCAGCGCGTGCGCGTCGAGCTGCCCGGCGTGCCGCCGGCGACGCTCTACGCGCCGCGCGTGGTCGAACGCGCGGGCGTCGCCTGGTTGAGCGGCGGCACGGGCGGAGAGAACGGGCCGCGCCAGGAAGTCGAGCTCTCGAAGCTGGCGGCGATCGAAGTCGAGCGCCTCGACCCCTGGAAGGTCTTCGGCTGCGTCGTGTTCCTGGCCGTCGTCCTGGTGGCGCTGTTCTCCGAGTGGCGCCCGGGCGACGACGCGGTCGTCGGCTTCTGAGCGCTCAGTGCACCGGCGCGTCGCTCAGGCGCTTCTTGAGCTCGAAGTTGGCGTGGAAGATGGTCTTCATCATCTCGCGCTTGCGCGCCTTCTCGGCGCTGTCGTCGGACAGGCCCTGCACGCCGCGGTAGATCGAGGCCACGCCCAGCTCGACGTTCTTCATCGAGGCGATGCGCGCCAGCTCCTCCTCGGTGACGCCCAGCGCGTGCGAGAGCTTGTTGATGCGCCGCTCGAGGTGGTCGATCGTGCGCCGCGCCTCGGACAGCTCGCCGTGCGCGGCGTGCGACTTGGCGTCGGCCATGCTCGAGATCGCGCGCGCGATCGCGGCGCGGTCGAGGCCCTCCAGCGAACCGGCCTGGATCCCCAGCGATTTCAGGATCTCGAGCAGCGTCTCGCCCAGCTTGTCGCCGGCCGGCCCGCCCGCGGCCGGCGCCGGCGCGGCGCGCGGCAGCGCCGCCAAGAGGCCGTCGAAGAGCTGGCGCCGCTCCTCGTCGAGCGTCTTCTGCCGCCGCTGCTGCTCGAACAACTGGTACAGCTCGGTCTCGACGAAGCGGTCGCCGCCGCCCTGGTCGGCGACGATCAGGCCCTCGTCGGCGACGCGCACCAGCGTCTCGAAGCTGATCGCCGACTTGTGGCGGTTGTGCGCGACGCCGATCGAGAGCGTGATGCGCAGCACGCGTCCGGCGCGCTCGAAGCGCTGCTTCTTCATCGCCGCCAGGATGCGCTTGGCGAGGAAGCCGCCGCGCTCCGGCACGGTGTGCGGGAAGAGCGCGACCAGGCGGTCGTCGTGGCGCAGGCACAGGATGTCCGAGTCGCGCGTCTCGGCGCGCAAGACGCCGACCACCGCGCGCAGGATCTCCTCCTTGGAGTCGTAGCCGTAGAGATCCTGCAGCTGGCCGAGGCGGTCGACGCCGATCGCGAAGCACACCACCGGATGGCCGTGGCGCGCCGCGCGCGCGAACTCGACGCGCATCAGCTCCTCGACCTCGGCCGGGCTGAAGAGGCCCTGCGCGTCGTCCTGGGTGCTGCTGCTGCTGCGGAACTCGGGCATCTGGATCGGCGAGGGACGGGTGCTGAACCCCTCAGGGTGGAACGAACTGGGACGAAGTCAACCGGCCGGTGCCGCGCGAGCAGCCCGGGACGCGCCGCGCGCGCCGCGGGTTCCGCAGCCCGGGGCGGGCAGCGGGAGCGCGAGCGGGGGTCCGGGGAGCTTCTTCGGCCGCGGGATTGCGACTTCTTGAAGCTCGCGGGCCTCGACCCGGCGCGCGGGCGGAAGTCCGTTCCGCCTCACAGCATCCACCCGCCCGCGACGGCGAGGTCCTGGCCCGTGACGTGGCTCGCCGCGGGCGAGGTCAGGAAGGCGACCGCCGCCGCGACGTCCGCGGGCGTCCCGCCGCCGCCGAGCGGCACGCGCGCGGCGAGCTCGTGCGTGTCGGGCGCGGCGTGTTCGTGCGGGATGACGCCGGGCGAGACCTGGTTGACGCGCAGGCCGTGCGGCGCCTCCTCGAGCGCCCAGGAACGCACCAGCACGAGCAGCGCGGCCTTGGCGGCGGCGTAGAGCGCGGTGCGGCGGCGCGCGCGCGTCAGGTCGAGGCCGGCGGTGCCGAAGAAGACGGCGCTGCCCTGCGCGCGGCGCAACTCGGGGCGCGCGGCGCTGAACACGTGGAAGGCGGTCGCGACGTTGCTCTGCCACAGCGCCTCGAGCTCACCGGCGCGCGCGGCATCGAGGCGCGCGGAGCGGTAGTCCCCCACCGCGTGCACCAGGTGGTCGAGCCGGCCGTCCTGGGCGCGCACCGCGGCGATCAGGCGCTCGGCGTCGGCGGGCTCTGCCAGGTCGGCGCGGTGGACGCGGCCGGGGAACTCGCGCTCGAGTTCGGCCGCCTGCTCCGCGGAGCTGCGCCACACGACGTGCACGCGGTCGCCGCGCGCCCGGAGCTCGCGCGCGACCGCCAGGCCGAGGCCGCGCGCCGAGCCGGTGACCAGCGTGACGGTTGCGGCGGAGCTCACCGCCGCAGGCTATGCGGCCGCGCGCGGCGCGACAAGCAGGCTCACTCCAGCGTGCCGATGCGCTCCGGCGGCCAGACGCGCACGTCGACCTTGCCGCGCAGGTGGTCGCGCGGCACCTGGCCGAACTCGCGGCTGTCCGAGCTGTGCGGGCGGTTGTCGCCGAGGACGAAGTAGTGCTCCGGCTCGACCACCGTCGCGAGGCGCGTGCGCGGGTCGGGGGCGGCGACGTACGGCTCGTCGAGCCGCTCGCCGTTGACCCACACCGCGCCGGCGCGGATCTCGACCTGGTCGCCGGGCAGGCCGATCACGCGCTTGATGTAGTCGAGAGCGGGATCGAGCGGGTACTGCAAGACGACGATGTCGCCGCGGTGCACCTCGCCGAAGACATACGAGAAGTGGTCGACCAGGATCCGGTCGCCGTCGCGGATGCCGGGCGTCATCGAGCTGCCGCGCACCACCGAGAAGTTGAACATCAAACCGTAGAGCAGCAGCAGCACCGCGCCGAGGCGCAGCGCGGTCCACAGCCGGCGGCGCGACGCCTCGCTGCGCTGCGGCCCCCCTGCCGCGTGTGCCGCGGCCGGCGCCACGCGCGCGGCCGGTCGCCAGGTCTCGATCGGCGGCGCGAACGCGTCGGCCGCGACGCTCGTCGGCGCGCCGGTCTCCGCTGGGACAGGCGGCGCGCCCAGCGGTGTCATCGGCGGGCGCTCGAGCTCGGGGGGACCCATGCGCAGCCTTCGTCGGCCGCCGAGCGCTCGCGGGTTGAGGCTCGCCAGCGCCCTTCCAGCTCCCGTGCACGCTGGCTAGGCTCTCGCGCGTCCGATCCCGCCCCGACCAGGCCCGCACGTGAGACCCGCCGACCCCGCTCCGCTCCTGCCGCGCCGCCGCCTGCTCTTCGCCGGCGGTGCGGGGGCCGTCGGGGCCGCCGGGCTGGCCCTGGCCTGCCGCGGCACGGAGTCGCGCCCCGCCCCGGCCCCGGCCCCGGCTCCTGAGCGCGCCGCCGAACTCTTCCCCGAGCTGAGCGACCAGCGGCCCGGCTGCGTGCCGATCGACGGCCAGGACCGCGCCGACCGCCGCGCGCGCCTCGGCCGGCTGCTCGCCGAGCGCGGCATCGACGCCTTCGTCTGCGAGGGCGGTCCGACCTTGAGCTACCTGGCCGGCGTGGCGTGGGGCCGCTCCGAGCGCTTCTTCGCGCTGGTCGTCACCGCCGACGGCGCGCACTTCTGGCTCTGCCCGGCCTTCGAGGAGGGCAAGGCGCGCCTGGCGATCGACGGGAGCGGCAAGCCCGGCGGCGCCTTCGTGACCTGGCACGAGGACGAGTACGCCTTCCGGCCCTTGTGCGACGCGCTGCGCGCGCGCGGCGTGCAGCGCCTGGCGATCGACCCCGCGCTGCGCTTCGGCTTCGTCGAGCGCCTGGCGCACGCCGCGCGCGGCGACGAGGCCTTCGCCGCGCTGGCGAGCTACGGCGCGATCGTCTCGGGGGCCGAGCTCCTGGTCGCGCTGCGCGGCCGCAAGGAGCCCAAGGAGCTGGCGCTGCTGCGGCGCGCGAACGAGCTGACGCAGCTCGCGCTGGTGCACGTCGCCGAGCGCGTGCGCCCCGGCCAGACCGGCGCCGACGTCGGCCGCCTGGTGTCGGCCGCGCACGCGCGCCTGGGCTTCTCGGGCACGTGGAACCTGTCCCTGATCGGACCCGCGGCCGCGCTGCCGCACGGCGACGCCAGCGCCGCGCCGCTGGGCGCGGGCGACGTGCTGCTGATCGACTGCGGCGGCGGCTTCCTCGGCTACCAGAGCGACATCACGCGCAGCTGGGTGCCGCACGGCGAACCCGCCGAGGAGGTGCAACGCGCCTGGAACGCCGTGCGCGACGCGCAGCGCCGCGCCTTCGAGACCATCCGCCCCGGTCGCACCTGCCGCGAGATCGACGCGGCCGCGCGCGCCGAGATCGTGCGCCACGGCTACCCGGGCGGTTTCGAGGTCTTCACCCACCGCCTGGGCCACGGCATCGGCCTCGAAGGCCACGAGGATCCCTACTTCGACGGCGGCAGCGAGGTCGTGCTGGCGCCGGGCATGACGCTCTCCAACGAGCCCGGCATCTACCTGCCCGGCCGCTTCGGGCTGCGCATCGAGGACATCGTGCACGTCACCGAGACCGGCGCGGGTGTCTTCGGCAGCTGGCAGCAGGGACCGCGTTCGCCCGCCTGAGCGCGGCGCCCATGCAAGCCCCCGAGCATCCCCCCGCGCCGTCCTTGTGGCGCGCCACGCTGTGGATCGCCGCCAAGGAGATCCGCACCTCCTTCCGCGACCGCCAGACGACGCTCTACATGGTCGTGCTGCCGATCGTGATCTACCCGCTGCTCTTCTGGTGCCTGATCCAGAGTGCGCTGTTCGTGCAGGGACGGCGCGAGCACACCGAGGTCACGCTGGCGCTCGGCGCGCCGGCGGGCGCGGAACTGCCGCGCGGTCTCGCGGGCGCCCTGGCGCGCCGGCCGCCGCCGCGCGCTGGCAACGAGCTCACGAGCGAGCAGGCCGCGCAACGTGACGAGCTCGAGCGCGTGCGCATCGGGCCGCTCCGGCAGCCGCTCGACGAGGCCGGCGCGCGCGAGTGGCTGGCGCGCACGGATCCGGCCGAGCCCGACGAGGAGCGGCCCGACGCCGTGCTGCTGGTGCCCGCCGCGGTCGGACGCGACGACGGCGGCCTGCCGCCCGACACGCGCGATGCGAGCGATCCCGACGGCGCGCGCGGCGAGCAGGCGACGCTGGTCTACGACAGCACCGACGCGTCCTCGGACCTGGCGCGCGAGCGCGTCGGCCAGCGCCTGCCGCGCTTCGCGCACGAGCGGCGCGTCGCCGAGCTGCCGGCCGGCACGGACGAGCGCGAGCTCGAGGCCTTCACGCTGGGCTTCGCGCGCGACGTGGCCCCCGGCGAGTCGCGCGGCGCGCACCTCTTGGCCGCGATCCTGCCCATGCTGCTGGTGGTGATGACCGTGATGGGCGCCTTCTTCCCGGCCGTCGACCTGACCGCCGGCGAGCGCGAGCGCCACACCGCCGAGACCACGCTGCTCCTGCCCGTGCCGCGCCTGGCGGTGCACTACGGCAAGGTGCTGGCGGTGTGCGCCGGCGCGGTCACGGCCACGGCGCTCAACCTGTTCGCGCTGGCGCTCTCGGCCGGACACCTCTTGCACATGTGGGCGCGCGACACGGACATCGAGGTCGAGGTGCCGCTGGGCGCCTTCCTGGCCGTCGCGCCGCTGGCGCTGCTCTTCGCGCTGTTCGTCAGCGCGGCGCTGACCGCGATCGCCTCGCGCGCGCGGACCTTCAAGGAGGGCCAGGCGCTGCTCGGCCCGGTGCAGCTGGTGTTCATCGTGCCGGCGATGGCGGGCGTGATGCCGGCGCTGGCGCTGACGCCCGGACTGGCCTGCCTGCCGGTGGTCAACGTCGTGCTGGTGTTCCGCGAGCTGCTCGAGGGCCGCGGCGCGGCCTGGTCCTACGCCCTGACGGCGCTCTCGCTGGCGAGCTTCGCCGCGCTCTCGGTGTGGATCGCGGTGCGGCTCCTGTCGCGCGAGGAGCTCTACGCCGGGGCGCGCCCGAGCCGCAGCTGGTGGCGCTTCGCGCGCGGAGGCCGCGCATGAACGCGATCGAGGCGCGCGGGCTGGTCAAGAGCTACGCCGACCCGAGCCGCGGCGTGGTGCAGGCGGTGCGCGGCATCGACCTCGAGTGCCGCGCGGGCGAGATCTTCGGCCTGCTGGGCCCCAACGGTGCGGGCAAGACCACCACGCTGCGCATGCTGGCGACGATCCTGGCGCCCAGCGCGGGCACGGCGCGCATCGCGGGCGTCGACGTGGTCGCCGAGCCGCTGCGCGCGCGCCAGCTGCTGGGCTTCCTCTCGGGCACCACCGGGCTCTACCCGCGCCTCTCGCCGCGCGAGACGCTCGAGTACTTCGGCAAGCTGCACGGGCTCGCCGGCACCGCACTCCAGGCGCGCGTCGCGGAGTTGATCGAGGTCTTCGGCCTGGGCTCCTACGCCGACGGCCGCTGCGAGGCGCTCTCGACCGGCCAGCGCCAGAAGGTCTCGATCGCGCGCGCCGTGTTGCACGACCCGCCGGTGCTGATCCTCGACGAGCCGACCACCGGCCTCGACGTGCTGGCCAGCTCGGCGATGATCGAGTTCATCGAGTCGCGCCGCGCGGCCGGCACGTGTGTCCTGTTCAGCACGCACGTGCTCTCGGAGGCCGAGCGCCTGTGCGACCGCATCGGCGTGATCTTCGCGGGCCGCGTGCTCGACGTCGGCACGAAGGCCGAGCTGGCCGAGCGCACCGGCCAGCGCTGGCTCGAGGACATCTTCAAGGAGCTCGTGCGGCGCGCCGAGCTGCCGGACGCCGCGTCTCCTGCCACGCGCTGAGCCATGGCGCGCCCCGCACCCGACACGCGCACGCAGTTCCTGTGCGTCCTGGGCACCGAGCTGCGCAGCCTGTGGCGCGACCGGCGCGCGCTGTTCTCGGCGCTGGTGCTGCCGATGCTGCTCTACCCGCTGCTGTTCCAGGGCCAGGCCTGGCTGGAGCGCGCCTCGCGCACGCGCCTCGAGCAGCGCAACGTGCGCGTCGGCCTGGACCTGACGCGCGCCGGGCCCGAGCTGGCGCAGCGCCTGCGCGAACGCCTGGCCGAGGAGGGGCCGATCGAGCTGGTCGACATCGACGCCGGCCCGCTGCAGGCGCTGGAGGTCGAGGTCGCGACGGGTGCGCCGGCGGCGGTCGAGCGCGAGCGCAGCGCGGCCGCGGCCTTCTTCGACACGGGCCTCGAGGCCCTGCTGGTGGCGATCACGACCGACACGCCGCCCTTCGTCGAGCTGCGGCCCTACCGCGACGGCGCGGAGGACCTCTCGAACGAGGCGCTGCGGCGCATCGAGCGCGCCCGCGCGCGGGTGCACGAGGAGTTCACGCACCGGCGCGTGCAGGAGCTCCTGGAGCTCGACCCGGCCCAGGGGCTGACGGACCTGGCGCTGGTCGACGTCGCCAGCGCCGAGGACCAGGGCGGCGCGGCGCTCGGACGCCTGCTGCCGATCCTGGCGGTCTTCGTGCTGCTCTCGGGCGGTGCCGCCGCGGCGCTGGCGGCCTTCGCGGGCGAGCGCGAATCGGGGACGCTCGAGACGCTGCTCGTGCAGCCGGTTCCGGCGCGCACGATCGCGGCGGCCAAGTTCGCGGCGGTGCTGCTGACGGCGCTGGTCACGCTCGTGTGCAACGGCCTGAGCGTGCTCGGCACGCTGTTCTTCGGTTGGGGCGCGCTGCCGGGCTTGGAAGCGGCGGGCGGCTTCGCGGTCGGCTCGGGGCGCGTGCTGACGGCGGCGCTGGTCTACCTGCCGAGCGTCGCGCTGCTCTCGGCCCTCTTGTGCCTGGTGTGCGGCCGCGCGCGCACCTTCCGCGAGGGCCAGCACCTGCTCCTGCCGCTGCTCCTGCTGGCCCTGGTGCCGACGCTGCTCGCGACGCAGGACGACGTCGAGCTCGACCTGCTGACGGCCGCGATCCCGCTCGGCGGGCCGGCGCTGGCGATGCGCGACGTGCTGCGCGGCGACGTCGTCCTGCCGCTGCTGGCCTGGATGTTCGCCGCCAACCTGGCCTGGGCCGCGCTGGCGGTCGCGCAGGTCGGCCGGATCCTCGACGGCGAGCGCGTCTTCGCCGCCGCCAGCGACGAGCACGAGGACGCGCAGCGGCGCGTGCAGTCGCGCCTGGCGCTGCGCTGGGGCCTCTTGGGCGTGATCGCGATCTACCTGGTCGGCAGCACGCTCCAGAACTGGAGCCTCGCGCTCGGCCTGGCGCTGACGCTGCTCGCGCTCCTGCCGCTGCTCGGCCTGCTCGCGGCGCGCGGGACCGCGCGGCGCGCGCGCGCGCGCCTGGCGAGCGTGCTGTCGCTCCGCGCACCGCGCCTGGCGCACCTCGCCGGCGCCGTGTGCCTCGCGCCGGCGCTGGTGCAGCTGACGCAGCTGGTCTTCGCCTGGCAGCAGACCGTGCTGCCCCTGCCCTCGAGCTTCGGCGAGTCGACGATGCTGCGCGAGCTCGAAGGCGTCGGCCCGGTCGCGCGCATCGCGCTGCTCGCGCTGGCGCCCGCGCTGGGCGAGGAGTTCTTCTTCCGCGGCGCGATCCTGGCCGGCCTGCGGCGCGACCTCGCGCCCTGGAAGTGCGCGCTGTGGCAGTTCGCGTTGTTCGGCGCCGCGCACGCCTCGATCCACCGCTTCGTCCCGACCGGGATCGTCGGCGCGCTGCTGACGCTGGTCTGCCTGCGCACGCAGAGCCTCTGGCCGGCGGTGCTGCTGCACGCGAGCTACAACTCGCTGCTGGTCTCGGGTCTGGCCGAGACGCACCTCGCGCACCCCGCCTGGGCGCTGCTGGCGCTGCCCGGCGCCGCGCTCCTTCTGCTGCCCGGCGCGGCCGCGCGCGGTGGCGCGAGCGGGGAACTCCGCAGCTGAGGTCAGGGTCGGAGCGCCGCTCCCAGGCCCGGGATCCGACGCAAGTGGCTGTCCAGCAGCGGGTTTGTGAACCGGACCCGGCGCACCCCTGGACCATCCGGCCTCCGCCTTCCCCTGACTCCGGACAGCGAGGCCGAGAAGCGGCCCCCGCAAGGCCGAGACCAGGAGGTGGTCATGTCCCACGAAGTCATCATCCGCACGATCGAGAACGGCCTGATCGGCCTGTTGCTCGTCGGGCAACTCTGGATCACGGTCCTCGTGATCTTCTGAGCCCGGACGTCGAGCTCGCACTCGGCCCGGAACGCGCCGCCGCAGGGAGAAGTCGGGGAGCGCGCGCCGGGCCGAGTCGTCGGTGTCACGCCGCGGCGAGCACGACGCCGAGGACCCCCGCGAAGCCGAGCAGCGTGCCGATCCAGGCCGCGGCGCTGCCGCGCACGCCGAAGAAGAAGCCCAGCGGCAGGGTGAACAGCGGCGTGGTCGCGAACAGCACCATCGCCAGGCCGCTGTCGAGTTCCCGGAGCGCGTAGTGGTAGAGCGGCAGGCCGGCCAGCGAGCTGCACAGGGCCGCCAGCGCCAGGGCCGGCCAGCCGGCGCGCTCGCGCAGCGGAGCGGTCAGGCGGCCGAGCTCCGCAGCGACGCCGCCGCGCACGAGCCCGCTGAGCAGGGCGACGAGGAAGGCCCCCGCGACGCCGCCGAGGACGCGCACGATCGTGCCCGAGAGCACCGGCTGGCCCTCCATCGAGGCGTGGCCCGTCAGCGCGCCCGCGGACTGGAACAGCACCGCCCCGCAGGCGCACAGGATCCCCGCGCGCAGCGCGCCGTGGCGGATCCCCGGGTCGGAACCGCGCACGACGATCGTCACGCCCGCCAGCACCACGGCGATCGCCGCCAGCGTCCAGACCCCGAAGCGCTCGCCGAAGACGCAGCACGAGACCAGCGCGGTCAGCGGCACGTTGAGCTCGGCCAGCATCGCCGTCTTCTGCACGCCGATGCGCTCCAGCGCGGCGAAGAACAGCGCGTCGCCCAGCGCGAAGCCCAGCAGGCCGGAGAGCATCATCGCCGGCCACTCCCCGGGCGCCGGCCAGGGCGTGCCGAGCACCAGCGCCGCCAGCGCGAAGCCCGCGACCGCCAGGATGTTCTTGAACAGGTTCGCCGCCGTCGGCGAAGGCGGGGTCGGCGAAGGCGGGGTCGCCGTCGCAGCGGGACCGCGCGGGCGCGTCAGCACGCGCGCGAAGAGCAGCGACCCGAGCCCCCAGGAGAAGGCCGCGCCGAGCGCTGCGCCGAGTGCGGGAAGGGTCGAGCTCACGCGCTCAAGACCGTGCCGCGCACCGGCACCGGATCAACCGCGCTTCTTCTTGCCGAGGGCGCGTTCGCGGCCCGAGCCCATCCCCATCTTGCGGGGGATGTACTTGCCGCGGGTCGGCTTCTTGCTGCGGTAGCGGGCGCGTGCCATGGGATCGTCCTCTGCGGGTGCCGGAAAATGGAGCGCAAGGTTGTACACGGCGCCCCGCGGCCCGGCAAGCGGCGCGGCCCCCGCCCGGCGCGCGCCCAGTCCCCCAGCGCACCTCGAGACGGCCCCGGGTCAGCGCCGGCGCAGCACGGAGACGCATTTCAGGAACAGCAGGGTCGCCGCGCTCTCGTCGAGGTTCCCGACCCCGGGCAGCGCGTCGGGCAGGAACTCGAACAGCCCGAAGGTCGGGTTGAGCACGTAGACCACGCTGAGCACGGCCCCGACCCAGGCCAGCGGCTTGTGCCAGCCCGGCCGCGGCAGGGCAGGCCCCGGCACTCCAGGCGGCCCCGCCGCGTTCGTCGCGCTCGCGCCCGGCGTCCCCACCACCTTCGCATCGCCCATCGCGCACCTCCGGGGGCCGGGACGGAGCCGCGCCCGAGACTCCCCAGCCGGCCCGCGGCTGCTTAGCCTCTGCGGCGTGAAACTCTCGCCGCACGACGTCCTGTCCTGCCTCGCGAAGGGTGAGGGTACGCGCCTGGAGTTCAAGCGCAAGCTGCCGCGCGACGAACGCGCGGCGCGCACGCTGTGCGCCTTCGCCAACACGCGCGGCGGGCTGCTCCTGGTCGGCGTCACCGACCGCGGCCGCGTGCACGGCGTGCACCACCCGGACGACGTGTGCGCCAAGCTGCAGGAACTCTCGACGCGCTGGCTCGCCCCGATCGTGCGCGTCGAGATCCAGGTGGTCGAGGTCCACGGCCCGCGCGTCGTCGCCTGCTCCGTGCCCTTCTCGCGCGAGCGCCCGCACGCCGTCTCGATCCCGGGCGGCCTGATCGAGTTCGTCGTGCGCGTCGGCGCCTCGAACCGCGCCGCCGACGGCGCGACGCTGCGCGCGCTGCGCCTCGACCGCCGCGCCCAGCGCGGGCTCGCGCCGCTCGAAGAGCAGATCCTGGCCTGGGTCCGGCGCCAGGGCCCGGTCCCCAGCCACCCCGGCGGCCGCGCCACGGTCGCGCGCTTCGCGCAATCGCACAACCTCGGCGAGGGCCGCGCCCGGCGCGCCTTCATCCGCCTCGAGGGCCTCGGCCTCCTGCTGGGCCACGGCGCCGGCCGCGCGCGCATCTACACCTCGCCATGAAGCGCCGCCTGTTCCTCGGCGACATCCAGGGCTGCCGCGAGGAGCTCGAGTCGCTGCTCGAGGAGCTGCGCTTCGACCCCGCGCAGGACGAGCTGCACCCGGTCGGCGACTTCGTCAACCGCGGGCCGGACTCGGCCGGCGTGCTGCGCGTGTGCCGCGCCGCGGGGGCCGGCGGCGTGCTCGGCAACCACGACGTCCACGCGCTGCGCACGGCGCGCGGCCTGCGGCGCCCCGGCCGGCGCGACACGCTCGAGGCGCTGCTGCAGGCCGCCGACCGCGAGGAGCTGCTGAGCTGGCTCTCAGCGCGGCCGCTGCTGCGCGCGTGGGACGACGTGCTGCTCGTGCACGCGGGCCTCTCGCCCGCCTGGCGCGATCCGGTCGCGACGCTGCGCGACCTCGACCCGCTGGTCGAGAGCGAAGCCCTGGCCTTCGCGGTCTCCGCGCGCTACTGCGACGCGCGCGGCGCACGCCCCGCGCAAGACTGGCCGCCGCCGCCGCCGCCCTTCGAACCCTGGTTCACTTTCTGGCCCCCGCACCCGCGCGAGTCGCGCATCGCCGTCTTCGGCCACTGGGCCCGCCGCGGCCTCGTCCAGGCCCCGCGCCTGCGCGGCCTCGACACCGGCTGCGTCTGGGGCGGCCGCTTGACGGCCTGGATCGCGGAGGAGGACCGCCTGGTCTCCGTGCCCGCGCGCCGCGCCTGGGCCGAGCCCGACTGAGTACGGTGCCTGGCACTTTTTTTCGCGTTGCGTCCGCGCGCTGCGCGC
>Ga0315912_10000182_pt1 | contig 142739 bp, 121 predicted proteins | sample VfabasoilMG_FD_204469 | JGI IMG/M metagenome (GOLD analysis project Ga0315912, IMG submission 204469) | Garden soil microbial communities collected in Santa Monica, California, United States - V. faba soil | ecosystem: Environmental > Terrestrial > Soil > Garden | place: USA: California...
GGGAGCACCGGCATACCTGCCGGTGCGGGGGCGGGAACGCCCCCAGAAACAGAGCTAGAGCTGCGCTGCGAAGCAGCGCGCGTGGCGAAGCCACGCCTCGAAATTGGCGAAGCCAATTGCGAGATCTGCTCTAGTACGTCGAGAAGCGCTCGAACAGGAACCTGGCGGCGAAGTGAGGCCAGCCGTGGTTCGTGTTGCTGTACTCGGGATCGGTGTGCTGGCACCAGATCACCGGAAAGCCTTCGTCGCAGCCCTGGTACTCGACGCAGTTCGACAAGGTGTCGGTGTAGCCCTCGACGGGCACGCTCATGCTGTCGCAGTGGTTCAGCTCGACGTAAAAATCGCGCGTGAGCGGACCGTTCTCGGGTCCCACGACGTTGTCGTTCCTGCCGTGAATCACGACCGACGTCACTTGGCCGGTGCAGTCTCGCGTCCCGGCATTCAGCGGATAGCCGTTCACGGGTTTGGTCGCGCACGGCCCGACGCCGCGGATCTTGTCGGCGTGCTCGCAGCCCAGAATGCTCGAAAAATCCCCGCCCGAGCTCTCGCCCGCGGCAAACACGCGCGCCTTGTCGACGCAAAAACTCGCGGTGACGGTGTCGTAAAGGGGCTGGAAGAACGCCACGTCGCCGGAGCCCCAGCCGGAGCTCGAATTCTGGGGATGCGGGTAGATGCGGATCCACGCGTCCTTCGCGCCGTTCGACTCGAAGCCTGCGTTCTGTTCGGCCCAGCTGATCGGGTTCCCGGTCGGGTTGAACATGAAGAGCGCGGGGTACGGTTTGGCTGGGTCGTATCCCGTCGGCAGCTTCACGTAATACTGGTGCCCGGAGACCATCAGGGGACTCCCTGAGCTACCCGTTTGCGGATTCGCCTTGGTGCATCCGGTGCTCGGATCCGCCGCCGCCTTGCCGCCCGTTCCGGCCGCGCCGCCTCCACTTGCGCCAGCGGCCGCTCCCACGCCCGCCGTCGCTCCCATCCCTCCCATCCCCGCTCCCGCACCGCCCATCCCCGCTCCTGCGAAGCCACCCGCTCCCGCTCCCGACATGCCGCTCGCGCCACTCTGCCCACCGCTCGTCGTTCCGGCACCTTGACCTGCAGCGCCGCTCATTGCTCCCCCGTTCCCCGCGCCACCCGCGCCCGTTCCTCCCGCCCCCGCACCGGTTCCGCCTGTTCCCGCAGCCGTTCCTCCCGCGCCGGCACCCGTTCCGCCTGTTCCAGCCGCCGTTCCTCCCGTTCCGGCGCCCACTCCCGCCGCCGTTCCTCCCGCCCCGGCGCTGGCGCCGCCTGCTCCCGCACCCCCGCTCGCTGCATTCCCCACACCGGCCGTCGCCCCCGCGCCGTCGTCCGGCGAGGTCTCGTCAGCCGAAATGCAACCCGCCACCACCCACGGAGCAATCGCGACCGCCGCGATGCTCGCCCGCCGAACACGGTCGAGAGCGAAAATCCGTCGCATGGACGTCAATTCCCGCGGGCGACCTACGCGATCATCGCGTCGATCTGGCCGCCATCGAGCCCGCTGCCGCCGAAGTTTTCGTACGGCGCGCCGTTGTTCGTGCAGCCGACCGCGGTGAGGAGGGTATTGTGGAGCTTGTTGTTGCCGACGTTGCCGGCGTTCACGTATTCGCCCTGCTTGAGGTAGCCGCCGGCGCTCCCCGCGATGATGATCGGCAGGTTGCTGAAGCTGTGAGACGGTCCTTCTGCCACGTGGGTCGTCCACAGGGCGAAGGCGTTGTCGAGGAGCGGGCCGTTCGGTGTCGAGTACTGGGCCCACTTGTCCAGCATGAATTTCAGCGTTTCCATGCGCAGCCGGTCGATCTTGGCGTGTTGGTTGACCGCGTCGGGGATCGCCGTGCCGCTGGAGCCGTCGCTCATGATGCGGTGGCTGATGTAGTGAAATCGCTCGAGCATCTGGCCGTCGATCGTGTAGCGGGTCGCGTCCGTACCGTCGCCCACCTGGAGCGTCGCCACGCGCGTCGCGTTGCAGGCGAAGGCGAGTGCGACGAGCTCCATCTGGAGCTTCGAAACGTCTTCGGCCTTGCCGTTCTGACGGAAGGCCTGACCGGAATTCATCGCCTCGATCGCCTCGACGTCGAGCCCGTCGTCGCTGCATTCGAGGCCCATCCCCATCATGGTGTTTTCCATGTCGCGGATGGCGGTGAAGTGCTGATCCAGCCGATCGCGGTCGGCCACGCTGAGCTCGGGGCGTGTGCGCAGCGAGTCGAGTTCGTCCTTGATCAGATCGTTGACGCTGTTCCTGCGGAGGGCGAGGAGGTCGGCCATGCCGCCCGTTCCGCCGGTGCCGCCGCTACCACCGCTGTCCGGCGGAACCAGACCGACCAGCCGCTGGTACACGTTGTACGGATTGCCCTCGGCGGCGCGCACCTGCCCGGCCGCGCTGAACGAGAGCTTCTCGTTGATGTAGCCGCCCTTGAGCCCCGAGTAGAGCGTCAGCGGGTCGACACCCTGGGGATTCAACTGCTGGGCGATCACCGTGTCCACCGAAACGCCCGAGGACGTCGACGTGTTGTTCGTGCCGCTTGGCGCGGACGAGGTGAGGCACTGCACGAGCCCCTGCGCGTGACCGCAGCCGGACGAGCGGTGCGGGTAGTTGACGCCGCGGACAATCAGGAGCCGCGAGGCGTGATCCGCGAGGATCCCGGTGCATCGCTCCGCCGCGTCGGCCTGCATGGAGGCCGTCGTGAGCGGGCCGTCCGCCCCCGGCCAGAAGCGCTCGGGGTCCCTGCGGCCCCCCGACTGGACGACGCCGCACGAGCAGCAGACGAAGAACGCGAAGCGGGGCGTTTCGCCCGCGGCGAAGGCCGAGCGCTCCGGCATGCCTTCCAGGAACGGGAGCCCGACGCCTAGCGTGCCCGCTGCTCGCAGGAACGCTCGCCGCGGGAACCGCGTGCGTTTCGGATTCACAGGGCACCTCCGACGCGCGTGAGGAAGCTCGGTTGTCCGATTGCGGCGAGGACCATGGCCTTCACCGAGGCGTTGTCGTTCATGCTGTATCCTTCGAGCCCGTCGACCAAAGCGCGGTCGCCGGTCGCCACGTCGCGGGCGAGCGTGTATTCCGCCAAGTGCTTCACGTAGCAGCCGTGGACGCTCGGCTCGGCGGCGAGGATCGCCGTGAGCTCGGGAGCACCCGTGAACGGCTGCATGCCCGTCGCCGTTTCCACGAGGCCGGTGGTGTCGACCGCCTGGTTGTTGTCCGTCGTGCGGAGCTTGCCGACGGCGTCGAAGTTTTCGAAGGCGAAGCCGAGGGGATTGATGATGCCCGCGTGGCAGCCTTCGCCGCAGGTCCCGGCGCCGGTGAAGGCTTCGACCCGTTGCCGGTTGGTTTGACCGGGCATGATCGCCGGGAGCGGCGGGATTTCCTCGGGTGGGGGGAGGAGATCGGCGCACATCAGCCGGTTGACGATGTCGACGCCGCGGTGGATCGGATCCGGATCGCTCAGCGTGGCGTTCAGCGCGAGAAACCCGAGCCGGGTCAGGTACCCGGGGCGCTCCGGCCCGAGCGTCACTTCCGTGAGCGCGGTGCCGCTGGCACTGACGCCGTACAATGACGCCGTTGCCGAGCTGACGAACGCGAGGGGCGAGGTGAGGATGTTTCGGAGTCCCTCGCCGGCGGCGAAGATCCGATCGAAGAACATCTGGTCGGCCTGCTGGAATTCCGCGTTGAGCGTCTGGCTGTAGGTGGGGAAGGCCGTTCGATTCTTGTCGATCTGGTCGTAGCGCCGCAGGCCGAAGAGCTCCGCGTGGTAGCGGCCGAGGACGGCCTGCCCGGTGGGTCCGTCGAGCATCGCCGTTGCGCGAGCGAGCACTCCCGCCGAGGTGTCGAGCTCACCGGCTGCAGCGGCGTCGAGCAGCGCGTCGTCCGGCGTCGTGTCGCGCAGGAAGAACGAGAGCTTCGACGCCATCTCGTAGCCGCCGAGCGGCGCGCCGTCGGCCCCGAGTTCCACGCGGTAGAGGAAGTTCGCCGATTGGAGCATCGTCTCGATCACGATCTGCACGCCGTCGGTGAACGCGTTGCCGCTCGCGTAGAACGTCGCGCCCGAATCGAACGCGGCCTGGTACTTCTGCTCTTCCGCCGTCGTCAGCGGGCGTCGAAACACCCGGCGCCCGAAGGTGCGGATAAAGGTAGCCGCGTCGTTCACCCCGTCGGTCACCCGAGCAAGCGCAGCGGCGTCGCCCGCAACTTGCGCGGCCAGCGTTTCCGCCGCGCGCTGGTAGTCGGTGCGAAGGTCCGAGCTCACGTAGAGCGATCGCTCGTTGTTCGAGAACGTGCCGTTCGGTGGGTCGGGCGCGAAGCCAGGCGAAAGCCCCGGCACCGCGGGGAGCTCGAGGAGGTCGCGCACGCTCGCTTCCCACTGCTCGTGCGTCAGCCGAACGAAGCGGTGATACGCCGGCGCGCCCGTGAGCGGGATGCCGGAGCTCGCGGCGCCGCCGGAACCGGTCAGGCCCGTGCCGCCGGAACCCGTGAGACCAGTGCCGCCCGTGCCGCCGCCGGTGCCGCCGACCGTAGCAGCGCCGCTGCCGCCGCTCGCCGTGGCGCCGGAGCCGCTCGCTCCGCCGCTCGCCGAGCTGCCGCCTTGTCCGCTGGCGCCCGCGCCACCGCTCGCCGCGGTCGCGCCGCTGCCGGGTGACCCTGGCGTTGGACCGGTGCCGTCGATCGTCGCGGTGCAGCCGAGAGCGAACGCGAGCGGTGGAATCAAACGAAGAACGCGAAAGCGTCGACTTCGATCTGAATGGGTCACAGAGCTAGCTCCCGTGGGTGGCGGCCGTTCGACGTCGTTCGTCGATGAAGAACCAATCACAACTTAAGAGTAGAGCTCCGGCGACTCCGGTGCTCGCCAAATAAACCTACGGTGTTAGTGCAAGTGGGGATCGCGATTTGCGATCGACGAAGTATCGGTTTGCGTCGGAGGACTGCGGACCGCGCGCGGTGGCGCCGATCGAGGTCATGCGCTTGCGACCGACGCAGGCGCCCTCCAAGCAGTGAGCGAGCGCGGGATCGACTCGGGCGAGCCGCTCGAAGCGTCGAAGCGCCCGCGACAAGCGCCTCCTCACGGTGATGACGGAGCAGTCTGCTTGGGTGGCAATGACGTCGACGGTTGCTGGGCTGAACCAGTAACTGGCGAGCAGCGCGCGTTCACCGGGTGGCATCCGGTTCATCACGCCGAGCGCGCGCGCAGCAAGGTCCCTCGCGTCCGGCTTGTGCTGAAACAGCGGCCATTCCCGCTCTGTGAGCGCATCCAGGGAAGCGTGTCGGCGGAACCGCCGGCGTCGAATGGCGGCGTGCACGGTGTTCGCGGTCACGCGTGCGACCCAGCCGTCGATGCAAGCCGGATCGCGCAGCGAGGCGACTCCGCGCATGACCGCTATCAGCGTGTCTTGAACGATGTCGTCGTGCTCGTCATCTCGCCCCATCGACGACCTGACCTGGCGCGCGATCTGCTTCGCGTACCGCGCGTGCAGGTCCCACGGTGCGATCGAGGGAGTCGGCGGCGCCATGCAACGTAAGAGTACGGCGTGCATGACTCGCGTGCTAAGCAAATAAACCTACGGTGTTAGTGCAAGCGCAGATTGCGATTCGTGATCGACGAAGTATCGGTTTGCGTCGGCGCGCTTCGGGTTGCGCGTGGTGGTGGTGTCGCTAGAGCTCGCGCGCTTGCGGCGGATGCACGCGTTCTTCATGCAAGGTGCGAGCGCCGGGTCGCGTTGTGCGAGCCGCTCGAAGCGACGCAACGCTCGCCACAAGCGCCTTCTCACGGTGATGGTGGAGCAGTTCGCGTCGGCGGCAATGGCTTCGACGGTGGCCGGGCTGAACCAGTAGCTCGCGAGCAGCGCCCGGTCGCGGGGAGGCATCCGGTTCATCAGGTCGATCGCACGCCACGCGAGGTCCCTCGTGTCCGGTTTGTCCTGAAATATGGGCCATTCCCGCTCGCTGAGCGCATCCAGGGAAGCGTGTCGGCGGACCCGCCGTCGCCGAATGGCAGCATGCACGGTGTTGGCCGTCACGCGAGCGACCCAGCCGTCCATGCACGCGGGATCACGCAGTGTGCCGACTCCGCGCATCACCGCCATCAGCACTTCCTGCACCAGGTCCTCGTGGTCGTCGTCTCGCCCCATCACCGACCTGACCTGGCGCGCGATCTGCCTCGCGTAGCGCGAGTGCAGGTCCGCCGGAGACAGCGCCGCCGGATTCGCTGGAACGGCGAGCGCGTCGATGGAAGTCGCGGCGAGAGTCACTGCTTCCCTACTAGGCCTTCCAACATCGAGAGGTGCCTTCCTCGCGGATAGTTCGTGCGGTAGCGCTTCACCTCACTCTTCGCGCGAGCAACGTCCCCCGCGCGGTGCCAAGCTTCGACGCTCCGCGCCACCGCGTCCTCGGCCAGGTTGCCGCGCGGTGCTAGCGCCTCGGCTCGTGCGAACGCCGCCGCAGCTTCCCGCGGCCGGCCGAGCTCCTGCATCAATAGCCAGCCGAGCGTGAAAGCCGCCGAGGGGGCTCTGGGATCTCGCTCGTGCCGCGCGAGCAGTTTGCGCAGGAAGTTCACGGCTTCCCGCGGATGATTCGACAAGCGTGCGGTGTCCGACGCGAGCAGCAGGTCACCCGGTTCGTCGCGCACGTCGCTGAAGCCACCCGGCGCCAGCAGGTCATAGGCGCGCCCGTGCTTTCCGCCTCGTGCGAGCTCACGCCAACCGGTGGTCGGCGCTGGGTTCGCCGCGCGCGATGCGTCCGCGCTCGCTGCCGGGCCCGCGGGGACTGCGTTCGCAGGGTCGCCGCTCGGGGTTCCGGAACTCCCCGGAGCCGCGGGGTACGCACCGCTCTCGCCGGCCTTCAACGTCGCGCGGAGCCGTGAACCGCCGGCCTCGGGAAAGGTGACTTCGACGGAGCCCTCGGTCACGACAACTCGAACCACACTGCCGTCACGGTCGACCTCGAACGTGGTCCCCAGGTCTTCCACCACCACGTGCCCCGCCTCGACGCGGAACAAACGGGCCGGGTCGTGTCGCACACGGAACCCCGCCCTGCCAGCGCCGAGGGTCACCACGACGCGCCTCTCGCTTTGCTCTTCCACGGTCACGCGCGCGCTCCGACTGAACGTCGCCTCGATGCCGTCGCCGATGACGAGCGACTCGGCGCCGTCGGTGTTGGTCGGCCGGGCAATGCCCGCATCGCCGGAGCGCAGCGTCGCGATGGCGGCGAACGCCAGCGCCACGACCGCCGCGAGGGCGAAGGCCGGCACCAGAACTCGTTTCGCACGGCGCCGCTGCGCTTCTTCGCGTTCTCGCCGCACGGCGAGTCCTCGCCAGGCGCCCTCGACGCGCGCGTTGGTCCAGGCGTTCCGCTGGAGTTCCTCCCTCGCGGCCCGGACGTGGCTTTCGACTGGCTCGGTCATCGACGACTCCCCGCGTCTTCAGTCCTGGCGTCGAGCCTCTTGCTCACGCGCTCCTCGGCGGCCTGGATGCGCCGCTTGGCGGTCGACAGCGACCAGCCGCAGAGCTCAGCGACGCTCGGCACTGTCTCCTCCTGAACGTGGCGGAGCACCCAGGCGATGCGGAGGTCGACCGGCAAGCGATCCAGGACCGCATACAGCCTTCGCACCATGTCGCGGTGCTCGGGCAGCACGCCGGGCGCCGCAACGTGCTCCCACTCGGCTTCGTCCACGCGAAATAGCAGGCGAGACAGCTTTCTCCGGCGTAGTCGCGTGCGGGCCAGCCGGATGGCAATCGTCATCAGCCACGGGCGGGCCCCCTGCCGATCCTCCAGGCGGTCGATCGCCCGCCAGGCCCGCACGAACACGTCCTGGACCAGATCGTCGGCCTCTTCGCTGCTCTGCAGCATGGCGCGGCCGAGCGACGCCACCGCGGGTGCGTGCCTCCGAAACAGCTCCTCGATCCCGATCGGCTTCGGAACCTCGTGGGGGCCGCTGACAGGCTCCGCCGCCTCCGGCGAGGGCGTGCGCTGCAAAGCCATGGACATGTGCATTGGACAAACGCTCGTGCGCGCCGAAACGGGTCAAGAAAATCGACCGTGGTTCCGAATCTCGTTTCAGGATCCGACGAGTTCGTTTTTTGGTCGGAAGGGCCATCGAAAGTCCTACGCCGGCGCTCTTTTCCGGCTGTCTCAAACCTGGATGCCCGGGAGCGCCGAGGTGGCGAGGCCCCCGTCGAGCCCGAGGTCGGTCCTGCCCGAGCCCATGATCTGGGCGGCGGTCAGCAGGGCGCGGCTCAGGTTTTCGCCCTGGAAGTTGTGGTGCTCGTCGCCGCGCAGGCGCCCCGCTGCCTTACCGGCGAGGAGCACGGGCCACTCCGCCTTGGTGTGGGTCTTGCCCCACGCCGTGTCGGACGTGACGTAGACGAGCGTCGCGTCGAGCAGCGTTCCGGTGCCGTGTGGCGTCGCCGAGAGGTTCGTCAAGAACTCGTTCAGACACTGCATGGCGTAGAGCACGCCCGTGTCCACTCGCGGCTGGTTCGCCTGATCTCCCGCGTCACCGTGGCAAATGGTGTCGTGAAAGTCGTCGTTCATGTTCGAAGCCAGGTGCCGGTAGTAAACGTGTGCCGCCGGCAGCGAGAACATGAACGTCGCGACCCGCGTTCGCTCGCACGCGAGGGCCAGCGTCGTGAGCTCTGCCATCGCGGTGTTCACGGCGGGCGGCGCTTCGCTCTTGGTGTCGGGGCCGACGCCCGGTGCCATCACGCTGCTGCATGCGGCGGGAAGGCCGCCCGTTGGTGGCGTCGTCTGAAGGCGCATCTCGATGGCGCGGATTGCCTCGAGGTGCTGCTCCACGCGCTGACGGTCGGCGGTGCCGAGCCGCTGCTGGAGCGCGAGGCCGTCCTGCAGGATAGCGTCGAGGACACTCGACCGAACGCGCGCAAGCTTCACCGTCGGGTCGTCCGGGCCGGTGTCTGGCGGCTGAAAATTGCCGCCGAACAAGCGCGCGAAGACCGCTTCCGGATCGTACTCGGCGTTGTTCTTCGCGTTCGGCCCCCGGTGCGACACCGTGTGCAGGGAATCCTGGGGTCCGTTCGGCGTTGCCGGCGTGACGCCCACCTCGATCGAGCGGAAGGGCGCGCCTTCGGAGATGGCGTCGGCCACGATCTGATCGATGGAAGCCGCGCGCACCGCGTTGCCGCTCAAGGGCGCCCCGGTCGTCGCCGCGGCCGAGCCCGTCGGGTGTTCGACGCCGCTCACCACGAGTTTTCCCTCGAGACCCGAAATGACCGTCAAATGGGACTTGAACGCCGCGAGCGGCTCGAGCTGCGGGCTGAGCTGCCACGCCGAGCCGGCGCCGGTTGCTGATGGCTTCCAGCGGCCTGGCAGCGAGCCGTTGCCGAAAAACCACGACACGAACAATGGTGAGAGGGGCGTCGTGGACTGGGCGAGCGCCGTGCCGCTTTCGTTCAACATCGCGTCGAGCAGGGGGAGCGGAATGCTGACCGCGGCGCCGGTCGTGAGGAGGCCGCGAAGAACGGTGCGTCGATCCAGTGCTTTCACGCTCATGGCATCTCTCGTGATCAAGGTTGCGGCGCGACCATCGAAAAAGCCTCGTGCGTCACGACATCGAGAATGAGGTCGCGTAGCTCGAACCCCGACGACTGGAACGACGCGTAGAGTGCGTTGATGACGCTGCCGTCGACTGCGCGCTCCTCGCGGCCCATCGCGTAGGCGTGGTACTTGCGAACCAGGCACTGCGAAACGGTGACGCTCGAGCCGACGACCCGGCCGAGATCGCGGGCGTCGACCACCGGCACGAGGTCGAATTCACCGCTCGGATCGATCGGCAGGCCTCGGTCGGTCGTGCGGTAGCGCCCGATCGCGTCGAAGGTCTCGAGCGGCAGCCCGAGTGGATCCATCATCGAATGGCAGCCCGAGCAGGCGGGGCTCGAGCGATGCATTTCGAGCTGCTGCCGCTTCGTCATCGGCTGGTCGGCAGGCGGGTCTTCGAGCACCACGTCGACGTTGCCGGGTGGGGGATCGATCGGGGTGCAGAGCAGCGATTCGCTCATGAATTTCCCCCGGAGGGTCGGCGATCCGGACTTCTGATTCGCGAATTCGGACAGGAAGCCCGCCTTGCTGAGCAGACCGAGTCGCGCGCCGTCCGCCGGCAGCAGGCGCGCCTCGAACGTCGTCGAACCGAGCCCGGTTGCATCGATGCCGTAGAGCGCGGCGAGTTCGGCGTTGACGACGATCTGCGGGGTCGTGAACACATCCATGATGCTCGATCGATCGTCGAGCGCGATGATCTCCCACACTCCCCTGATATCTGCCGCCATTGCGGCCTGAAGGGCCGGCGTGTACTCCGGATAGAGCGATGGGTCCTTTGCCTGCGTCGCGATGCGGTCGAGCCGCAGGTATTCTTCCGCGAAGTTGCCGACGGCCTCTCGTCCTTGCGCGGTTTCGAGGAGACGCTCGGCCGCCGCGCGAATGCCCGCGGGCGTCCCAAGCTCTCCTCGCTCTGCGGCGTCGAGCAACGCCGCATCGGCGAGGCTGTTCCAGACGAGGAACGCCATGCGCGACGCGAGTTCGTAGGCCGTGAGCCGGCTCGTCACCGGCGTGCCGAGCTCGGCGCGATACAGGAAGTTCGGTGACGTGAAGAGGGCGACGGTCGCCCAGCGCGCACCCTCGATCGGAGCCGCGAGCTCGGCTGCGGCCGTTTCGGCGACGGCCAGCAGCCGATCGACTTCGACGAGTTCGAGCGGCCGCTGCCACGCGCGGCGCCCCATGCTCTCGATGAAACCGCGGAGGCACGCGTCGTTCGCCGCGCCACTGGGCGTGCACCCGATGAAGGTGCTGCGTCGCGCGTCGTCCGCGAACACGGCGTCGACCGCCGACTCGATCGCCGTGTGGTATTGCTCGACGCCGCGTTCGGTGGTGGCGACCGTTGCCGCGCCGATCACGGGCATCGAGCCGTGGAAACTGTCGGGATCGAGTTCGGTCACGTCGACGTCAACGCCGAACACGTCGCGCACCGCGTTCCGGAACTGCGCTCTCGTCAAACGCCGGAGCAACCCCGTCCCCGCTTCGAACGCTGGCGGGTTCTCGAACACCGGCGGCACGCCCCCGGTGGCGCCGCTCCCCGCGGATCCCCCGACGCCGCTCCCGCCGGAGCCCGCCGTCACGCTGCCGCCCCCACCTCCCGTGGTTCCACCACCGCCCGCGCTGCCTGCGCCGCCGCCGGTCGTGGGAGCGCCGGCAACTGGCGGCGAAGCACCGGTGCCGCCCGTCATCGGACCTGCGCCCGCCGCCGTGCCGTGGCCGCCGCCGTCCACGGCCGCCGTACACCCGAGGCTCAGGACCAGTGGGCAGAAAAGCGAGATACGACTCACCCCTTGCACACTCCGGGGGCCCGGAAAATGGGTCATGATTCTTCGGGAAGCCCCGAAAAACCCCACCGCCGTCGCTCAGAGGTGAAAGAGCGCGAGAACTTCGTCGGCCGAGAGCGCGCGACCGTAGACCCTGACCTCGTCGATCAGCCCGCCGTAGTAGCGAGGATCGAAGGCGTCGGCGGCTCCCCGGGCGCCGACCGCCCACGCCTCGTCGACCCGCATGGGCGCGAGGCTGTCGGCATGCTCACCGACGAGCTGACCGTCGCGGTAGAGGTAGTAGCTCTGGCCATCGTAGACGCCGCACAGGTGATGCCACCCCTCCGGGTCACCCGCTGGCATCACCATCGTGGCAGCGTGATCGACACCATCCCACGACAGGAACTCGTACACGCCGTCCGAGATCCGGAGCGCGAGCTCCTGGTTTGGCACGTGGTGCCAGCCGTGGGCGACCATGTTGCGCCAGCCGTCGAGCAGCTGGGGGCGGGTCCAGGCTGCCACCGTGACGGGGCCCTCGATGTCGAGCCCCGGCGGATTGCCGAGATCGAGCGCCTGCCCGGCGCCATCGAACGACAGGCTCCTCTCGTTGGCAAAGGCGACGGGCGGCAAGGAGAGTGACGGCGTCGGCGGCGTTGCCGACGGCGTGCCGTCGTGGCCGTTTCCTGACGCATCGACGGCAATCATTCCGGCTTCCGTTTCGTCGAGGGGCAGGTGAAGGAGTAGTCCCCGCGTGAGATCGAGCGGCTCTTCCGGATCCACGATCGAGATAGTCGTCTCGCCGCAGGCGCCCACGACGGGCGCGCCAAGTAGCAGCGCGAGAAGGACACGGTGGGAGGAGGCGATCACCGGCAATTCCTAGAACTGAGCGGCCAGGCCGACGGCGACCGAAAAGATGGCCCCACCGGCGCGCGAGATCAGTTCCCCGTTGTCGCGAAGCGCGACCGAGTGGAAGGCCCCACCCGCCGCCAGATCGGTGGTCAGGCAGAGCGGCCTCGAGAGGGCCAGGAACGCCGTCACGACCCCGGCAGCGTGTGCGGCGGTGCCGTCGCCGCCGCCGTAACCCACTCCGCTGGGGTCGACGGCGGTGTAGCGGAGCCAGTCCACGCCGACGCGGGCGCCCAGCGCGATCCCGGCGCCGCGGCTCGACGGCGCGAGATCGAAGGCGAGTCCAACGTCCGCGGACACCCCATGCCCGTCGAGCGAACCGGCCCCGAGTTCGAGCTCGCGGGTCCGCCGTCCTCCGACGTGCGCCGACGCGAGCCACGCGCGCCCCAACCGCACGCGACCGCCGAGATTGGCGCCGAAGAGCGTCTCGCCACCGGTGAAGGTCACGGCCGTTCCCGACAGCCCGAGTTCGAGACGCCATGGATCGGGTTCCGGTGTGGCGACGGGCCGAGGCGCGGGTGGCGGCGGTGGTGGCGGGGCTGGTGCCGGCTTCGGTGGTTCGGGTTGGGGAGCAGGTTTCACCTCGGCCCGACGAATGAGCTCGGCGATCGCCAGCGCGAGCTCCCGTGGCTTTGCGTCACGATCGTCGCCGAGCGGGCCGCTGAGATCGATGCTGCGGGTTGTCGCCGTGCCGCTTTCGCGATCATCCACCCGGATCTGCTGAAGGCCACCCTCACAGACGACCACCACCTCGAGCGACGCCCACGCCCCGTCCGCGCCTTTCGAGCCGAGCTCGATTGCCGCCAGCCGCCGAACCTCTTCGGCATCCACCTCCACGCAGGGATCGATCGTGATCGCGGGGACCACCGGCGGTTCCGATGCTCCGGTGGCGAGCAGCAGGACGATGAGCGGGGTCACGGTGTAGCGAGTGCACTACACTACCCGGGCTCACTGCGCGATGCAGTAGTTCTTCCAGCAGTTCTAGGCGAGCTGCCGCTCGAGGTCGTGGAGCACCTCGTAGCAGGGCAACACCTGCGCCACGCTCGCGTTCGGTTCGCGCCCCTCGCTGATCGCCGCGAAGAACTCGCGGTCCTGGAGCTCGATGCCGTTCATCGACACGTCGACCTTCGACACGTCGATCGGCTGCTCCTTGCCGTCGACCAGATCGTCGTAGCGCGCGATGTACGTGGCCGAGTCGCCGATGTACCGAAAGAAGGTACCGAGGGGCCCTTCGTTGTTGAACGACAGGCTCAGCGTGCAGAGAGCACCGTTTTCGGCCAGGAGCTGGATGCTCATGTCCATCGCGATGCCGAGCGTCGGGTGGACCGGCCCCTGGAGTGCGTTCGCCTTCACCACGCGGCTCCGCGCCTGGTAGGCAAAAAGGTCGACCGTGTGCGCCGCGTGGTGCCAGAGCAGGTGGTCCGTCCAGCTCCTCGGCTGACCGAGCGCGTTCATGTTCGTGCGCCGGAAAAAGTAGGTCTGCACGTTCATCTGCTGGATGTTGAACTCACCCGCCAAAATGCGCTTTCGTACCCACTGGTGGCTCGGGTTGAAGCGCCGGGTGTGGCCGCACATGGCGACCTTGTTGCTCGCCTTCGCCGCGGCGACCACGGCCTGCCCGTCCCTCAGCACGTCGCACAGCGGGATTTCGACCTGGACGTGCTTTCCAGCCTGTAGGCACGCGATCGCTTGCGACGCGTGGAGCTGAGTGGGCGTGCACAGGATGACGGCGTCGACGTCCTTCAGCTTCAGGCTTTCGGCGAGGTCGGTCGTGGCGTGAGGGATCTCGTACTTCTTGGCGACCTCCCGCGTCTTCTCGAGATCCCGGCTCATCAGTGAGACCACCTTCACGCCCTGGATCTGCTTGATCGCGTCGAGGTGCTTGATGCCGAAGGCGCCGGCACCGGCGAGAGCGACGTGGATGGTCATGGTGTTTTCTCCTCCAGGATCAGATGGCCGACCGCGGTGTTGCTCGCCGGAACGTGGTAAAATCGGTGAATCACGCTGGGCTTCTCGCCGCCCGCCGCGTCCGCCATCGCGCCGCGAGCGATCAGCCACATCACGAGTTCGATCCCCTCGCTGCCCGCCTCGCGGACGTATTCGTCGTGCGGCACTTTCGACAGCCCGGACGGGTCGTCGATCAGACGATCGAGGAAGCGGTTGTCCCAGCTTTGGTTGATGAGACCAGCCCGCGGACCCTGGAGCTGATGGCTCATGCCGCCGGTGCCCCAGATCTGAACGTCGAGTGGCTCGTCGTAGCTCTGGATCGCCCGTCGAATGGCGCGGCCGAGCTCGAAGCAGCGCCGGCCGGACGGGGCCGGGTAGAGCACCACGTTGACGGCGAACGGGATCACCGCGCACGGCCAGGCCGAAGGCTGCCCGCACATCAGGCTGAGCGGCACCGTCAGACCGTGGTCTACCGGCATCTTGTTCACCAGAGTCAGGTCGAAGTCGTCCTGGATCACGCTCTGCGCGATGTGTGACGCAAGCTCCGGGTGGCCCGCGACTTTGGGCACCGGTCGCGGGCCCCAACCCTCGTCGGCGGGTTCGAATTCGGTGCCGGTCCCGATGGCGAAGGTCGGAACCAGATCGAGGCTGAAAGCCGTCGCATGGTCGTTGTAGACGAGGAACACCACGTCGGGGCGCTGGTCGGAGAACCAGTTTCGCGAGCGTTCGTAGCCGGCGAAGAGCGGGCGCCAGTAGGGTTCCTCGGTTTTGCCGCCGTCGAGCGCCGCGCCGATCGCCGGGACGTGGCTCGTGTAGACGGATGCGGTCACGCGCGCCACGTCAGTGCTCCCACCCGGGCTCGCCGCTGCCTTGCGGTTGACGGTGCTCCTGTGCGGTCCCGTCCTCACCGACGACGCGGTTGCCGTCGGGCGAGCGGCCGCCGCTCACCATCATGTCGCGGTACTCGGTTTCCGTCATGCCCGTCATGCTGGCGGCCATGCGCTGGAAGCTCTTGCCGTCGGTCGCGCCGATCTTCGCTAGAAAATAGATGTTCCCCCCGGTCGCGATGGCCTTGTTCAGGTCCCGCTCGAGCACGGCCTGCTTCTGCGCTTCCGTCATCGGCCACTCGTCGAGGTACGCGCGCTCCGCGGCTTTGAAGCGCGCGCGGTTCTCCGCCTTCATCAGGCTCATGCAAAATTGATTGAGCCAGTAGCCGCGGCGAGCCTGATCGGCGTCGAAGATCGTCGTGCCGGGGATGTCGAGGTACGGCTTCTTCAGCGCCATCAGCCTTCCTCCGGCCAGTAGAGGCGCGTCGGGTTCGTCACCAAGAGCTTCTGCTGCAGTTCACGGGTGACCGCGATGTGCGGAATGAAGTCGACCAAAAGGCCGTCGTCGGGCATGTGGTCCTTGAGGTTCGGGTGCGGCCAGTCGGTTCCCCAGAGCACACGGTCCGGGAACGTCTCGACCACGCGCCGCGCGAACGGCGCCACGTCGCGGTACGCGTTGCGCTCGCCGTTCTTCGCCGGCGGGCCGGTCAGCGTGAGGCGCTCGGGGCAGGTGACCTTGGTCCAGACATTTTCGTGCTCGTGCATCAGCGCCAGAAACAGGTGAAATTCCGGCCCGTCGATCGGCTTTTTCACGTCGGGGCGCCCCATGTGGTCGACGACCACGATCGTCGGGAGCTCTGCGACGAAACTCGAGATCTCCCGCAGGTCCTCGATCTCGAAATAGACGACGATGTGCCAGCCGAGAGCCTGGATGCGCTCGGCGATCGCGAAGAGGTCCGCCTTCGGCGTGAAATCCACCAGGCGACGGAGGAAATTGAAGCGCACGGCTCGCACGCCAGCGTCGTGCAATTCGGAAAGCTCGCGATCGGTCACATCGCGCTTGACGCTCGCGACTCCGCGCGCCCGCCCGGCGCTCGAACGGCAGGCGTCGGCCATCGCGCGGTTGTCGGTGCCGTGACAGGTGGCCTGGACCACGACGTTGCGCGAAAAGCCGAGGTGGTCGCGCAGTGCGTAGAGCTCGGCCTTGCCTCCGTCGCACGGGGTGTATTTTCGCTCCGGCGCGTACGGAAACTCGGCGCCCGGCCCGAACACGTGACAGTGCGAGTCGACGGACCCCGGCGGTAGGCGAAATTCGGGATGGCTGGGCTTCTGACACCAGTCGAGCCAGCCGGTGGTCTTCACGAAACGCGCCATCGTCGCTACTGCCTCGAGCCCTTGACCTCGGCCAGAATGCGGTCGGCTTCGGTTCGCCAATCGGGGTTGCGAGCGAAGCCGTCGTGCTCTCGTTCTCCGAATAGCCCCTGGTCGCACCGGTCGGCGATCCACGCATCGCGCTCGGTGGTCGCACTCGCGCAGAACGGCTCGATGCCGGTGTCACGCACGGTGACGGCGACCTCCTGCATCTCTTCGCTCCGGCGCCGGCCGTGTTCGATGACGCGCTGGAAAAAGTACGCGGCTTGTTTCTCCCAGTCGACGCCTGGAAGCGTCTCGCGCAGCGACGCGATCACCTCCCGCTCGACGCCGTAGTGCCGGGCCGCAGTGAAACTTTCGATGGTCATCGCCTCGAGTCCCTTGATCAGCACGCTGCGGCACATCTTGGTGGCGCTCGCCGCGCCCAACCTCTCGCTCGCCATCGTTGCCGCGAAACCAAGCTCTTTCAGGGTGGGGAGGAGCGCCGACGCGTCGGGGCCGCCGACGAGGAGCGGCACCTTGAGGCGGTAAGGCGGCATCGAGGTCATCACTGCCCCCTCGACGTATCGACCCCCGCCGTTCCGAACGAGCCCGGCCGCGCTGATCTTGGCGCCGGGCGATGCGGAGTTGAGGTCCAGGAAGAAGCTCCGCGGGTCGAGCGCGCTCGCGCACGCCATGGCGACGGCCACCGTCTGGCTCGCCGTCACGGCGGAGACGATGAGCTCGGCGCCGCGAACCGCTTCGGCGTGCGAGCGGGCGAGCTTCACGCCGAACCTGCGAGCATGCGCGACGAGCGGTGCGCGGTCCTCCGTCGCCAGCTTGACGTCGAAGGCCCTGACGACGTGCCCGGGGGCGCGCAGCTCCTCCGCCAGGATGCGTCCGACCTCCCCGTAGCCGATGAGGGCGATCTTCATCGTTCCACGTAGCGGAGCCCTGCCGCTGAAAGAGCCTCCCGCATGCCGTACATGTCGAGTCCGAGCACGCCCGACGCGAGCTTTGCGCGCTTCTCGCGTTCGTTTGCCTCGCGGCGTGCGGCGCCCTCGAGCGTGCGCCGTGCCTCCGCGCGCGGGACGCAGGTGACGCCGTCGTCGTCGGCCACGATCACGTCACCGGGGTGGACCAACGTCCCCGCGCAGACGACCGGAACGTTGACGGAGCCGAGGACGGCCTTGGTCGTTCCTTTGGGATTGACCGCGCGACTCCAGACCGGAAATCCCATCTCGGCGAGCGTCGTCACGTCGCGACAGCCGCCGTCGATGACGAGCCCTCGCGCGCCGCGCGCTTTGAAGGAAGTCGCGAGGAGATCTCCGAAATAGCCGTCCGTGCATTCCGACGTCACGGCTGCGACCACGATGTCGCCTGGTTGGATCTGCTCCGCCGCCACGTGAAGCATCCAGTTGTCCCCCGGCTGGAGCAGCACCGTCACCGCCGTGCCCGATGCTCGAGCGCCGGCGTAGATCGGACGCAGGTACGGCTTCATCGCGCCGACTCGGCCCATCGCTTCGTGCACGGTCGTGCTGCCGAACGCGCCGAGCTCGTCCGCGACCGTGCGTTCGGCGCGCTGGACGTTCTTGTAGACGACTCCGATCTCGTACATTGGCTATTTTCCTCGTTTCTTCAGCGTGGCATCCAGGCGCGGGTACACGCGTCGCGCGTTGCCTTCGAAGACGAGTCGCTTTTGCGGCTCGCTCAATCGCGACTTTTCCACGTACCGCCGGGTGTCGTCGTAGTGGTGGCCGGTGTCGGGATCGATTTCGCGCACGGCGCCGATCATCTCGCTCGCGAACAGGACGTTCTCCACCGGCACCACTTCCGTCAGCAGATCGACCCCTGGCTGGTGATAGACGCAGGTGTCGAAGAACACGTTGTTCAGGAGGTGCTCGGCGAGCCTTGGTTTCTTGAGCGCCTGCGCGAGACCCCGGTAGCGGCCCCAGTGGTAGGGGGCCGCGCCGCCGCCGTGCGGGATCACGAAGCGGAGCGTCGGAAAATCCCGGAACAAATCGCCCTGGATGAGCTGCATGAAGGCGGTGGTGTCGGCGTTGATGTAGTGCGCCCCCGTGGTGTGAAAGGCCGGGTTGCAGCTGGTGCTCACGTGGATCATCGCGGGGATGTCGTACTCGACCATCGTTTCGTAGATCGGGTACCAATGGCGATCGGTGAGGGGAGGCGCCGTCCAGTGACCCCCCGACGGATCGGGGTTCAGGTTGATCGCCACGGCGCCGTACTGCTCGACCGAGGTCACGAGCTCCGGAATGCACGTTTTCGGATCGACACCGGGACTCTGCGGCAGCATCGCTGCAGGCACGAAATGGTCGGGGAACAGCTGGCAGACGCGATGGCAGAGTTCGTTCTGGATGGCGGCCCAGGTCGACGACACCTCGAAGTCGCCGATGTGATGGGCCATGAAGCTCGCGCGCGGGCTGAAGATCGTCAGATCCGTGCCCCGCTCTTTCATGAACTTGAGCTGGTTTTTTTCGATCGTCTCGCGAATGTCGTCGTCCGAGATCACGAGTTCGGAGGCCCTGGGTCTCTCGGACGGGTCCTTTGCGCCGGCAATCTGCCGGGTGCGCCAGGCCTCGAGCGCCGGCGGAGCCGTCGTGTAGTGGCCATGAACGTCGATGATCAAAACCAGCTCTCTCCTCGCCCGTCGCCAGGTGCGGCGGCGCCGAACGCGAGCGGAAGCCCGACGTAGTTTTCGGCCACCGTCCGGGCGGCGCTTTCGGAGTGAAAGACGTAGTCGAGCTCGGCGTCTTGAAGCTTGCCCCCGATCGGTCCGCCATCGAGGGACCGATGGGTGAGCGACGTGAGCCACCACGAGAAGCGTTCGGCTCTCCAGATCCGCCGGAGGCAGCGCTCCGAGTAAGCATCGATCGCGCGATCGCTCCTTTCCCGGTAGTGGTCGATCAGCGCAGCCGAGAGATACTTCACGTCCGTCGCGGCGAGGTTCAGCCCCTTGGCGCCGGTGGGCGGCACGATGTGGCCCGCGTCCCCAGCCAGGAACAGGCGACCGAAGCGCAGCGGTTCGGCGACGAAGCTCCGTAGCGGCGCGATGCTCTTTTCGATCGAAGGCCCGGTGACCAGCGTGTCGCGCGCCTTGTCGTCGATGCGCAGCCTGAGCTCCCGCCAGAACGCTTCGTCCGACCAGTCCTCGACCTTGTCGCTCAGTGGAACCTGCAGGTAGTAGCGGCTGCGGGTGGGGCTCCGCATCGAACAGAGCGAAAATCCCCGCGGGCTGTTCGCGTAGATGAGCTCGTGGGAAACGGGCGGCGTGTCCGACAGGAGCCCGAGCCAACCGAACGGGTAGACCTTTTCGTACTCGGTGATGGCACCCTTCGGCACGCTGGCCCTGGCGACGCCGTGGTAGCCGTCGCAGCCCGCGATGAAGTCGCAGGCGAGCTCGCGCGTCGCGCCGTCCGTCTTGTACGTGACCAGGGGGTTCTCGCCGTCGAATCCCTCGAGCGCGACGTCCTTCGCCTCGTACACGGTCGGCAGGTCCGCGCTCCGGCGAGCGTCCATCAAGTCGCGCGTGAGCTCGGTCTGACCGTAGACCGTCACCGTGGCGCCGCCCGTGAGGCCGTGGAGATCGATGCGCCGGCGTCGCGCGCGCCAGAGGAGGTCGAAGCCCTCGTGAACCAGCCCCTCGCGCTGCAATCTCGCCCCGACCCCGGCCTCGCTCAGGAGGTCGACCGTCACCTGCTCCAGCACTCCGGCGCGGATACGCCCGAGCACGTGTTCGCCGCTCTGGCGCTCGAGGATCACCGCATCGATCCCGGCGTTGGCAAGCAGCTGCCCGAGCAGGAGGCCCGAGGGTCCGGCGCCGATGATGGCGACCTGGGTTCGCGTTCGAGTGGTCATGCGTCGACTCCGCGGGGCGAGCCCGGCCTCAGGCCGGCTCCATGCCTCGGCGTTGCTTCGCCGCCGCGGCTTCCGGCGAGGTGATGTAAGAAAGCCACGCCCGCGCCGAGTCGCTTCGGTTCGAGGTAGCGCCGACTGCCGCCGAAAAGGTGGTGAAGATCTGAACCGACGGCGGCATCGGTCCCACGACGTCGACGCCGTTCACGTTGATGAGCTCGGACAATTGCTGGAAACCGAGGTCCACGGTGCCGCGCGCGATGAGCGTCCCGACCGATATGCCGGGCGGCGCCACCACGACGCGATCGCGCACGATCTCGGTGATGCCCCAGCGATCGAACAGCTCCATCAGTTTGACCCCGCTCGGTCCGGTGGAACGTCCGATGGTTCGAGCCGCCAGCACGGCTCGCTTCAAGGCGTCCCCGGTGTCGATCGGCGGCCGTCGGGCGCCGGCTTGCACGGCAACGGCGACGCCTGATTTCAAGACGTTCACCTTGGAGTCCGTGAGCAGGTGGCCCGCGGCCAGGAGCTCGTCGATGGCGCGGCACGCGAGCACGACCACGTCGAAGGCGTCGCCCTGACGCACCCTTTTCGCCGCGTCGACGCCACCGACGGATTCGATCGCCACCGGCTGAGCCGCCCGCGCGGCGAACGACCGAGCGAGCTCGGCGAGCACGGCTCGCGTGGCCATCGACGACACCACGGTGATGGGAGCAATCATCTCGAACGCGTGTGGACCGCGTCGTGCGGACCTACAAGGAGCTATGCGCGTTCAGCAGCCAGGTCGACCAAAAACCACACGCGAAGATCGGCCGCGCTCCGAGGTACGTAGGAGTACGTAAGTCGATCACACTCGCTCTCGTGACGACGCTTGCACGCGTCACACCGAAACTTGAAACGGAGCGCACTCGGGGTGCGACGGATCGTTCGACCTCGTCGATGTCGTCCGGCACGTCACTCCGCACGCCCGAACGAGCGCGGACCATTGCGCCTCGGGCACTACGTGAAACAACGTATCCCGCGTGGAGACATACCGTTTTGCATGGTGCAAAAAACGGTTTTCGGTCGTGTGAGCGCACTCATCTGATCATTCTTGCCCGGGGTGGGAATTATCACACCGGTGCGGTCGCCTCCTTGCCGCGTCCGTCCACACCAGCCTCGCATGGGTAAGTTCTCGGACAACATCGCTACCCTGGCGGCGCTTCGCGACGTGCGTGCCGCGACGAGCCCTCCCCGCGTCCTCGTCGTCATGGGCACGAACGCCGCGTGGTGCCGCGGGATCCTGCGCGGGTTCATGTCGGTCGCGCACGAGCGCAACTGGACGATACTCCACTACACGGCATCGACCGACTTGAGCTGGCTCGCAGACGAATGGGCGCCTGGTGCGGCACTGATCGGACCCGAGCCGGGCTCCGATGAACTTGCGGCGCTCCATCCGGCGACCCTGGTCTCGGTCACGATTGATCGCACCGCATCCGGCATCGGGTCGGTCGTTCCCGACGAGCATGCCGTCGGCACGTTGGCGGCAGAGCACCTCCTCGCCACCGGGCTCAGGCAGCTCACCACGTTCCGCTTCGATCAAGCGCCATTCGCCGTGCTGCGCGAGCGAGCCTTCCTCGATAGCGCGCGGGAAGCCGGTGCGACCACGCCTCCGGGTTGGGGCAGCGACGATCTACCTCGTGGCCGGCACGAGGACCCGGCGGCGATCATCGAGTGGTTGCGCGGTCTGCCGAAGCCCTGCGGGATTTTCACCGTCACGGACAACTGGGGGCGCGCCGTGGCGCGCTACGCCCGCGTGGTGGGCCTCCGGGTTCCGGAGGATATCGCCCTCGTGGGCGCCGACAACGACACGCTCGAGTGCGAGCTGATCTCGCCGACGCTCTCCAGCGTGATGATCCCCTGGCAAGAGATCGGGCGAAATGCCGCCGGCCTCGTCCAGCAGGCGCTGTCGAAGCGGCCGATCGAAGCGCAGAAAATCGTCGTTCCCTCGGCCGGCGTGGTCGCTCGTCGCTCGTCGGAGATCCTCGCCATCCGGGATCCGCTCGTCGCGGAAGCCGTGCGCTGGATCCGCGCTCACGTCGAGCAACGCCTCACCGTCCCGATGGTCGCCCAGGCCGTCGGCGGCGGGCGCCAGCGCCTCGAGCGCCGCTTTCGCGCCGTCCTCAACCGCACCATCCAGGAAGAGATCCGCCGCGCTCACGTGGAGCGCGCCAAGCAGCTCCTCGCGACGACTCACGCCGGCATGGGCGAGATCGCGAAACAGAGCGGCTTTACCACCGCTGCCCTGCTCAACGTCGCATTTCGCCGTGAGCTCGGGATCACCCCCGGCAGCTACCGTCGCACCGTGCAACCCGAGTCGGGCGACGCCGACGCCGATTGAGTGCCCACGGTGGCGAGCTCGCCGCGTCCGGAGGTCAGTCGAGCCAGTGCTCGCGGCGCACGGTCCACAGGATCCCGCCTGCGATGTGCCGCCTGACGTTCGCATCGTCGAACGTCGTCGAGCCCGGCGAGCGTGAAACGGTTCAGCGTGACGCGGCGGCCTACCCCGCGAAGCCGGGGAGAGTGAGGGGAAATGTGAAGGCGGGACAGAACCGCGTCGCGATCGTGATCAGTCTTGGGGTCTCGACGCCGATTGTTGGGCCTAAATGGGCCCTTGCAGCGTGTGGTTAGCGGAGGTCTCCGCTGATGTCTCGTCGCTGGGCTTCGGTTCTTGGCACGCTCGGCTGCGCGCTTGTTGGTTGTTCACTCGAGAGCGCGCAGACGGTGCCCGGGTCTGGCGGGACGTCCGGAACTCCCGGAACCGGTGGGGCTGCCATCGGCGGTTCTGGGGGGACTGGTGGCGGCGGTTCCGGAGCGGGGCCGTCGGGCGCCGGTGGCAACGGAGGCAATGGAGGCATGAGCGCGGGCTCAGCCGGCACGACGAGCAAGGGTGGCGCTGGCGCGGGTGGCGGAGCCGGGGCAGGTGGCTCGGGGGGAGCAACATCTGGCGCGGGCGGCGCTGCGGGATTCGGGAATGACGGCGGGGCCGGCGCCGGGGGCGTTGCCGGCATGAGCGGCGGCTCGGGATCAGGCGGTCGATCAGGCGAGGCTGGCGGAGCAGGTCTCGGCGTGGGAGGCATGGCGGGCGCTGCGGCCGGCGCGGGAGGCACGGCCGGAGCGGGCGGCGCGAGCGGCACGGCCGGAGCGGGCGGCGCGATCGCGCTCGGGAATCCTCCCGTTCCGAGCGCTGGCTGCGGAAAAGCCACGACGGTGACGACCGGCAAGAAGACGATCACGAGCACGGGTCAACAGCGCACGTACATCATCGACATCCCCAGCAACTACGACATGAACGAGCCGTATCGCTTGTTCTACACGTCGCACTGGATCGGCAGCACTTCCGAGGCGGTTCGCGACCAGAACTACTACTTCCTCAAGCCGCTCGCGACGGCCGCCAACGAGCCCGCCATCTTCGTCGCGCCCCAGTCCGACGGTTCCACCTGGCAGGAAAAGGACCATGCGCTCTTCGACGACATCCTCGCCTACGTCAAAGAGAACCTGTGCATCGATACCACGCGTGTCTTCGCGACCGGATTCAGCTTCGGAGGCATGATCACCTACTCGCTCTCGGTGAATCATCAGAAAGACATTCGCGCCGCCGTCGGCATCGCGCCGGCCAATTACAACATCTACGTGCCCCAGAAGACGCACGAACCGATTGCCTGGATGCAAACGACGGGTATGGGCGATACGACTTGTCCGTGGGTCAATGGGAACAGCACGACGCAAGGTGCGAAGTTCATCGCCATCGAGCACGCCACCGACAACGGCTGCACGGTGCCGGCCGACGTCCCGATCTGGCAGCAGGGCAATCACGTCTGCTACGACTTTGCCGGCTGCGAGGCGGAGCATCCGACCAAGGTCTGCACGTTCAACGGCGGCCACACGAACATCGCCAACGACTCCGGCAGCAACGTGAACTGGATCGCCGAAGAGTCTTGGGACTTTTTCACGCAGTTCTAGACGCGAGGTGAATAGGGCCGGGATCTCTCCGACAACCGCTGCGGCAAATACGTAGCGCCCCGGCACCAGAGCCGTTCTGCGAGAGCGGGACTGGAACCGATTGTAGAGGCCCGGGAACAAAAAAGGCTGATTGTGTGCGTTCACAAATCGGAAGACCGGATCCCGGGAATGGATTTCTGCGGATGGGTCTCGCATGAGCGGATTGAAGCGTTGGCCACGAAGGAACGCCTTCGCCCTGAGTTCGGTGCTTGGGGCGCTGGCCTGCGCCAAGGCCGTCGACGACCCGCTCGAGAACATCGAAGTGCCCCCGATCGGCGGGGCTGGCGTCGCCACGGCCGGAGCGATGGCGGCGGGAGCTGCGGGAGGGGCGATGGGTAGCGGGGGCGCCACAGGAGGAGCGGGAGGCGTGGGAGCAGCGGGTCAGACCGCTGCGGGCACGGCCGGAATGGGCGCTGGTGGAATGGGCGCTGGTGGAGTGGGCGCTGGTGGAGTGGGCGCTGCTGGAATGGGCACCGCCGGAATGGGGCTGGGCGGTGCGGGCACGGGCGGTGCGGGCAAAGCCGGCGCGGATACCGGGGGAGCGGGGGCCGCGATGGGCGGCGCGGGGCAGAGCAACACGAGCGGAAGCTCGGGGAAAGGTGGCGCGAGCGGCGCGACGGCGGGGGGCGGCAACGGCGGCGCGGCCGGCAAAGGCGGAACGTCGGGATCGGGCGGGCTTGCGGGCAGCGGCGGAACCAACACCACGGCGGAGGGCTGCGCACGGCTCTCGGTCCCGCTGAACGGCGCCAGCGACAAGGCCCACTTCACCATCTCGCTGACCAACGTCGCGGACCTCAGCGACAGCGGAACCACGATCAGCATGCGCATCTACGTGCAGGCCGGAAGTGGAGGCACGATCTTCCCCTACGCGCAGGATCCAGATTTCAATTTCCTGGGCCAGGACGACCGGCCGTTGCTCGCGGATCAGGACGGCTGGGTGACGTTGCGGTGGAACATCGCCGCCGAGCCCAATGTCACGCCGGCGATCGACAAGAGCAACGTCCGGCGCATCGGCATCGAGATCAATGCCGCGCCCTCCATGAACTGGTCGAACCCGACGGTCGTCTTCGTCGACTCGATCTCCGTGAATTCCCCGGCGCTGTCGTTCCCCTTCAACACGTCGGGGACGGTCTCCACCAGCACGAACCAGACCTCCGATCCGAGCAGTCAGGTTCTCTGGCTCAACAGCGATTCGAGCGACACCACCGCTAGTGGGACGGCGCTCAGCTGGGTGGACACGTGCCCCTGACGGGTCGCCCTGCGGCTCCGTTTTCAAGACTCCGAGGATCAAGGAAGAAGACGATGAAAAGAATCAGCGCAACGCATCTCGGTGTTTGGTTTGTCCTCGCTGCCGCGGGTTGCAGCTCAGGACAGTCACCGGATGGAAGCCCGACGGGGGGCGCGGCTGGTAGCGGCAATGGCACGGCGGGCAACGCGGTGGCAGGTCAACAAGGCACCACCGGCGGCAGCGCAGGGACTGCGACCGGCGGGTCGACGGGCGGTGGTGGTTCTCCCGTAGGTGGTGCCGGCGGCGCAGCCGGTGGCGGCGCGCCAGCCGCAGGTGCGGGCGGAAGCTTGCCGGCGACCGGTGGGACGGGAGGGCTAAGCGCCGGATCGGCAGGGATGGAAGCTGGCGGCGGCGGCCTGAGCGGCGGCGGCGGCCTGAGCGGTGGTGGCACGGCAGGTGTGGCCGGCTCACCCGCTGGCGGTTCGGCGGGCGTGGCCGGGATGAGCACCGTCCCCGAGCCGGTGCTCATCACCTCGGTGAACAACGCGTTCTGGCAAGAGGGCACGCCAACCGAAGTCACGGGCAATGCCGACATCACCGTGAACGACACGCAGGAGCTACAGGACTGGTCGGGTTTCGGCGGCACCTTCAACGAGAAGGGATGGGAAGCCCTCGCCGCGCTCAGCCAGGCCGACCGAGACCGCGCCATCAGGCTCCTCTTCGACACGGTCGACGGCGCCAGGTTCGTCAGCGGCCGCATCCCGATCGGGGCCAGCGACTACGCGATGGACCGCTACACGCTGAACGACAACGCCGGCGATACGACGATGGCGATGTTCTCCATCGAGCGCGACAGGATGCGGCTCATCCCGTACATCAAGGCCGCGATGGCGGTGAGGCCCGACATCCGCTTCTGGGGCAGCCCGTGGACGCCCCCGCCCTGGATGAAAGACAACAACGCCTACGACCGGGGCAACATGAAGAACGACGCCACGACGCTCCAGGCGTTCGCTCTGTATCTGACGAGGTTCGTGGAGGAGTACGGGAAGGAGGGCATCGCGATCGACGTGATCCACCCGCAGAACGAGCCCGGGTATCAGCAGGATTATCCGTCCTGTGGTTGGACGGGCTCGCAGATGGCGACCTTCATCAAAACCTACCTCGCGCCTGCGTTCACCGACGCCGGTCTCACGACGAAGATCTTCTGCGGCACGATGTCGAATCCAACCGTCGACAAAGACATCCTCAACGCCGTGGTGGCCGACACCGGAGCGAAGGCAATCATCAAGGGATTTGGCCTCCAGTGGGGACTACGACAGGCGTACGACCAGGCGAATCTCGATGAGAGCCTCGAGATCTGGCAGACCGAACATCAGTGCGGGAACTTCCCGAACGGCAGCAACGCGAACCGGGCCCCGAATGATTTTGCCTACGGGGTCGAGAGCTGGGGCTACATCCGCGATTGGATCAAGAAGGGCGTCAACCACTACTCGGCCTGGAACATGGTGCTCGATACCGTGGGCCGGAGTCTCGACACCGTGCGCCCGTGGGCCCAGAACGCGCCCCTCGTCGTCGACGTCGCAGCCAAAGAGCTCATCGTTAGCCCCACCTACTACGTCTTCCGGCATGCCTCGCAGTATGCGGACCCGGGCGGCAAGGTCATCGGTACGTCGAGTAACGACGCCATCGCCTTCAAGAACCCCGACGGCACCATCGTCGCGGTGATCTACGCGAACGCGGCAAAGACCATCACCGTCGCCATCGCGGGCAAGACGCTCCAGTTCCAGATGCCTGGCCAAGGCTGGGCGACCCTCAACGTGAAGTGAGAACGATGCCTCGGATCCTTCGCTCCGGTTCTCGTCTTCGAGCAGATCTCGGTTCGATCGCGGGCGTCACGATGCTCGCCGTATTCGGCGCCTGCACCGACGGCGCTCCTGATTCGTCGGGCAACGCTGGGAATGGCAGCTCCGCCGGAGCGAGCGGCACCGCCGGCGGCTCGGCCGCCGCGGGAGGTCTCGGGGGCATGGCCGGCAATCCCGTGGGCGGCTCGCCTGCCACAGGCGGAACGACCGCCGGCACGCCGAGCGCTGGCGGAACGACGAGCGGCACCGCGGGATCGGGCGGGACGACGGGTGGCGCCGCGGGCTCGGGTGGAACGACCGGGGGCGATGCCGGCGCGGCCGGTGCGACCGCCGGCGGTGGTGCGGGGGGCGACATGGCGGCAAGCGCTGGAGGCACGGTGGCCGGTGCCGGTGCGGGCGGCGGCGGCGGAGCTGACCCGCCCGAGGTGACGGTGCAGCTCGGTCGCCCTCGGCAGGAGATGGCCGGGTTCGGCATCAACAACAACTGGCAGCCCGCGATGACGGAGGCGGAAGCGGACGCGATGTTTGACCCGGACACCGGGCTCGGCCTCTCCATCTTGCGCATCGGCATGAATCCGAACGGCGAACCCTACAATTCAGGCCTCTGGAGCGACATCGAGAAGGCGAGCGCACGCGGCGTCGAGACTTTCATCGGGACGCTGTGGAGTCCGCCAGCCCGCATGAAGACCAACAACAGCATCACCGGCGGCGGGCACTTGCGCCCCGAGTTCTACGAGGAGTGGTCCGAGACGATCGCCGCGTTCCCGGCCCAGGTGAAGCAGAACGCCGGCATCGATCTCTACGGAATGTCGCCGCAGAACGAAACGGATTTTGCGTCCTGCGGTTTGGACGAGCCGTGCAACGGCAACTACGACACGACCATCTTCACCGGCGCGGAGTACGCCGCCTTCATCAAAGTCGTGGGACCGAAGCTCCAGGCCCTGAACCCGCCGGTCAAGGTCATCGCGCCCGAATCCTCGGAGTGGATCCATGTCTGGAGCAACGAATCGGGCTGCTGCTCCGAACCGGGGGATCAGCCGAGTTCGGACCCGCTGAACTGCGGCTTTCCGGCTACCAACTGCAGCGGGTTCGACGGCTACGACTACGGACATGCCATGTACGCCGATCCGGAGGCGTGGGCCGCGTTCGACATTCTGGGAACTCACCAGTACGACACGCAGGTGGGGGAGCCGTGGCCCGAGGACGTGCTCGATCGAAGGCCGGTTTGGCAAACGGAGATGTCGGGGGTGAAGTGGTGGCCGGAGCAGGGCCCGAGCAGCCACATCGAGAACGGCGTCGCCGTCGCCGGGTGGATCCACAACGCGCTCACCGTCGGCGAGGCCAGCGCCTGGCTCTGGTGGTGGTGGAAGGCCCTGGGCAGCACCAACGAAGGCTTGCTGAATGCGGACGGAAGCGACACGAAACGTCGCTACACGCTCGGCAACTACAGCCGGTTCGTGCGGCCGGGCTACACGCGGGTGGAGATCTCGGGGGTGATCCCGGACGGCGTTCTGCTCACGGCATTCAAGGATCCGGGTAGTACGGTCGTCGTCGTGGCCATCAACCAGGGCACCACGCTGGCCGAGGTGCCGATCACCATTGCCGGCGGGGCGGCACCCGCGTCGATGACACCGCACGTGACGTCGGCGAGCGACGACCTTGCCGAAAAGCCCGCGGTCACGGTGACCGGCGGCATCTTCATGGCGTCGCTCCCCGGAACGACCGTGACGACGTTCGTCGGCAGGTAGGTATCGAGGTGCCGCATGCGACAACGGCGTCCGTATTTCAGATTCAATTTCAGGTTACCTGATGCTCTGCTCCCCCGGTTGCGGGAATCTCGAGGACACATGAAGCGCTCGGTTCTGCTCATCGGCCTTTTGGCCACGACGGTTGCCTGTGAGAGTTCATCGGACGGCAACGCGCCTGCGTCCGGAGGAGCGCCGCCCGGCACGGGAGGTCAGGGCGCTGGAGGTCAGGGCGCTGCCCCGACCGGCGGCTGGCCATCGGGAGGATTTTCTGCGACGAGTGGCACCGCTGGCAGCGAGATGACCGGAGGAACCGCGGGTGGGACCGCGTCCGGCGGGGCAGGCACGGGGGGAACCGGCGCGATGGGCGGCTCAGCGCCCACCGGTGGCGCGGCGCCTACCGGCGGCGCATCGATGGGCGGCACACCGGGCGGCGGCACCGCTGGCGCGGTATCTGGCAGCGGCGGTAGCGATGGAGGGACGGGTGGCGGTCCCGGGGGAGCAGGAGCCGGAGCAGGAGCCGGTGGTCAAGCCGGTGTCGCGGGCGAGGCCGGTACTCAGACGGGTGGAGCGGCTGGCGTGGGCGGCGGTTCGTCGAGCAGCTGTGTCGGCAAGGCATGGCCCACTGCCGATCCGACACGCGCGGGTTCTTTTCAGGTTACTGCCGAAAAGAACGTAGGGCCCTTGGCGGGCGTGGTCCCTGATCCGATCTACGGGGACGAGCAACAACGCTTCAACGTGTACCGCCCCAATAACCTCGCCGACAGCGGGTACTGTCACCCCATCCTCATTTGGGCGAATGGATATCGGGACAACCCCGAACAGAACCCCCCGGATTGCGTCGTCAACTCGGCCTCGAACCAATGGTGCGGGCAGTATTTGCCCTTGCTGAGTCATCTCGCGTCGCACGGGTTCGTCGTGGTCGCTCCGCTCAGCACCGCCACTGCCGAGGGCGATCCTCTCCCCACCATCGCAGGCCTCGACTGGATACTCGAGCAGGCTGAGGATTCGAGCAGCCCCTACTATCAGCGTCTCGATACGGCGAACATCGGCCAGCTGGGTCACTCGTATGGCGGCATGTCGACCTGCATGTCCGCATCCGAACCGCGTTACAAAGCCCTCGCAACGATTTGCGGTACCAGGGCGCTCACGGGTGTTCACACCCCGATGCTGTTCTTCTGCGGCGGGAGAGACACCACGGTGGATTGCGACGGCGTGAGGAACACCTTCCTCACGGTCACGGAGCAGCCTGCCTTCTTCATCAACGAGCTAAACTCGGACCACGGTAGCTGGGTGTACGAAGGAGCCGACGGCGTCTCCCTTTCCGCGGCTGCCGCTTGGTTCAGGGTTCACCTGATGAACGACACCGCGAATCGTAAGTACTTCTACGGCGCGAGCTGCTCGTTCTGCACCGACAACCGCGTGGACGCCGAGCAAAACACCCTGATGGCCCAGTGATCGGACCGGGGACACCGACCCCTACCGCCCCACACTGTCGCACCTCCGAAAACGGCTCATAAAAGGCGCCGGCGTTCAGAAATGCGAGAAGGGGGATGAAAGTTCGGGCTTGGGGCTTTGGGCGCGCGTTTTTTGGACCGTTCCTGTCGGTTCGCGTGTGTTCATGGAAAGTTGAACGGCTATGTCGATGGCTCTGCAACGCCCGCGCTTGGTAGAGGCGAAGGAGCCACCGAGCGGCTCCCCCGAGCCGAGTGAGCCGCTCGGCATCGAGGAGTTGTTTCGAAGACATGCACCGGCCGTGGCGTCACTTGGGCTCGCAATGTTGCAGAGCGTCGAAGAAGCCGACGACTTGGTGCAAGACGTCTTCGTCCGGGCGTGGCGTGCAATCGATCGATTGGAAGATCGGGAGGCGGCGAGGCCGTGGTTGATGACCATCGCGATCCGCCTTGCGCGAACACGGCTGCGCCGGCGGAAGCTGACGAGGCTGCTGTTCCGCGGGGAAGAGCCGGACTTCGAACAGGTCGCGTCGGCGGTGGTCCTTCCGGAGCACCGAGACATGATCCGGCAACTCTACGGAGTTTTGGAGGGGCTGCCGGTCGATCTCCGCATAGCGTGGGTGGTCCGTCACATCCAAGAGGAGACGGTTCAGAGCGTGGCCGACCTCTGCGGTTGGTCGCTTTCCACCGCGAAACGCCGTCTTCAAATCGCGGAGGCCCGAGTCGCCGCCAAGCTGAACGCGGTGCCCAAGCACCCGAGGAGTCAGCCATGACCCAAGAGCACCACATCGAAGCGGCTCGGCGCCAGGTTCGCCTGCATGCCTGGGGAGAGCACCGCGTCGCGGCGGCGTGGCACGAGCTGACCGTAAGGCGCACGCGTGACCAGGCCAAGCGCCGACGCGTCAGGACTTTCGGCGGCCCGGTGCTCGCGATGGCTGCAGTGTTTGCGCTCGCCATCGCCGCGTGGCGATCGCTCACACCTTCGAGCTTCTCGAAGCCGGAGGCGGCAGAGGAAGCCGGTGTAGAGCGCGTCTCGCTCGGCGAGGAAACCGACGTGCGCGTGGAGAAAGGCGCCCTGGTGGAGGTGCGCGAGCGCGAGACCAATCGCGTCGTCGTCGACGTAAAAACCGGATTGGCGCGCTTCCGCGTGCGACACGATCCCGCGCGCGTCTTCCGCGTGCATGCCGGCGACGTGGAAGTGGAAGACCTCGGAACGACGTTCGACGTTGAGAACGCGGGCGGCATGGTGCGGGTCAAGGTGACCGAGGGGTCGGTCAAGGTTTCGTTTCCCGGCGCCGACGGCGAGGCGCGGGGAAAGGTACTGCTCGAGGCAGGGGAGAGCGGCGTCTATCCGGCGGTGGGTCGGGTAGCGGCACCTTCCGATCGTGGATCCGCCGAAGTCCCGACTCCTCCGGCGTCGAGTGGCGACGCGCCGAGTAACCCGCCGGAGGTGGTGGCCACCTGGCGCGAACTGGCGAAGAGCGGGAAGCACCGGCGCGCCTACGACCTCGTGGCGCCCGGCAACTTCCGCGACGTGCGGGACGAGCCCGGGGATCTTCTCCTCGCGTCCGACGTGGCACGTCTTTCTCGTCACTCGAAGGAAGCGGCCGGCCTGCTTCGCAGGTTCCTGTCCAACCACAGTCGCGATCCTCGCGCGCCGTCGGCAGCGTTCACGCTCGGCTGGGTGCTGATGAACGAGCTCGGCCGGCCACGCGAGGCTGCGATTGCCTTCGCTCGCGCGGAGGCGCTCGCTCCCCGCGGCAATCTGGCCGAGGATGCCGTCGCACGCGCCGTGGAAGCCTGGTATCGCGCAGGGGACCTGTCACGCGCCAAGGCGGAGGTCGAACGGTACCGAAAGACCTACCCGCAGGGCCGGCACCTCTCCACGCTCGAGCGCTTGATCGGGATGCAGTGACTCCCCGAGCGGTTGGTGCTCCCGTGGTACCATCGGGTTCGTGGGCGCACCACGGGAACCGGCTGATTCCGCAACGTGGCGCGCGCTCTCGGTCGCGGCGCAGCACAGGGCGATCGAGGAGCTGAAGCGGCGCGGGAGGGAGGCATGGGGCGCCACCTACTACAGCCAGATGGCGCCGCTCGACGTGTGCCGGTTGGCGGGGCGTCCGCGGGAAGTTCAGTACGGAGCGCTGATCGGCTGGATCAAGCGCCTGGGTAAACCGGACCGCTCGGACCCTCAGCACGCGATCGAGTTCGTGGCTCACCTCTTGGGTCTTTCTCCCGACGACGAGGCGTTGACCACGACCGCTCCTTCTTCCGGGACAGAGGGGTCCAGGCGGGTCTCGTCCAGCGACGAGGTTTTTCCGGTCAACTGCCCGAGCGTCGTTCACGATCACCGGTTCGTCGTCCTCGGGGAGCTGCCGCGGCCGAATCTGCACCCCGTCGTGATCCTCCAGCCCCACGACGGGACTGGCTTCTGGTATCCGCAGGTGGCGAGGCACAACCCGCTCAAGGCGGGTCGTGCGTTCTCGTGCTTCGCGCGGCTCGGGAATCCAGGCGGGATATGGCACACGAAAAAGCTCCCGCTGGATGCCACCGTGCGTGTGTTGGCGCTCAGGAAGGAGTGGAGAGCAGACTGGTCGGCGAGGCTGGGGGAGGCAGAGCTCGCGCAGCGGCTCGAGGCGCTCGGGGTCGTCGCCGAGAAGGAGTGTTTCGTCAGCAGAGCGTCAGTCGAGCTTCTCGAGCCAACGCTCCGTGATCGAGGTCGATTCGAGGGACAACCGCTTTCGTTTCACGAACCTCGAGCCGAGACCTGCGTGGCGCCCGTGACGATCGAGTGGAAGGGCGGAGCCGCCTACGTCGAGATCCGCGAAGGGAGCGGCGACAAACTGCTCTACGCCGGTACCGCGGCATCCGGCGCGTGCCTGGTCGTGCGCGGCGGGAAGGCGCCGCCGCCCGACGCCAACGTCATCCTCGAACTGGATCAGCCCGGCCAGTTTCGCATGCGCCTTTACCCCGCGGTCTGGAGTTTCGTGGATCCTCCCTACGAGTGGTGGTTGAACATCACGCGCTGAGACACGTCTGAGACATGTCTCAGGCGTCTCGAGCGACGTAACGGATCACATCGGGTCGTTCCCACGACGCATGGTGTGCGCATTCCCGCTCCCACCGCGTCGACTCACGAGGATTTCGCATGCTACGTTTTGCTCTTCGCCGAGCAAGTGTTGACTCGGCGGAGCGGGGGAGCATCTCACCCGGAGCGCCATGATTAGATACCCGTTCTTTCTTGCCCTTTCGCTGTCGCTCACGCTGGCCAGTTCTGCTTTCGCCGTGACCAGCGCCGAGCTTTATCGACCGGCTGCGCACACTTTCGGAAAATTCGAGGCTCGCCTGGGATTCGCCGGTGGCGACGGGGTGGTGGGATCGTTCTTTCTCTGGAAGGAAGGCTCGGAGCTAGCGGACGCGTACTGGAACGAGCTCGACTTCGAGAAGATCGGCGCCGCGTGCGAGCTTCAGACGAATTCGATCTTCGGCATGCCGGAGACCAATCACGAGGGGCGGGGCTACGGGCTCGAGGGCCTCTGTTCGGGCTATCACACGTACGCGTACGAGTGGACTCCGGACTACATCGCGTGGTTCGTGGACGGAACCGAGATCCGGAGAGACACGGGTGACGCTGCCGCCGCGTATGCCGACAACGCCACCGAAGGGCTGCAATTCCGCTTCAACATCTGGCCCGGCAACGCGAACTTCGGCGGCAACTTCACGGAAGCGATCCTGCCGGTCTACGAGTTCGTCGCTTGGGCCCAGTACTCGGAATACACGCCGGGTGCGGGTGACGACGGATCGGATTTCACCGTCGCATGGCGAGAAGAGTTCGATGCCCGTCCGAGTGGGTGGCAGATGGGGTCGTGGGCCTCGCCGCTGAACCGCTCGACACACGGCGCGCAGAACGTGGCCTTCAAGAACGGCGTTGCGGTTCTCGCGCTGACGAGCGATGGCGCCGCCGCGTACGCGGGAACCCCACCGGCGGATGACGGCTCCGCCTGGGAGGAACCCGCGGCGGGCGCGCCGCCTCCCGCCGGGGATAGCGGGGGGTGCCGTCTCGCAACCCGACGCTCACGGACATCGAGCAGCGTCGCGCTCTTCGTGCTTGCGGCGCTGGGCTTTTTCGGACGACGCCGAGTGCGAGTCGCATGAAACGAAAGTCCTCGAGCGGAGTCGTTCTGGGACTGGCTCTTCTGCTCGGCGTGGCCTCGACCGCTCACGCCAAGCCGTACAAGGGCGCAGAGATCTACTCGTCCCAGTCCTACCGCTACGGGCGCCTGGAGGTGCGGATGCGCATGGCTCGCGGCAGCGGGCTCCTCTCCACGTTCTTCACGTACAAGACCGGTTCCGAGGTTTCGGGCACTTTCTGGGAAGAGATCGACATCGAGGTTCTGGGCAAAGACAACGCCGTTGCCTGGCAATCCAACATCATCACGGGTCAAGGTACCCGCGCGACCTCTGAGCAGGTGCACACCCACACGGCATCGCTCGCGGACGCCTACCACACGTACACACTCGAATGGACGCCGGACGCGGTGGTGTGGAAGTTCGATGGAGCAGTGGTCCGGCAGACCATGGGGGGCCAGGCGGGTGACCTCACCAATCCGCAGAGCCTGCGTTTCAACATCTGGGCCGCCAACATTGCCGATTGGGTCGGTGCTTTCGACGATTCGGTGTTGCCGCAGGTCCAGTTCGTGAACTTCATCAGCTACTCTCGTTACGAGGGTGGCCAGTTCATTCAAGAGTGGACGGACAATTTCGATAGCTTCGACGGGGGAAGGTGGGCGCGCGCCGACTGGACGTTCGCCGAGAACCTCGCCGACTTCGATCCGAACAACGTCGTGGTTCGGGACGGAACCCTGATCCTTGCGCTGACACGCGAAGGGCAAACGGGTTTCAACGGAACCGTGCCGGCCGACGGTGGCGGCGGCATGGGTGGCGCCGGTGGAACCTCGGGCGGCGGTGGTTCCGGCGCCGGTGGTGCGGGAACGAGTGGCGCCGGCAACGGTGGCCTACCGGGTACCGGCGGTTCCGGAGTTGGTGGTGCGGGCACGAGTGGCAGTGCCGGGGCCTCGGGAAGTGGCGCCGGTGTTGGTGGCAGCAGCGGGAACGGTGTCGGTGGTTCCGTCGCTATGGCAGGGACGACGCAGACGGGCGGAGCCGGTGGTGTCACCGTCACGGGCGGCACGTCCTCGAGTGGCGGCAGCGGAGTGACCGGCGGAACGCCGGGTTCCGGCGGTTCCGCGAACGGCGGGATCTCGGGTTCGGGCGGCGTCGTTTCGACGGGTGGCGCGGCGACGGCGGGGAACGGGAACGCTGGCGGTGCGGGCACGTCGGGGATCCCCGACGACGCGAGCGCGGAGGCGCCGCCCGACGACGGGGCTTGCGGGTGTCGAGTCATCGGCGGGCGGTCGCCATCCGGTTCGCTCGCGGCCATGGGGCTCTTTGCCCTCGTGATGCTGCGCCTACGCGGCCGACGGCCGCGTTACGCCCGGCGCCCGTAGACCTACGGGGTAGGGGGCTCGCTGAGGAGCAGCCCCTCGACGTCCATGCGGGAGCCGGCCGCACCACCCTTGCCGGCGCGATAACGGCTCCACTGCCAAGCCGCATGCTGCTCGACCTGGAAGAACTTCGGGATCCGCTCGAGCAGCGACGCGACGCCGAGCGCGAAGATCTTCTTTCCCGTCTCGCGCTCCACGCCCGCGGCATCCAGCAGCGTGGGTCGGCTGATCACGTCCGAACAAAGCACGGTCCGCTCTGCGGCGCCCGCGAGACTCGAGATGTGGTCCTGCTGAACCCTGAGCTCGAACTCCCAAAAGGGGACGACCCAACGACGCTCCGCGTCGCCTCCGAGCTTGCCGAAGCGCTCTTCGTACAGGCGTAGCGCGTAGACCCGCTGTGGCCACGCGACCTGGCTGAGCACCAAGTCCGAAATCAAGAGGTCGGCGTGCTCGTCGTCGCCGAGCAGGCGAGGTCGCTCGGGCAGAAGGTACGAGCGACACAGGGACGAAAGCTCGGCGGCGATCTCGTCCGCGTCACCGCTTTTGGCCATCACCTGGTCCACAGCGCGCACGAACTGGCCGTTGATGCCGGACAGATCCAAGACGCGCGCTTCGACCCGCGCGCGCAGGCCGGGATCCTTGATCGTGGACGAGATCGTCCTCTCCAACGCCTCCCCGTCGATGTCCACCAGCACCAGCCGCTCGAAGGCCCGACTGAGCTCCAAGAGCGGCAGATCGAAGGCTTGCCCCGCCCCCAGCACGACCGCGAGCTCCTTCTGCGTGCACCCGCTCGCCGCTTGTTCGATGAAGGCGCGGTTCCGCTTGGCGTGCGCCTGCCAGTCCTCGCGGTTCGCGCGCTGCGATTGGGCGATGCCGGCCGACGTCTCGCTGAACCCGAGCTTGGTGAAAGCCTCCGCATCGAGCCCCGGATCCCACCGCCACGGAAAACGCTCGCTGGCGTTCGTGCCGAGCGCCGAAAGCGCGGTCAACGCATCCCCCAGAACGCAGCTTGGCACCTCGGGCGCCTTGCCGGTGACGAGGAACATCGTGTGCGTGAACCTGACCAGCGTCTCGATCTGGCCGGGCTCCAGGGGCCGCTCCCGCCGCATCACCGCCTGCAGGGCGGCGGCGTCGCTGGCCGAGATCGGCGGATGCTCCGCGAGAAGCATCTCGCCGGCATACCAGTCGAGCGCGCGCTCGACGGCCTCCAACGACGCACTGGCCTGGGAGTCTATCCGCGCCCCGTCAGGCAAGGATCTCGGAAATGGTCCGGTTCGTCTTATCCCAGGACCCAAACTCGGTCACGTTGAGCCCCATGACCTGCTGCATCGTGAGCATCAGCTCGGTGACTTTGCGCCCCTGCAGGCGCACGTGGCGATTACCTGGCAGCTGTCCGCCCGCGTGCCCCATGAGCACGATGCGGTAGTCCGTATGCACGTGCCACTGCGGTTCGAAGGCGACGTCGCTGATGCCGTAGATGAGCGTCTGGTCGAGCACGGTACTGGCACCGATGGTCGTTTCCTTCATGACCGTCGCGAGATCGGCGTACTGCTCCATGATGTAGCGCTCGATCTTGGTGTGTTCCGCCGTATTGCCGTCGTGCGTCAGGGTGTGGTGGTCCCTGTTGATGTTGAGCTGCGGGTAGGTGTTTTCGTCGCGAGCGCCGGACCACAAGTGCGTGTAGACCCGGGTCATATTGCACGCGACGGCAGCTGTGATGAGGCGGTTCAACGCCTGGCTCTTCGCCGTCACGTCGGGAAGGTTCGCGGCGGGCGCGGTTGGGTTGCAGCCCGTGGGCGGCGGGGTCGTGCCGCCGTCGGACCCTTCCGGGATGCGCAGCTCGACCGCACGGATGCTCTCCATGTGCGCGTCGATGCGCTGGGCGTCCGCGACCCCGACGGTCCCCTTCAAGCGGTTCGCGTCCTCCCACACCGCGTCGAGCACGCTTCGCCTGAGCTGGTACGAGACGTCCGTCGGAACTCCGGACGAGCCGCCCGATCCGGTTGGCACCCCATCGCCGAACAGCGTGTTGAAGAGCTTTGCCGGATCGCGCTCGGGCGGCAAAAAATCGTTGGGGCCGCGATGGGCGAGGTTGTTACTCACGGTGCCCATGTTGATGCCCTTGAAGGCGAGCACGCCGGTCTCGAGCGACTTGTACGGCTGGTCCGTGTGAATGGCGTCCGCGATGATCTGATCGATGGTGGGCTTGTACTGAGTTGCGTTCGGGTTCTCTGCGCCCCTGGTGATGTCGGAGGTCCGGTTGATGATGTTGCCGTCGCCGCCCGCGAGCACGTACATCACACCCCACCCGTGGCCCTTGAACTGGGCGTCCATCATGTCCAGGCCCGTGACGAACGTCATGTCGTTCTTCAACTCCGCGAAGGCCTGCAGGTTCGTCGGGAGCTGCCAGCTGTCGCCGCTACCTGACGGTGTCCAGTCCCCCACCACGTAGCCGTTGCCCCAGAAGAAGATGCCGAACGAAGTCGGCAGCGGATCGCCCTGGGCAAACGCGGTGCCGTGGTCGTCCAACATGGCATCGAGGACCGGTAGCCAGAGCGACACACCGATGCCGCCGACCGCGCCCTGCAAGGCGAATCGTCGAGAAACGCGGAGCTTTTTCAGGATTTCCATGGGCTACTGATTCTCTCCCGTGAGCGGAAGTGCGGGCGCGGAGCGGAAGGCGTCACTGACGACGAAGTCGGCAACGTAGTCGCGGAACACGTAGTTGCGCGAGGCCAGGGTCGCCTCCATGGCGTCAACTTGCGGCTGGTCCTGCAAGTCGTCGGCGCGACCGTTGACGTTACGATAGAAGTTGCGAATCAGGCACTCGTTGGCGAAGGGGCTCGCGCGTAGCGCCGCGCCGAGCCCGACCAGGTCGTCGAACGCCGTCCCCTCTTCCAGGACGCCGCTCGAGTCGATCGCGAGCCCGTTCTCCGTTTCGCGATACTGGCCGATGGAGTCGAAATGTTCCAGTGCCATGCCCATCGGATCGAACATGCCGTGACATCCGGCGCACACGGGATCCGAACGGTGCCGTTCGAGCTTCTGGCGAGTCGTCAGCGTTGGATCGTCGGGGATATCGGTGTTCACGTTGCCGGGCGGTGGTTCGGGCACCGCGCAAAAGAACGCCTGCATCATGTACAAGCCGCGGACGGTGGGGGACGAGTGATCCGACTTGGAGTGGCCGGCGAGCATGGCCGCCTGGCCCATGATTCCCACGCGGCCCGACGTGGGAGCGAGCGTGAACTGAGCGAAGCCCGAGTTCGGAGCGGTGACGCCGTAGATGGGGGCGAGCGCCGCATCGGCAAAGGTCTGATTGCTGTCGAAGAACGAGCGCACGTCGGCACCAGGGGCGAGGACCACTCGCTCGAGGAACAGCTGCGTGCCCTCTTTCATGGAGTTCTTCAGGCTGTCGTTGAAGGTCGGAAACATCGTGGGGTCCTTGTCCGACACCATGACGAGCTCCGCCTGCGAGTACTCGTAGAAGAAGGAGGTCAGCCGAGTGACGAGCGCCTGACTGCTCAGCATCGAGGCTGCCGCAGTTTGTACGCCGGCGGCCGTGTCGAGCTGCCCGGACTCGCCTGCGGCCAGGAGCTCCGCGCTCGGCGGGCCCCCCGTGAGGAAGTAGGCGAGACGGACCGCCATCGATCGACCGTCGTACTTGAGCCGGCCGTTCGTCGAATCGAGCGCGTTGGTCTCGACGCGATAGAGGAAGTTCGGCGATTGCAAGAAGCCCGAGACGAGCGCCGAGAGCCCGTGTTGTGCGGCACCCGCCAGCACGGCCCCATCACGCGCGACCTGAACCCAAGTCGTGACCTCCGGGTCCGTGAGATCGCGCCGGAAGGCTTTCCGGCCGAAGGCGCGCGCGAACGTTTCGACGCAAGCGTCGCTCAGGTTCGCTTGCGGCTGGCAGCCGACGAGCGTTTGCCAGCGCGCCATATCCCCAAACACCTCCTCCACCACCGCGCGACTCGCGACCTCGTACTTGTCTGCGGCCGTCGCGTTGACCGTGACCTTCGCCGCGCCGAGCGAAACGAACCCTCCGACGGAGGTATCCTCCGGGAGGTCGAGCGCTGCGGTCACGGTGCCGAACAGGCTCTGTAACGAGGCGAGGTATTCGGATCGGGTGAGTAGCCTGAGCAAGACGCCGCCGGTGCTCAGGGGAACGGAGCCAGCACTGCCTCCCGCGCCGCCTGATGCCGCGCCCGCCGCGCCCGCCGCGCCGCCCATGGGGCTCCCGGCCGAGCCGGCCGTCGCGCTCCCGGCCGAGCCGGCCATCGAGCTCCCGGCCGCACCGGCCGAGCTTCCGCCGACGTTCATTGCTCCGGCGCTGCCGCCCGTGGTCGCATTCCCCGTCCCGCCCGCGCCTGGCTGCTGGTTCGGGTCGACGGTGGGGAGGGGCTCGGAACAGGCAGCTGCCGAGAAAGCCGTCCAGGCGAGAGCGACGGCTGCCGACGCTCGTAGTCCGAGCGAAATGGGCGGACTCAACCGTCGCGGACGGAGCCACCCACTCATGAGAGACCACCACCCCAGGTGAGTGAGGTAGAGCGCCGAGAAATCATCAAATCCTCCGATACCCACACCCCTCGGGGGCCCGTTTAGGGCCAAGAACCGACATCGAGACGGAAACGAGCAGAATTTCCGTCCTCGCTAAATATTTGGGCCCCCCGTCTCGCGCTCGAACCCGCCGACGGAGAGCGCCGGGACGAGGACTAGGCTCCTTGCGGGTCGATGAGCGAAACGTCCGCGAGATCGGAGAGGTTCCACCTCGCGCTCATGCTGCTCCTCGCCGTCGCCTACGCGGGGTGGTCAGTGGCGTTCATCCAAGGGACTGCCGTCGACACCGACGGTCGCCGTTACTACTGCCTGTTCGACGACGCGATGGTCTCGCTCCGCTACGCGTGGAACTTCGCGCACGGCGACGGTCTCGTGTGGAACCCGGGGGAACGCGTGGAGGGCATCACGAGCTTGCTCTTCACCCTTTACATGGCGCTCGGCGCACTCGCCTTCGACAAGTCGGGCGCTGCGTTGTTCGTCCAACTGTCCGGCGTGGTCGCCGTGCTCGGCGTGGCGCTCCTTTCGCGGAGCCTCGCTCGCACGCTCGAGCTGCCCCGCCACTTGGATCTGGTCGCCGCGGTGCTCGTGCTCCTTTACTATCCGCTGTCCTACTGGTCGTTGATGGGCATGGAGACGGGCGCCCTGACTGCGCTCTCGCTCGCCGCGCTCTTGCTCGCGATGGGTCTCGGGTCGCGCCCGCGAGGCAGCAAGCTTCTCGGGCTCGTTCTGGGCCTCATGGTGGCGACGCGGCCGGACGCCGCCGTCCCCGCGCTGGTCATTCTTGCGTTCCGGGCGGCTTACGTCTCTTACGCGGCCAAAAGCCTCGGGGCGCTCCGAACCTGGCTCGCCGAGGCAGCCATGGCCGCCGGCGTCGTCCTGGGACTCACCCTGTTCCGAGTCGCCTACTACGGCTCGCCGCTCCCCAACACCTACGACCTGAAGCTTGCAGGCTGGCCACTTTCCTTGCGCCTGTCGAACGGGCTTCGCTACGTGGGGCCGTTTTTCGAGACGAGCCGCTACCTGATCCCGCTCGCGCTCCTCTCGCCGATCCTTCGCCGCGACGCTCGGCGGCTGCTCGCGGCGTGCTTTTGCTGCTCGGTCGTCGGCTGCCAGATTTGGGTGGGCGGCGACGCCTTCTCCCATTTCCGCATGCTCGTGCCCGGCGTCGCTTTGCTGCTCGTGCTCGCGGTGGACGGCGCCGCCGCGCTGGCTCGCTTCGCCCCCGGCGCGCAGCGTTGGGGTCTCGCCACGGGCTTGGGGCTCGCTCTCCCCCCGGGTGCGCTCTGGGCCCTGAACGAGCCCTTTCGAGACGAGATGCGCCTGACGACGCTCCCCTACAAGGTCCCGTTGAACCGCACCACGGTGAAAGCCGCCGTCGAACTCGCCGGTTTCGCCGATCCGAGGGGCTCCGTCGCGGTCGCCGCAGCGGGTGCTCTGCCGTACTACTCGGGACTGCGTGGCGTCGACATCCTCGGGAAATCGGATCGCACCATCGCACGCATGAAAAAGACCTACGTGCCGGGCAGAACGGTGGTCCCCGGCCACAACAAGTTCGACCTCGACTATTCCCTGAAGAGACTGCGGCCCGACGTGATCTACGACGCCGTATCCTGGAGCCGGCACGGCCGGAGCGATATCCTCGAGTTCGTGAGCCAAAACTACGTGCGCGGGGGCTCGTTCTGGCTGCGCCGCGACTCTCCGCACGTTCGCTGGGATCGCCTGCCGCCGTAGCGCGGCTCGTCACGCGCGGATGGCGTCGAGCTGCCTGCCTACAGGCTGCCGAGGAACGCGAACATGGTTTGGTTGGCGAAGCACGGCCAGCCGTGGTTCGTCCCGCTGTAGTTCTGATCGTCGTGGCTGCAGAACACGAAGGGCTGGGAGCAGCCGTCGTAAGCCACGCAGCCGTTGTCGACCGCGGCCTGGTTGTACATGCTGTTACACGCCATCACGCCGGCGTACGGCGTGGTCGACGTGTCGCATTGGTTGCTGGTGACGAACGGCGCAAGCTCCTGCTGGCCATTCGCATCTCCCAGCGAAACCCGCTCCTGGTCGTTCGTGCCGTGGATGAGCATCGACGGCACCGCGGCGTCCCAGCTATCGCACTGCTTGGAGCCCGCAACGAGAGCGACCGCCGAAAGTCGCTCGTCGCCGTCGCACAACAGGATCTCGATGAAGTGGGCTCCGGAGCTGTGCCCCGTGGCAAAGACGCGGTTCAGATCGATGCAGTGGTCCGTCACCATCTGATCGTAGGCCGTATCCAGGCGACTCTTGTCCGATGACGCCCAACCGCTCCCCGCGGCTTTCAGGTAGACCATCGCGAAGTTTTCTTCGAGATCGGTCCCGACCATGCGGGCATCGACGGTCTGAAACTCCTGGTGGGTGCGCCCCGCGCCGTGGAAGCCGAACATCATCGGCACCGGCGTGCTCCCGTCGTAGCCGTCGGGGAAGGTAACGATCGCATTCGGCACGTTGACGTTCATCGGCGTGCCGCTGCTCTTGCCGCAGCCGGCACTCGGCATGACACCGCTCTTGGACGATCCGCCGCCGGATCCGCCGCCCGAAGCACCTGCCGCGCCGGCAGTTGCCCCACCGCTGCCTGCCGAGCCGCTTGCCCCGCCGCCCGCCAGTCCGCCGTCTGCGCCTGCGATGCCACCTGCGCCTGCGACGCCACCCGCGCCCGCGCCCCCTTGAGGACCGCCGGCGATCCCGCCAACCCCTCCGCCCGCGCTACCGCTGATGCCACCCGCAGCGGCGCCGCCCGCGCCCGAACTCCCTCCGTTTCCTGCACCGCCACCGCCGCCGGCCACGAGACCCGCACCCCCACCCATCCCGCCGGCCGCGCTTCCTCCCATGCCGCTGCCACTCGCACCGCCAGTGCCTGCGAGCGCGCCGCTAGCGCCGTTGCCGCCCGTGGCGGCCGCATTTTGCGGCGGTTCGGCGTTCGTGGGTTCCGCGGTGCACGCGGAGATCATCAGCGGCAGCGCTGCCGCAGCGGCAAGACGCGAAGCAAAAATCGAGCTCATGCACTCTCGCCGTTTCCGGGCAGCCGCCGCCGGCGATCAGGCCTTGGCTTGCGTGACCTCGCCGCCGCCGCTCGAGCCGAAGTTCGGTGACGCGTTACCGGTGGCTGCGGTGATGAACATGTTCAAGAGCTTGCCGTTCTGAACCTTGCCGGCGTCCACGTATTCACCCTGTTTGAAGTAGCCGCCCGCGTTGCCCCAAATGATGTGCGGGACGTTGCGCGTCGTGTGGTTGCCCTCGGCCACGTGGTTCGTCCACAGCACGCCGACCTGGTCCTGAAGGCCGCGATCTCGGAAGTGATTGAGGCCCTTCGCGAGCGTCTGCATGCGGACGACGTCGATCTCGGCGTGGGCGGCTTCTGCGGTGGCGTTGTTGCCGAGCGCCGCGTCGGACTGCACTCGATGGCTGATGTGGTGAATGCCCCAGCCGTTGACCTCTCCGCCGGAGTTCGACGGCACCTGGTAGATCGTCGCGTCCGTGCCGTCGCCCCACTGGAGCGTGGCCGTGCGGTTGTGGTTGCAGGCGAACGCGAGGGCGACGAGCTGCATGTGGAGCTCGACGATGTTCTCGATGCCGCCCACCTCCACGTTCGTCCGGTTGTAACGGTAGTTCTTGATCGCCTCGAGTCCCTCGATGTCGACGCCGTCGAGCACGCAGCCCGCGATGGGCGCAGGCGGATCCGTTATCGTGATCTCGACGTCGCGGAGTGAGGTGAAATGCTGTTCGAGCCGCTGTTTGTCGGCGGCGCTCAGCTTGGGGTTCTGGATCAGGGACGTGAGCTCCGCGTGCACGTGATCGACGGCGCTCTTGCGGCGCGCCAGGAGGTAGTCGGTCACCGTCGGCGGGGGAGGCGTGCCACCGCTGCCGCCCGTGCCGCTCCCCGGCGGACTCGCGACACCGACCAGCGCTTCGTAGAGCTTGTACGGGTTGTTGGTGGCCGCGCGAGTGTTGCCGCTCATGTCGAACGACAGGCGCTCCTCGATGTAACCGTTGCTGATGTTGCCGGCGTAAAGGGTGAGCGGGTCGGTGCCGGTGGGGTTCACCGCGGCGGAGATCACCATGTCCACCGAGGGCCCCGCGGCGGTCGCCTGGGCGCCGCTCGTCTTGGGCTCGCGGCCGGTCAGCGACTGAACGAGTCCCTCGGCATGCCCGCAGCCGCGACCGATGATGGGAAAATCGATGTTCTTCACGATGAGCAGGTTCTGCGCGTGGTCCTTGAGGTGATCGACGGCTTTGTCGCCCGTCCCGAGTACCGTGCTGAGTGCGCCAAGGGAGGCCGGCCAGAAGCGCTTGGGCTCCACGCCGCAGCACGCAACCATGAACAAGGTGAAGATCGGCGGGGCATCTTGCGCCCATGCGGACCGCTCGGGCAGCCCTTCGAGGAACGGCAGCCCGATCGCAATGCCCCCGGCGCCATACAAGAACGCGCGGCGGTTCACCCTTTGTCGCTGGAACGTGTGTCGGTGGGTCACTGGGCACCTCCGGTGCGGATCCGGAACGCGTCGTTCCTCACGAGCGCGAGCATCACCTGTTTGAGCGACGCTCCCGTATCTCGACTCACCTGGCCGAGGGATTCGACGAGCGGTCGGTCGGCGTCGACGATGTCACGCGACAGCGCGTAGCTCGTCATCTTCTTCGCCCAGCATTGATGGGCTTGCGTACCGGCGGCCATGTGCTCCATGAGCTCCGGCGCGCCGGCAAACGAGAGCCTGCCTTCCTGGAAGGGGTATGCAGCCGCCGTGTCCACGGGCTGCCCATTGTCGGTATCGCGAAAGCGGCCGACGCCGTCGAAATTCTCGAACGCAAAGCCGAGCGGATTGATGAGCTCGCCGTGGCAGACCCGGGCGCAGGCCGAGGTCAGGTTCGTGATCACCGCGCGGTTGGTTTCGCCGGCTTCGGCCGGGGGAATGGCGGGCACGTCGACCGGCAGCCCCGGATCGGCACACAGTACGTCGAGGTTCAGCCGCGCTCCGCGTGTGATCGAGCCCGGTTCGTTGTTGCGCGCCCACAGTGCGAGAAACGCCGCCTGGCTGAAGAAGCCGACGCGGCCGGGCAGGTCCATCTGGGTGATCCCGCTTCCAGGGGGCGTGACGGCGTAGATGGACGCCGTGTTCGGTCCGACGAAGCCGACGGTCGAGGTGAGGATGTCCCGCACGCCCAGGTTCTGCGAGAAAATGCGATCGAAGAACAGGTACGACGCTTCGGTGAACTCCGGGTTCATGGTCGTGCTGTAGCCGGGCACACCCGTCTTCGCGATCGAGTCGAACAGCGCGAACTTGTGGAGTGCGCCGTGGAACTTTCGCATGACCGCGAGGGCGGCGGCGTCCTCGAGCATCTGTGTTGCCAGACCGACAGCGCCGTCGGCTGTTGCGAAATTGCTCGCCGTGTCGAGCATGGTGTCGGTCGGCGTCGTGTCGCGGATCCAGAACGAAAGCTTGGACGCCACTTCGTAGCCGTCGAGCGGTGCACCCACGTCGCCGAACTCCACGCGGTACAAGAAATGCGGCGACTGCAGCATCGTCGCGATGACCCAGTTCGCGCCTTTGGTGAACGCGCTCTGCGTGCCTTCCGTGACCATGGCGCCTTCGTCGTGGATGGCGCGGTAGGCCGTGACCTCGGCGTCGGTGAGATCGCGCCGGAAGGCGCGACGCCCGAACGTTCGGATGAACACCGCGGGATCGGTGGTCGCGACGACCGCCTGGAGCGCCGCGTCCGTGGCCGTGACCTGGTCGGCCATCTTTTCCGCCGCAAGCTGGAAATCGTTGGCCGAGGTGTTGTCCACGAAGAGAACGCGTTCGTTGTTGTCGAAGTCGGTGGTGCCCGCGACCGCGTCGAGGAAGTTGTCCGCTGCGCCGGTGGGCGCGCTCAGGCGGAGGATGTCGCGCACCGTGTTTTCCCACTGGTCGTTCGTGAGCCGGACGAAGCGGCTGTAGATGGGCTCACCGACCAGACCGACCGGGCGCGGCCCCGTTTCGGGCTCCGTGCCCGGTTCCCCCGAAGTGCCGCCCGTCCCGGTACCGCCCGTGCCCCCGGTGCTGGTGCTGGTTCCGCCCGTGCCGGTGCCCCCGGTGCTGGTTCCGCCCGTGCCGGTACCCCCGGTGCCGGTGCCGCCCGTGGTCGCGCCGGACGAGCCGCCCGTCTGCGCCATCGGGTTCATCGGGTCGCCGTCCCCCCGGACGGTGGCCGTGCATCCGAGCGCGAACGTGAGCAGGGGAACTGCCAGGGCGCAAAGTTTGGGGGCGGTAGCGCGATTCATCTCATCGTCCTCCCGTGATCAGAAAGATGTGGGACGGGCTTTGAGTGCATCTCAAATCGAACGGTCGAACCCGGCGCGTGCCGGCGCGACAGCGAGCAGTGCCGCGCCTGCCTCCAGTATGGGTCAGCAATCCTGCTGATGCTCTCAAATGTGAACCTTCACATATCGAAATGTGAGCCTTCACACTGGGAAGTAACAGTGCTGGCCGAATCGATCGCGTCCGCATGCACCTTTGCGCCGCCGACGGAACACTCCTCAGGGTTACTCAGGTTCCCTGAGATTGCCTCGACCGCGTTTCGGTCTTCTCGAAAGCCACGAGCGCGCCCCGTGTAGGTTCGAGACCCACATGCCCGAGGGCGAGCGCCGGCCGACCTACGGTTCGACGATCAAGGTCAAGCGCTCGCGAGGCGCGTTCACGCCGTCGCTGAAGCGAATGCCCTCCGTGCTGCCCGATTCGCCGGCGGTAAAATCCGCGACGATTCCGAATGACCTGTAGGATCCGAGATCCGTGTTCGGGTCGGAGAGCGCGGTTTCGTCGAACTCGAACGTCGTGACCGAACCAGTGTGCGCGAGAGTCATGGATGTGTCGAAGCAGTAGGCACCACCCTGGAGTTCGTCGAAAACGTCAGGACGCAACGCGGCATCGATCAGGGCCTCGATGGGTGTCGTCAACCTGCGCACGACGAAGTGCTCGTCGGGATCCGCACTGACGTAACTTTCGTAGTGAAGGTCCAACGCGGCGCTCGTGATCTTGCCTTCGATTCCGGACAGATCGAAGCTGAAGAAGGCGTGAAAGCGCTGACTGCCGTCCAGACCTGCGAAGGTCGTCGCACCGAGTGCGCCGTCCTCGCGCCGGTTCCCCGAGTAGGCGGGAGCGAGCACGACCCGAAACGAGCTGCAATCAGCGTCATCCTCCTGGGCGCATCCCTTGGGACAGCAACCGTCGTCACCCTGACACGCAACGACCGGAAGCCGGAAGCAGCGGCCGAGCTCTCCGTCGCACAGGCCGACCACGCAGACCTCACCGGATAGCGAACAGTCGCCGCACGCGAGCCCACCACCGGTGCCCCCGTCGGCTCCGCCCTCGCCTGGGGAGCCGCCGGGATCTCCCCCTGCACCCGGCGGATCTCCCCCGGTCGTTCCGCCGGTGGCGTTCCGTCCGCCTTGCGGAGCGCCGGCAGTCACGGGCACGTTTGCACCGCCTGCGCCGGCGGACATGGGAGCGCCCGCTCCACCACTACCAATCCCTGCGCGACCGCCTGCACCTGCTGAGGGCGCCCGCGTCCCGCCGCTTCCGGCCGCTCCGCCACTGGCAGCTTGCGCGTCGGGCTCTCTGTCGCCGGCGCGCCCAGCGCTCTGTCCACCGCAAGAGCTGCCCCAACAAAGAACGCCGGCTGTCGCGAGCAGAGTACGCCGTCGGGAGCTCGAGCCAGTCACCATGCTTTCCATCCAGCGCTAGAAAACTAGCACCCCGTCCCGGTCTCGCGCGTGACCAGAGCAGAAACGTTCGGAGTCGGCGTACCCAATCGGCGCTTGCTCACGCATGGGCCAAAGATATAAGGTAACCTGACAACCTTGAGGAGATAGCCAATGCGTCTAGACCGCTTTTCATGGCTCGGGGCCGCTACCTGGCTTACGATTTTCGCTCTGCCGGGGTGCTCGACGGTGACGGAGGACCCCTCTGATTTCGTGAGTGAGGACGTCGAGTACAGCCAGGATGACGATGGCGCTGACCGGCCAAACATCTTGATGATTCTGGCCGACGACCTCGGATACTCCGATATCGGTGCGTTCGGCGGGGAGATCAGGACGCCGAATCTCGACGCCCTCGCGGCGGAAGGACGGATCCTCACCCACCATCACGCGGCCGCCGCGTGCTCGCCCACTCGGGCTGCGCTCTTCTCGGGAACTGACCCTCACTTGGCCGGCGTCGGCACGATGGCGGAGGCCCTCGCGATGAATCCCGTACTGGCGGGCAAGCCGGGCTACGAGGGGTTCTTGCGGCCGGACGCCCTGTCCGTCGCGCAGCTCCTCCGCGACTCGGGGTATCACACGTACCTGGCCGGTAAGTGGCACCTGGGCGGCGCGCCGGCGCAGCTTCCGCCGGCACGCGGCTTCGAGTCCTCCTGGGGTCCCATTGCAGGCTTCGAAAGCCACTTTGCACCGGTCCCTGGCTTCTTGACGCCGATCGACAGTGCCGTCGTCTATCGAGAGAACGGCGTCGTGATCGCACCGCCGACGAATTATTTCTCGACGAACTTCTACACCGACAAACTCATTCAGTACATTCAGGCAAACCTCGGCGACGGAAAGCCGTTTTTTGCGTATGCGGCGTACACCGCACCGCACTGGCCGCTCATGGCCCCGGCGGATTACATCGATCGTTACGCGGGTGTGTACGACGAGGGCTATACGGTCATTCGTAACCAGCGGATCGAGCGCATGAAGCGGCTCGGTATCGTGCCGCGTGATCTGGAGCCCAACCCTGGATTGCCCGTGAGCGCCAATACACCCGGATGGGACGAGCTGACCGCCGAGCAGAAGCGGCTCGAAGCACGTAAGATGGAAGTGTACGCCGCGATGGTCGAAAACCTCGACCACAACATCGGGCGACTCCTTCAGTATCTGAGGGATGCCGGACAATACGAGAATACGTTCATCTTCTTCCAGTCTGACAATGGGGCTGAAGGCGCCACGACGTTCAGGCCCGAGAACACGACGAACGTCGACAATTCCTTCGCCAACATCGGACGCCCGCGCTCGAATTTTGCCACGGGGAGACGCTGGGCCGAGGTGAGCGCGACGCCGTTCAAGCTCTCCAAGGGGCATCAGGCCGAGGGCGGAATCGCTGTGCCGGCGATCGTCAAGATGCCGAGCGACAGGAGTCCTCACGGCGAAAGCGCGCGGCCGCTTCGACACATCACGCGGATCACGGACCTGGCGCCGACGTTCCTGGAGCTCGCGCGCGTCCCGAATCCGGGCTCGACCTACGGCGGCCAGACCGTGAAGCCGATGAGCGGTACCTCGATGGTCAGCGTGCTCGAGCGTGGCGGCGGCGGACACCGCGTTCATGATGGAGACGAAGTGTTTTTCGGCGAGCTTTTCGGCCGACGTTTTGCGCAGCAAGGAAAATGGAAGGCGCTCTGGACGGAGGCGCCCTGGGGCCCGGGACAGTGGGCGCTCTACGATATCGACAAGGATCGAGGCGAGACGACCGATCTCGCCTCCTCGCATCCCGACGTCGTCGCCGAGCTCGACGCTCAGTGGCAGGCCTATGTCTCACGTGTCGGGATCGTCACCCCGAACGTCATCGGCTGGCCCGTCCGCGAGGGCATTCCGTAACTTCAGAAGGGCGCGACCTCGGCGGAAGATGGCCTGAGATGAGGAAGCGGATTGCCGCCGCGAGCCTGCTGGCGTTCGCCTTGGCCGGTACCGGTGCGTGGGCGGTCGCGCGATTCGCGACGCAACGCGGACTCGATCCGGCACCACGCGGCTCCCCCAGTCTCGGAACGCGTGAAGCGTGTGAGCGCTACGAGGGCCTTCCGGTCGTGTCCTCATCCGAAAACGGTCACGCCGGCATGGTCTGGGTGCCGCCAGGCTCGTTCATCGTCGGTTCGCGTCACGGCTACGCCGACGAACGCCCCGCGTCGGACGCGACGACGGTGGAAGGTTTCTGGATCGATAGGACGGAAGTCACGAACGCCCAGTTCGCGGCGTTCGTCGAAAGCACCGGTTTTGTCACGGAGGCCGAGCGCGGCGGCGCCTCGGCGGTGTTCGAGCCACGCGCGATCCCGGATGGGGGTCGAGCAGACGAAACCGCCGATGACGCCCCCTCCTGGTGGCGCCACGTCCCCGGTGCAGACTGGCGTCATCCGGAGGGTCCCGCGAGCTCCCTGGAAGGACGAATGAATCAGCCAGTCGTCCAGGTGACGTTCGCCGATGCCACCGCCTATGCGCGCTGGCGCGGTGGGGCCTTACCGACAGAGGTAGAGTGGGAGTTTGCCGCCCGCTCCGGCGGCGCTCTCGAGGACGCCGGCGCCCCCGTGGACGACGCGGGCCGTCCGACGGCCAACTACTGGCAAGGGCAGTTTCCGAATGAGAACGCCGCCAAGGATGGATACCGCGGTCGAGCCCCGGTGGGGTGTTTCCCGGCCAACAGTCTCGGGATCTACGACATGATCGGCAACGTGTGGGAATTGACGCGAGATCCGTACCGCGGACAGCGACCCGCACACTGCACCGGCCATGTCGAGGGCCCAAAGGACTTGGACGCGGAGCCGGCCGTCATCAAGGGCGGTTCGTTTCTCTGCGCCGCGAGCTACTGCGCGCGGTACCGTTCCTCGGCACGTCACCCTCACGAGGCTCACCTCGCTGCCGCTCATGTGGGCTTTCGCACGGTAATGGCAGCGCCGCGCTAGGGACTTCCCGCTGCCAGGATCTTGCGGAAGCCCAACTCAGCGGCCGAGCACCCAACCGAGTCCTTTGACAATGTGCGGTTCGCCGATCGTTTGATGGGTAAGGTCGCCGTCAACTTTCGCGAAGTTCGTGTAGAAGACGCGCCCCGCACCCTCGGTTCGGACCCAGGAGACAGCCGCTTCCGTGCGGTTGGTATCTCCCCACCGGCACCTCACGAGCACCTCGGTGTCCGTCGCGATGAAGTCGGTGTTGTCGAGGTTGCCCGAGTAGACGAACGTTGCGGGCAGTTCCGACGTCGTCGGGTGATCAGCCACCTTCTCGCAATCGCTGTTGCCATCGAAGTTCTGGCTGCTCGCCCGACCGCCGATGAGTCGATTGTAGAGCGCCGGAGGATCTTGGCCCTGGAAGGTGACGTCGGCGCAGTGTGTTCCAAAGAGACCTCCACCGTCTTCGAGGAATCCTGCCAGAGCCTCCGACTGTGAAGTTCCCTGCTGGTTCGCGCCAAAGGGCCAAAAGCAGGTGTTGATCATTCCGACCGCTGCATAGCGCTCGAGGTTTTCGTCGGTGAACACGGACGGGTCTTCCGATCGATCGACCTCGTACTGCCAGCCTTGGAGCGTGTCGGCGAGGATGTCGAGTTGGGTGGGTACCGAAGGGATCTCGAGCGTGCTGAAGGAGTAGAGAAGAACGCGCGCCGGGCGCGCCGTCCCACCGCCGGAAGCTCCCGAATCACCCCCTGACCCTGCTCCGGAGCCGGCGCTGCCCGCGGCCATCCCTCCGCTCCCCGCGAGAGGTGCCGCGCCGCCACTCGTTGTCCCGGCGCTGAGACCTGCGGTACCGCCCAGTGCCGCTGCCCCACCGGACGAGGGCGTACCGCCACCGCCGACCGAGCTGCCGCTCGTGCCGGCTGGAGCACCGCCGATCGAGGTCCCGGCCGCGCCGTCGCCTGCCACGCCGCCGTTGCCGCTGGCCGTCGAACCCGCATCGCCGGCCGCCGATGAGCCGCCGCCCCCACCAGCCCCCGCGAGCGATCCCCCGCTACCGCCGGCGCCGTTCACCGTGCCGGCGGTAGCGATCGGTCCAGTCGGGTTGCGATCAGGAGCGGGCTCGTTGCACGAAATTGCGGCCCAAAGCAGCCACGGTGCGAACGCGCCTCGAAATGCCTTCGGCGGTCCCATCGACCAACCCTCGCGGTTCGAGCGATGGCTTCCGATCAGTGCGAAGGCACGGTCCCCGCGAGGCTCTTCCTCCTGGTGACGGCGACCAGGATGAACGCGATGGTGAGGATGGCTGGGAGCAGCGCGACCTTGCCGAGCGCTTCGAGGCCGGCGGCGGCCTGAATGGCGGCGAGAGCTTCCTTGGTCGGCGCCTCGGCAGGGGTGCGAGCGGCGATGCCTGCGTCGTACCAGCTGCCGATGATCGGGAGCACGAAGCTGACGCTCAGCATGCCGGCCCCGCCCATGATCGCGAGGCCGAGCGCACCGGTTTTCGGAAAGTTCTCGGCGACGAAGCCGAGCATGGTCGGCCAGAAGAAGCAGACGCCGAACGCGAACACGGTGGCGGCGGCAAAAAGCATGACACCGGTGGTGTGGGACATGGCGTAGAGGCCGGCGGTGCTCACGATGGCACTCCCGACGAGCATGCCGATCGGCGAAAGCCTGTGCACGAAGGGACCGGCGAACATGCGGCCGATCGCCATCAGGCCGGTGATCCAGACCAACACGAGGATCCCAGAGACACCGGCATGCTCGAGGATCGGCGGGATCCACTGGCCGGGCCCGAGCTCGGTCGCGGCCGTGAGGAGCATGCAGGCGACCATGAAAAGGAAACCGGGGGAGAGGCACGCCGCGAACATCGAACCCGCGGATTCGCCGCGTTCCACCCGCGCGGTGCGCGGGAACGTTTGCCCGAAGAATAGAAACCCGTAGGCGGCGAGCGGAACGAGCATGGTGGCGAACTGCGCGTGCCAGCCGAGCCCGAGTTTGCCGAAGACGAACGACAGGAGGCCGCCGATCACGATGCCGCCGGGAAACCACACGTGAAAATGGTTGAGCTTGGTGGTCTGGTTGTTCGGAAAGAGCGAAGCGACCAGCGGGTTGCAGGCCGCCTCGACCGAGCCATTCGCGATCCCGAACAGCAGGGTCCCGACGAACAAGCTCCAGAAGTCCCAGGCGACCAGCGTGAGCACGATGCCGGCGGCGTGGCCGGCGAAGGCGACGGCGATGATCCGGCGAAGCCCGAGCGCATCCACCAGAGGGCCGCCGACGACCATGGCCAGAGTGAAACCCCAGAACGCCGTTCCGTTCACCCAGCCAGCCTGCTCGTTCGTGAGGTTGAATTGGGACACCCAGTCCGCTGTCGCCGCGCCGCGAAGGGCGAAGCTCATGGCCGTGACGATCAGCGCGACGCAACTAGCGTTGAAAAGTCGTGAGGGGTTCATGGTTATGCCGTTTCGTTGGGGGACTACTCGTTGCACCAATCCGTGGGGCGCGCCGACCACGAGTTGCGATCGAGCCCGCGCATCTTGACTCTCGAGCCGTCGAAGAGTTGGACGAGAGCCTCGCCATCGTTGGACTTCGCGATGTCCAGCTGGAGCGCGATCTCCTCGTCCATGAGCGCGACGATCTGGAGCTCGAAGGACTCGCCGTTTTCAGGCTGCTCGTCGGTTTTCTTCGCCTCGAGCCGCCCGAGCTCGTCGAGCGCCCGGTCGATGCGCCGCGCCGGCACCGTGCAGCCGCTGTCGCCCGCCGTGACCCAGCTCGAGCCGCGCTTGCGCAGGATGACCGAGCCCACATGAGCGGACACGCGTACCGTCGTGAGGCGCTCGCGATAGTCAGCGCGCAGCGCCGTTGCCGACGCACCGGGTGGCGGCTTCCGGGGTGGGTGAGGGGGGTGGCAGTCCGACGGATCGGCGCCGCCAGCCGCGGGCGCCGCGTGATTGGCGGCCGGTGTGACGAGGCTCGGAGCCGCTGCTGGTCCCGCGGACCCAGCGCTGTCTGATCTCGCAGGCGTGCTGCAGCCCAGAACGCAGAGCGCGGCACCGAGCGTCAGCTGGGGCGAACGGGATCGCCGGCCGATGGCGCGACCGAAGGTCACCACTCGAGCGTTCCACCCGCGTTCACGGCGTGAACGATCTGTTCCGAGTTGACGACATGCGGCGTGGGCACCGCCACCACGCGCGCGTCGAACCCGTAGCGCGCGTTGAAATAGTCGACTCCGAAGACGAACGCGTCGATCCGATGAAAGGCGCCCGCCGAGATGCCCGTTTGGCTGCGAAGCAGCGGCGGCGCACCGGGAGTGTCGATCGGCGTGTCGCTCGGCATCCGATCGAGCTGCGCCTGACCAAAGCCGCCCATGACCCAGGTGGAGCCAAAGGTCACCGACGCTTCGGCCAGAAAGCCCCGCGTTGGTCGAAAGCGCCGCGTCTCGTTGGCGAGCGAGACTTCGCGTGAGACGAAGATCGGATTGAAAGTCAGAAACTCGTAGGCGTCCATGCCCTTGCCGCCGTACCCGGAGGCTCCCACCTTGACGGGACCGAGGTAGGCTTGGAGACCGCCGCCGACGCCGTACACGTTCTTGTCGACTTGTCTTCGCTCGATGACCTGGTTCGTTGCGGGGTCCACCGTGTGGACCCCGATCCCGATCCGCTGCCACGCCCCGTTGGCAAACGCCTTGAACCCGAAGTTCGGGCTCCACAGATACTTGGCGACCGCTTCCCCTTCCACACGAGGAAAAGGGGTGAGAAACCAGTTGTACGTGGGCACCGTCCTCGGATCGAACAGCCCCACGGTCAGCTGGACGATGTCGCCGAAATTGGGCGTCGAGTAGGCGATCTGAGCCCGGAAGTCCGGCCACAGCGTACCGAAACCAACGTGGCCGCACGCCCCGCCGCCAATCTGCTCGTAGGTACACGGAAAGCCGACGCCGTAGCCGTGCCCGAGCTCGTAGTTCATGAACAGATTGCCGCGCGAAAACAGGCTGAAGTCGCGCCCGACCTTCACGCTGCCCCACGAACCGGTCAGCTCGCCGTACGCCGAACGTGGCTCCATCCAGGTCGGCTCCCAGGGAGCCGTCGGATCGCGATTGGCGATCTGAATGCCGAGCTCGACGCGGCCGCCGAGCTTCAGGCCGTTCTTCAGCTGCTTCCTCACGTTCAAGGCGATCGTGGTCGGCACGTAGCCTGAGCGGATGCGAGTCCGGCGGAGCTTTCCATTCTCGTCTTGCTGCTCGATCTGCCCGACTTCGTTGAACCCGACCCACGTTTGGCCTTGAAGTCCATCCGGGCGATCGTCGCCCCAAACGTGCGAAACGAAGCCGTTGGCGCGCCCGTCCGTCGAGACCGTCCAGCCATTGGCTTCGGCCAGCGTGACCTCGGCTTTCGACGCGCCCGACCACGAGAGTGCCGCGGTGGCGAGCGCAAACGCCAGAGCTCCGAGTCGCTTCTTACCAGGAAACATAGATCAGTCCTTTCACTTGGCGTTGCACGCCATCCCGATGGAGCTCGACTGCCGCCGGCCGATTCCCAGCAGAGACGCGCTACGGCTTGAACAGCGCCTCGCGCCGCACTGCCCACATGAGGCCTGCCGACACGTGACGAATGAAGTCGGGGTCCGAGTAGGTGGGTCCTTCGTGCCCGAGCGACGTGTAGAAAGAGCGGAAGTTACTCCACTCCCGGATGTAGCTCACCGGCCTCGTGCCCTCGCCCGGTGTGGTGACGCGGCTCAGGATCGTGAAGCCAGGCTTGGCTGACCACTGCTCCCACGAGCGGAACCTGTACCACTCTTCGCTCCGCTGCCACGGACTCGGGATGCCGGTGACGGCGATGAAGTTCGCTGCAGCGGGCTCCCACTGAATGGCCTGGCTGGTGCAGCAGGTGTCGTGCATGTCGTAGTACTGCCCGGTGACCTCGGACCAGAAGGCCCAGCCGTTCTCGTGATCCGTGGAGGAGTGCACACCGGCGAACGCGCCGTTCTTCGTGGTCATCCAGTCCTCGAACGCGACTTTCCCGGCCGGGTTGGTTTCGCTCAAGCCGCGACCAGTCGGATTCAGGCCGAAGACGAGTTCGTACTGCGCCAGATTGTCTGCGCTGAAGTCGTTGGGATCGTCCGAGAACGTCACCTCGAAGCCCTGCTTCGTCGCCATGTTCGTGAGCATCGTCCGGCCCGTATTGATCGCCGCTGTGTGCGTGAAGCCGCCGAGGGTGTTGAAGTAGGCGAGCACCTTGAACGATCCGGTACGCGCGTCGAACGGGCCCCCGCCCGCGCTGCCACCACTTCCTGCCTCGGCCCCGGTACCCGCCATGCCGCCCATCGGACTTCCGCCCGTGCCGGCCATGCCGCCTGACGTCACCTCCGTGCCCGCCATGCCTCCCATCGGAACGTCGGCCCCGGCAGTGCCGCCCGTCGCGAGTCCCGCCGAACCACCCGCGCCCGCTGCACCGCTCGTCGAGCCGCCGACGCCGCCCGACATCGGTGGAGCTCCGGAAGCGCCAGCCGTGATCGATCCGCCAGTGCCGCCGGCTCCGCCCGTGGTCCCTCCGGTCCCGCTCGTGGAGCCTCCGGTGCCGCCCGTCGCGGTGCCGCTCGTACCGCCCGTCGCGGCACCGCCGGTGCCCGCCGTTGCGGAGCCGCCGGTGCCACCCGCTCCCGCCGAAGGCAATTGGATCTGATCGATACTGCCGCCGCCGCACGCCGCTCCGAGCAGCAGGAGGGTCCCGAGTGAACAGACGACCGTTGAAGTGCGCATGGGAGTCGACCTTTCTAGAAACGCGAAAATTCCAAGTGGAACGCTCCCGTCATGGGACCTTGACCCACTGTCCAATTGCTGCGGAGCGCTCGATGGCGTCGAGCACTCGCTGATTGATCAAGCCATCCTCGAAGTCGGGGCGGGGCGACTTCCCGTCGGCGACGGCCTTCACGAAATCGTAGACGGTGTGCGTGAACGAGTGCTCGTAGCCGATGATGTGTCCGGCAGGCCACCACGCCCCGATGTAAGGATGGCTGCCGTCGGTAACGGAGATGTTGGTAAACCCGCCGAGCGGGCCCGTATCGAGGCAGACCTCGAGTTCGTTCATCCGCTCGAGATCCCAGACCAGGCTGCCTTTCGAGCCATTGATTTCGAGGCGGTTGTAGTTCTTGCGGCCGGGTGCGAAGCGAGACCCCTCGTAGTAGCCGACCGCGCCGTTCTCGAACTTCACCAGCGCCTGAGCGGCATCGTCGACGTCCACCACACCGCGCTTGCCGCTCCCGTCGGGCAGGGGGCGCTCTTTGACGAACGTGGAGAGGACCCCCGACACCTCGACGGGGTTGCCGACGAGGTAGCGCGAGAGATCCATGGTGTGAGAAAGAATGTCGCCGAGCGATCCGCTGCCGGCGCGTGCCTTCTCGAGCCGCCACACCCGGGGAAAATTCGGATCCACGATCCAGTCCTGGAGGTAGACGCCTCGGTAGTGGTGGATCGTTCCGAGCTTGCCGTCGTCGATGAGCTTCTTCGCGAGAGCGACTGCCGGGACGCGCCGGTAGTTGTGGCAGACCATGCTGATCGAGCCGGACTTCTTGACGGCTCCGGCCATCCGCTCCGCCTCGGCGACGCTGTTCGAAAGCGGCTTCTCGCACAGGATGGCTTTGCCCGCCTCCGCCGCAGCGATGGCAATGGCCGCGTGGGAGTCGCCCGGCGTGCAGATGTCGACGACGTCGATGTCTTTTCGCGCGAGCACTTCTTCCCAGCTCGTCGCGGCTTCCTCGAATCCGAGGCGCACCCGCGCTTCGGCGACTTTCTCCTTCGTGCGCCCGACCACGACCTTCAGCACGGGCTCGCACGGAATGTCCGCAAAGAAGCGGGTGACCTGACGCCACGCGTTCGAGTGGGTACGACCCATGAAGTCGTATCCGATCATCGCGACGTTGAGCTTCTGCTTGGGCATCGAGCGCTCCATCAAGTCAGGTAGGCGATGCGCCCGCGACCCTGCACGGGGATGTTCTGCGACGGGAGCACGTCGTGATGGAGCGCATGCATGCAGGCTGCGGCCTCGTCGATGGTGCGAGCGAAGGCGATCGAGCCCTTGAGGATTGGCTTGAGCCGCTCCTTGTCTTGAATGCGGGCGCGCGGGTATTCGTGCTCGATCACCAGCGCCGTATTCGCGACGTCGAGCTTCAGCAGTTCGCGGGCGGCGAGCTGATGATCCAGCCAGTCCACCGTGCGGTTCTGCAGATACCCGAGCGGGTCGTGCTTTGCGGTGCCGGGTAGCTCGTGCTCGCACAGCACCGTCTGCTTCTTCCAGGCGTTGAGCTGATCGGCGGGGCTCGACGCCGGACGGCCGTCTTTCCAGTCACCTCGCTCGACGGTTTGGCCCCCGTACCCCCACGCTGCCACGCCCTTCGGGTCGATCACCTGCCCCTTCACGTGGAAGCCGCTGACGAGAAAGTCGTAGCCGCTGTCCTTCAGGTACTGGAAGATCGACCGCGTGTCCTGCCCCATCAGGACGGCGTGCGAAGGATCGTAGTGCACGCGGAGCTGCTCGCCGACGCCGTGTTTCTCGCAGATGCGATGAAGGGCAATCCAGGTGCCGGGCGCATACCCGATGTTGTTGTGGAAATTGTCTCCTACGGTCCAGCCCGGCATCGGGCATTGCTCGACGCGGTACTCGATGCCGCGCGCCTTCGCTTCCTTGAGCAGCGGGATGAACACTTCCTCGAAGAACTGGAGGTTCTGGTCCATCGAGAGCTTCTGGTTCCGACCCACGAACCCGCAGATCGCTTTCACGCCAAGCAGCGCTGCCGCGTCCATCATGCGGATGACGAACTGGTGCTTCTTGTTCCGCACCGCCGCGTCGTCGTGCAGCAGATTGTCGAAGAAGGCGATGTCGGTGACGCCGACACGCGTCGCGTCCATTTTTGCGAGTACTCGCTTGGCGCGCGTCTTGTCGAAGGGCTTTCGCAGGTCGAGGTGGTTCGCGACCGGGTCGAGCATCGCCTCCTCGGGCACGTCGGCTTCGGTCGGGTGCAGCGCGGCGGAGATCTGGATGTTGGGGCAGTCGAGTTCGCGCGCGAAATCGAGCCAATCCTCGATCGCGCGATCCGGGTCTTCGTCGCGGATCCGACGAGGGGTGAGCTCCTGGAGTGCGGCGGTCAGCACACTCATCTTCATGAATTGGGGCTCGAACGGGCGCGGGGTCATGGGGTGTTGCAACTGATCCGACCGCAAGAATCGGCCGTACCTGAGCGCTACACTCCCGTACCCCCCGAAACGGGTCAGAAATCGCGCCGCGCTCGAACCTCACCCTCCTGTCGCTTTTTTGAACCGTCTGCTCGAGCTCGACGGTTAATGCGTTGTTGGGCTTTGCCTTTCCCCTGCTGCTGCTCGTGACGGCGCCGTCGGAGGTGCCGATGCCCGCGATCGCCATCGATCCCTGCGTGGAGGTCGATGCCGACGAAGTACGCCGTTTGGCAGCGCTGGAGCTCAATACTTGGCGTGCCGGGGCGTCGGCTGAATCGCTCTCGGTTCTCGTGACCTGCGACGGCGATGTTCAAGAACTGCGCCTGATCGATCGCGTCAAGGGTCAGGAAACCGTGCGCAATCTCGATCTGAACGCTTCATCCGGAACCGACCGCGATGCGAAGACTCGCGAGCTTTCGTTGGCGATCGCGGAGCTGCTTCGCCGTGCCCAAGTCGACGTGACGCCCGAACCGGCGCTCGCGCCGAGCCCGCCACCCGTTCCGGTCGCCCGCGAGAACCCGCGTGCGCCAGCGGCGAGGCCCGCCGAGCCCGGTACCGCGGCTCGACCGTTTCGTCTCGAGCTCGGGGCTGCGGGACGGGCAACCACCTGGTCGGGCGGCGAGATGCTGCTCGGTGCGGACGTGACCGCCCGCACGCACGTCAGCCGCTGGCTCATCGTGGACTTCCGCGTCGGAGGCAGCAAGACTCGGCCGGTGGAGCTCGCCCACGGTACCCTCGACGCATTCGGGATGTCCGCAGCGGTAGGGGTCGCGCTCGATGTCACGCCTTCTTGGCAGAGCGTCGGCGTGGCTTTTGGAGCGCGGTTCGGAGCGGACTGGCTCAGGTACGCCGCCGTCGATGATGGCGGCGTTCTGTACGGGGGGAGCGATGCGGGCGCCGTGACCGCGAGTGGATCGGTGAACGCCTTCGCTGCGCTTTCCGAGCAGTTGTGCATCACGGCCGACGCCGCGATCGGCGGGGCACTCCACTCCATCGCCATCCACGATAACGGCCAGAAAGTGTCGGGGTTGAGCGGTGTTTTCTTCTCGGCCGCCTTCGGTGTAGCAGCCCACTTCTGAAGTCATGCTTCGACATCTCGTTTCGTTTCGCGTGGTGTCGGTGCTCGTCGCCGCGTCCGGGACGATCCCGATAGCGGGGTGCGGGGAGACGACGATCTCCATCACGGCTGGCCAGGGTGGGGGTGGCGCCGGGGCAGGTGGAGGCGGCACGGGCGGAGCCGGCACGGGCGGAGCCGGCACGGGCGGAGCCGGTAAGGGTGGAGCCGGTAAGGGTGGAGCCGGTGCGGGCGGAGCCGGCGCAAGTGGAGCCGGCGCGGGATCGACTTTGGGCATGGTCTGGTCCAACGTCGGCCCTGTGGATGGCATGGCCTGCGTGTCCCTGGACGAGCCCATGGAGCCCGACCGCCCCATCTGGAGCGACAACTACCTCTGCACGCCGGAGGACATTGGGCTCGAGTGGTCGACCTCGGGGCCGATTCCAGACAGGTTCTGCACGCACCTTTGGGAAGCATCCGACGTCGCTCACGGCTGGTCCGACAATTATCTGTGCGCGCCGGATGACCTCGGTCTCGCGTGGACGCCGAACGATGCCATCAAAGGTCTGCCCTGCCTGCAGATTTCCGAGTGGTCCGACCCCGATACCTGGGACGACAACTACCTCTGTTGGAACACGATCGCTCGCCGAAATCTCGATCTCGAGTGGTCGACCACTGGACCCTTGGCCAACAAGACCTGCGTTGCTTTGGAGGAACCGAGCGAACCTGAAGAGCACGGCTGGGGGAGCGCGCGCCTGTGCTCGTCGGAGGATCTCGGCCTCCACCTGACCACGCAATATCCAGCGACCGGCGAGCACTGTGCTTTCCTCTACGAGCCCGGCGATCCCCACGGTTGGAACGACAACTCGCTCTGCTCCCCTCTGAACCTCGGTCTGGACTTCAGTTGGACCGGACCGATCGAGGGAATGACGTGCCTGGCGCTGGAGGTGCCCTCCGATCCGGACGGCTGGAACGACAACTACCTCTGCTGGCGGTAGCTCTGGTGGACAGGTCGTCCACGGCCCAGCGCCTTGTCGACGCGGAGCGACTTTTTCTTGGACCGTTTCGCGCTCCTCGAGGGTTTTCTCCAGCGGATATGTCCGTGCCCATCCCGGACGCTCACGCGATCGAGGGGGTGGAGCGTGTCGGTGAGGCGCGCGCCGCGGAGCACCCGCTCGGGATCGAGGAGCTTTTCAGGCGGCACGCCCCCGCCGTGGCGACCCTCGGACTCGCCATGCTGCAAAGTGTCGAGGAAGCGGACGATCTCGTCCAGGACGTGTTTCTCAAGGCCTGGCGTGCTTTCGACCGCCTGGAAAACCCAGAGGGAGCGAGACCCTGGGTGATGACCATCGCGATCCGTCTCGCGAGAACGCGCCTGCGCCGCAGGAAGCTGACCCGCCTCCTGTTCAGGGCGGAGGAGCCGGATTTCGAGCAAATTGCCGCTTCAGCAGCCCTTCCCGAGCACCGAGATCTCGTGAGGCACCTTTATGCCATCCTAGACAAGATGCCCGTCGAGCTGCGCCTTGCCTGGGTCCTCCGGTACCTGGAGGCCGAGACGGTCGAAAGCGTGGCAGCGCTCTGCGGCTGGTCGCTCTCCACGGCGAAGCGGCGCATCAACGGCGCCCACGCGCGGGTGACCGCCAAGCTGAATGCCATCACGCGAGATCAGGAGAGCCCAGCGTGAGCGGTCCGAGCGTCGAAGAGCACATCGAGTCCGCGCGACGCGAGCTTCGCCGGCACGCCTGGACTCCGGAGCGCGTCGGGGCGGCGTGGCGCGAGCTCGAAGAGCGCCGGCGAACGGATGTTCCGCGCCGGCGTGCCGCCGCGTTTGCCGGAACGGCGCTCGCGGTCGCCGCCGTTTGCGCCCTCACGTTCGCCGGCTGGAGGTGGCTGCGTCCCGAAGCCACCGCGCGGAACGCGGAAGGCGCCGCTTCAGGATTGCAGCGTCTCGCGCTCGGCGCCGAGACGGAGGTGCGCTTCGACAAGCAGGCCCAGCTCGAGGTCCGCGAGCAGAGCGAAAATCGAGTGGTCGTCGTCTTGAAGGCGGGCACGGGCCACTTCCGAGTTCGGCACGATCCACGGCGCGTTTTCCGCGTCCAGGCTGGCGAGGTCGCGGTGGAAGATCTGGGCACCACGTTCGACGTCGCCTACGAACCGGGCTCGGTTCGCGTCTCCGTCGAGGAGGGTTCGGTCAGCGTGACCTACCCCGAGGTCGCGGGCCCGGCGAAGAAAGCTACCCTGCGGGCCGGCGATTCCGGTGTCTACCCGTCCGTGGGCCCCCGGCCGAACGCCGACCCGCCCGAGCTCACCGAACTCCCGTCGACTCCGGCTTCGAGTAGCGATCGGCCACCAGGCGGTAGCGGCGACTGGCGAGAGCTTGCACGAGCGGGAAAGCACGGACGTGCCTACGAGCTCTTGGCGGCAAGCAACATGCGGGACGTGCGCGACGAGCCGGGTGATCTTCTCCTCGCTTCCGATGCCGCTCGCCGGTCGAACCACCCGGCCGAGGCGGCCAAACTGCTGCGCAAGCTCCTCACCGGCTATCAGAAGGATCCGCGCGCGCCGGCTGCTGCGTTCACGCTCGGTTGGCTGCTGATGAGCGATCTGGGGCGTCCGCGCGACGCCGCGGCCGCTTTCGCGCAGGCCGAAGCGCTCGCACCTCGTGGAAACTTGGCCGAAGACGCCGTCGCGCGATCCGTGGAAGCGTGGCATCGCGCCGGCGAGCGATCGCGCGCAGCGGCCGGGGTGGAGCGCTACCGAAAAGCGTACCCGAACGGCAGGCATCTCGGGATGCTCGAGCGGCTCGTCGGAACGCCGTCATCGCCACCGGTCGGCCGCGACTGAAGTTTCAACGTCAGCGTCGATTTCGAGCGGCGATCGAATCCGGCGCAATCTTGAGCCGAGTGCGTTCGCTCGTGCGTGTACTCATCGGCGGCTCGAGCCGACCTCACGATCGCCATGAGCGAAAGCCAACGACGCGAACTCACCCTGCAGGATGTGGCGGCCCTCACCCCAGAGCGTCTGCACGCTCGCTACGCATGGCGGATCGCTCGTCGCGTGCAGGCGATGCTCGGGACCGATGACGAGCGGGAGGACTTGGTGCAGGAGATCCTCATCGCCGTTTTCCAGGGGTTCAGCGGTGTACGTAACCCGGCGTGCCTCGATGGTTGGGTAGCCCAAGTCACTGCCAACAAGGTCAGGGCACTCATCCGCCATCGCCGTGCGCGCCCCCACGCTTCGTTGGAGGCGCTGCCCGAACCGCAGTTGCCGTCCTTTCAGGCGAACATCGAAGCCTGGTTTCGGGCTTCCAGTGCGGTTCGAGTCATCGACCGCTTACCAGCGAGCGACAGAGCGCTGCTGCTGGCCCTTTGGTTCAGCCCGGCAACCCTGGATTCAATTGCCGCTGATTCCGGTTGCGCGCCGATCACGGTGCGGCGCCGCTTTTCGAGGGCGCGATCTCGATTCGAACGGCTGGCCCGTCGCGATCCGGTGCTGGCCGGCAGTGTTTGATCCGACCCGATTTCCCGATGCGCTCGAAGACCGAGACCCTGCGAGGACACACGGATGAGAGCAAGCGCTTGGTTACTTTTCACCCTGCTGCCGCCCCTCGCGCTCGGGTGCACACCGGAAGTCGGCGACCCGGCCCTCGACGCCGGTCGTGGAGGGAGTGGCGGTGTGGGTGGTTCCGGCGCAAGCAGCGGTGTTGGGGGAGCGCTCGGCGGCAGCTCGTCAGGTAGTGCGGGCGCGGCGGCTGTTGCTGGTATCGCCGGCGCGGCGACGGGAGGAACCGGCGGTATTGCGGCAGGCGGCGGCGGGAACGCGGGCTCGCCGATGGGCGGAACCGCTGGATCACTCGCCGGCGGCGCTGGTGGTTCGACGAGTGGTGGTGCTGCTGGGTCGACCGGTGGTGGTGCTGCCGGGTCGACTCAGGCGGGAAGCGCGGGAGTGAGCGCAGGGTCCTCGGCGGGTGGATCGGCCGGGCAGGGCGGCGTATCCGGAACGAGCGGTGCAGGGGGGAGTAGCGGCGGGGGCGCGGGCGGCTCGCAGGCCACCACGCCGAGCGAGGGCTGCGGCAACGGCGGCCGTCCGAGCAGCGGTATCGCCACGGTAACAAACGACCACATCTACACTTTTCCGGCGAGCTACGAGGGTAGCGATCCGTTTCCGCTGTTCATCGGGTTCCACGCGGCGGGCAACCCCATCGATCAAATCCAAGATCTCACGGACGGTTCCGACTTGGAGACCGACTACGTGCGCGCCTTCCCGAAGAGTGCGGGCAACGAATGGAACTACAACAACGACATCGACAAGGTACTTCGCGTCTACGACGAGCTTCTGAGCACGTATTGCATCGACACCAGCCGCATCTTCGCTGCCGGCCATAGCTCCGGGGCCCAGATGATCGTGCAGATGCTCACGCGAAGCGATATCGCCAATCAGTTGAACTTCAAGGCCGTCGCTCCGGTCGCGGCCTCGAACTACGGCGCGATCATGAAGCCGACGGCCGTGATGTACATCCAGGGCGCGATGGACTCCGTGCGCAACAGCGACGGTGCGGACGTCGTTGCGCGCTTCACGACCGCGAACGCATGCATGACGAGCACGATGCCGTACTCCGGTGTTGCCTCGTGCATGAGCAGCGGCACCGCGGTCGACCCCGGCTGTGTGAGTTATCAAGGCTGCATGCTGCCGACGGTCTGGTGCTCGCACGACGATCCGCAGTACAGCAACACCAACCACGGGTGGCCGTGCTTCGCGACGGACGCGATGGCCGACTTTTTCGCGGGGCTGCCCTGACGAATCGACCGAGCCGTCGCGTGACGTTGGTCCTCGTCGACTCAGCCAAGCCCCGAGAGCGTTCCGGTAAATTGAGCCGCTCCGAAGCTGTCCGTGGGCGAGCCGAACATCGTCATGAAGGACGCGAAGAGCTGGTTCGTGGTCGTCGACCTGTCGTACTGGACGCTGCGACCGGTGCGGACGGTGCCGCCGCCCTGACCTGCGATGATCCAGCCCAGATCGCGACGATTGTGAATGTCGCCGTCCGAAAGCTCGTTTGCCCACAAGACGACCGAGCTCGAGAGCAGTGAACCGTCGGCGTCCGTTTCTGCTTTCAGCGCGTCGAGGAGGTACTTGAACCGCTCGGCGTACCAGACGTTGATCTTGATGAGATCGTCCCGGTTTCCACGCGCGTCGTGCGACATCAGGTGATGCTCCCCCGCGACGCCGAGCCACTTGAAGAAAACGGTACTTTCGGCGGTTGACCATTGCAGCGTTACGACGCGCGTCAGATCACAAGCGAGTGACAAGATCAGGTTGTCCATCTGCGCCTTGCCCAGCGTCTCGAAATCGCCGAAGCACTTGGCGGGTCGCCCATCTTGAACGCAATCGAACGGGTCCAGGCTCACGTCAGGCGGCGCCGCGGGTATCTCGCAATCGAGACCCCCTCCGAGATTGTCGAGCGACAGCTCGAACTCGCGCACGGTGTTGGCGTGGCGCTCGAGTTTCTGGCGGTCTTCGATGCCGACTTTCGCGTTCAGGCGTCCGAAATCTCTGAGGACGAAATCGAGCACGCTTCTGCGCTGAACTTTCAGCGCCTCGATCTCCGCCGCGGGCACGTCGGAGTCCATGAATAGCCGGCTGAACACTTTCTTGGGGTCGTCCTCGAGCGGCACGGACCTGGCGTTGCCGGGCGTCCCCCGGTAGCTCATTCTGAGCGGCATCGGCTCGAGGATCGTCGTGGTCGACTGCACGCCGAGCTCAAGTGAGGGCAGTCTGGTTTCTCCCCCGATGACTCGCGCGATCTCCTGGTCGATCGAGGGACCAGCGGCCGTTCCGTCGAGCACGTGTCCGGCACGACCGTTGCCGCTCGGGCCGACCAGGAGCCGGTCTGCGGTCAGCATGGTGGCCATCGAAGTATCGTGCGCGTTGGGATCGTAGAGGTACGAGGCCTCGTTGTTGAGCCCACGCATGATCAAGAGATCGGCCTGATGCGGTTCCAGCGGTCGCAGGATCGGCGAAAGCGTGAAATCGGTCTCCGTGCCGCTTGGCTGCCACTGATCCTTGATCATGCCGTTCGCGCTGAAAAACACGATGAAGCGCTTGGGCGCCGCGGTCTGGGCCGACGCCACGCGCGGTCGCATGGCGTCGAGAAACGGCAACGCCAACGCAACGGAAGCACCGCGGAGCACGGTCCGGCGCGAGAGTGGCTTCGACGGAATGCAGAAGACCGGTCCTTTGGTCATTGCGCTGTCTCCTGGGCGAGGTACCTGAAATCAGGGGTTTGCGTCAGCGCCACGAGCAGTGCCCGCACCTGCCGGTTGGTGCCGTCGAAGCCGTTCGTGATCGTGGTGATGCGTGCGTCGTCGGCCGTGGACTCGCCTCTGCCGAAAGTGAAACGGAACCACTGCCGCACGAAACATTCGGCCACCAATCGGCTCTGGCCGAGCTTCGCCGTCATCTCGACCACGCCGACGAAAGGCCCCTCCACGTCCGTATCGGTCAGGTTTCCTGAAGCATCGATCGGCTGCCCCTGCTCCGTGTCGCGCCATTGGCCGATGGGGTCGTAGTTCTCGAAGGCAAGTCCGATCGGATCGATCAGCACGTGGCAACCCGCGCATACCGGGTCCGCTTCGTGCTCGGTGAACCGTTGCCGCGCCGTGGTGCCCGGGGTGATGGTCGGTGCCGTAACCATCAAGTCCGGCGGCGGCGGATCGATGCCCTGGCACAGGATGCGCTCGCGAACGAACTTGCCTCGCGACACGGGATCCGTCTGGATCTCCTTCGAGTGGGTCGCCAGGAAGGAGGCGTGCGTGAGAAGGCCCGCGCGGCGTCCTGCGGGAAGCTCGATCCGCGCGATGCCGTTCACGGCCTGGCCGGCGGTACCTCCGTAGAACCCTGCCAGCGCGGGATCGCCGTACGTGTACGCGGCCGTGAGTAGCGTCGGAAGATCGCCTGTCCCGTCGAAGACCACCTGGGTGGCAAAGGCCCGGGTTTCGCCACCGAAAAGCTCTGGCAGCGTGTCATCCCAGCTCGGGTACTGCGTCACGTCGCGTTCGAGGCGGTAGAGAACGCGCAGATCGAGCCAACCAGCGAAGAACTCGCCGACCTGAGCTCGGGCTTCGGCTGTTCCGAGCAAGCGCTCGGCCTGGGCGGAGAGCCCGGCGGGCGTGCTCAGCGCGTCGGCCTCGGCCGCAGCAAACAGCTCGTCGTCTGGCATCGTGCCGGTGAAGAAGTACGAAAGGCGGGAGGCGAGCTCCCACGACGTGAGTGCCGAGTACGGCGCCCCAGCGACAGGGACGCCCACCTCGGCGCGGTAGAGGAAGCTAGGCGACACCAGGAGCGCTTCCACCAAGAGCCTCACACCCGTCGTGGCGTCGAAGGCGTCCCGCGCGCTCGTGAAGACGGTCAGGAGATCGGTCTGTTCTTCGGTGGTGAGGGGGCGACGCCAAGCCCGTTTGCCGAAGCGACCGATGAAATCGCGGATGCAGCTCTCGCCGTCCGCGAGCGCGCAACCGAGCAGCGCATCCGTGCTCTCGACCGCCTTTGCCGCGATCTGCTCGGCGACGACCACGTACTGCTCCACCAACGTCGGTCCGACATCCTGCACGTCCGTGTTGTTGGTGAAGCCGTGCACGACCGTGTCCGCCGGGAAGGCGGAGGCGTAGCCGGTCTCGTCGGCGAGAAGCGTCTTGATCGTCGCGTCGTACTCCGCGTTCGACAGACGGCGCACGAGCGATCGTCCGGGTACGCCGTTGTCGGCGACCGTGCCGCCTGCTGCGCCCGCACCCGCTTGCCCGGCAGTGCCGGCGCCCGCGACGTTGCCCGTCCCCCCACTCCCGGCGCCCGCGCCTCCCGTTCCACTCGTCACCTCGGAACCCGCGGCGCCACCGCTTCCGCCTATGACGTTCCCGCTCCCCGCGTTCGGCGCGCCGGCTCCGCCTGCTATCCCGGTGACGGGTGATCCCCCGGTGACTTCGGCGGTGCAGCCCGCGAGCGTCGCAGCCAGGGAGGCGGCAACGAGTCCGTTCGCCAGCAGAGACGTCGGGGAACGGTTGCGGCATGCCCCGGCGCGCGCGCGACCAGCGGCTTCGCGGTTCGACATGCGGGTTCTTGCCGTTCGCCCGACGATCTTGTCATGGCGGGGCGGTTTTTTTTCGCTGCTATTCCGCCGACGGCTGGTAGCCGCGCCAGATCCAGATCAGTGCGTCTGCGAGCGTCGCCTGGGTGACGCGAATGTCGCAGTGGCCGACGCCCCGCGCGAAAACGTAGCGATAGTGATAGCCGCTCTCGCCGAGAGCTGCGGCCGTCCGCTCGTTCGCCATGACCCAGTTGTGATGGGTCGACTCGGGGTCGTTCGAGTTCAGGTCGTTCTCCGTCGCGGTCAGAAAGACTCTGATGTCCTTCTTCGGCTCGGTCGCGATGAGCGCCCCACCCGAGTGGTACTCCCAGGCTCCGAAGGGGTATTCGGCTTCCTCCGGCGCGTCGTCGTCCTGCTCATCGACGAAGGTTCCCGAGTAGGTGATGAGCCGGCGAAAAAGGTCGGGGCGAAACCAACCCATCGTCAGGACGGCCGCGCCCCCGGAGCTGCACCCAAGTCCAGCTCTGCCGTTCGGGTCCTTCGTGATGCGGATGTTCGGGTAGGCCGCCCTGATCGCTCCGTCCCCAACGACCGCGGGCAGCACTTCGAGATCGATGAAACGCGCGTAACGGTCGGACATGGTGTCGTATTCGAGCCCGCGCTCACTGCCCTTGCCGTTGTTCCCCCCATTTTGCACCGCGACGGCGATGAACGGCGGGATCCGTCGAGTTTCGTCATTCGCGATGGTCAGGTTGTCGAGCGCGTTCCTCACCATCGAGAGCTCTCCAGGGCCGTCTTGAATGACCAGAACAGGGGCCGCGGATCCGTCTTCGTATTGATCGGGCACGTAGACGGAGATGCGTCGAGTGGCGTTGACGGGTTTGCCGTCGTCGAGCGTCGCGTCCGTTCCGTCGAAGATTTCGCTCTCCGAAATCGTCATGGAGAATTCGAACGCCCTGCCCTTCGGGGCACCCCGATCGTTGAGATCGGGTTGGACGGTGAAGCTCGGGCCGATCTCGAAGTCGCCGTCCCCCTCCGGCCCAGGATCCGGAAGAGGCGGAAAACCGGCCTGACCACCGGCGCCCGCGCTGCCGGCGATAGCGCCGCCGCTACCACCACCGGCCGCGCCCGCGTTCGCACCTGCGCTGCCGCCGCCACTCGTGCCGGCCGTTGCGACATTTCCCGCGACGCCGCCCTGAGACTGGCCAGCCGTGCCCGATGCTCCGCTGGTCGCGCTTTCACCCCCGGCGCCGCTCGTGCCGGCGCCGCTCATGCCGGCGGCGCTGAACATGCCTGCTCCGCCGTTTGCCGGACCGCCGCCTCCGGCCGTTCCAGCGTTGCCCGCGAAGCCGCCTTGACCAGCGCCTCCGCCTCCGGAGCTCGCGCCGGACCCCGTCCGTCCGGCTCCGCCCGCTTCGAGGTCGTTGGTCCTCGCGGGCGGATCAGCGGTGGTCGAGCAGGCGCTGGCGATGAGCAGCGCAGCGGCTGACCATGCTCGCGGCCGACAAGGAAAAGCTCGTACGCACGGCATGACCGGACGATTGCTCGGACGGGGTGTTGTTTGTCACGCGCTAGCCCCCGAACGTCGCCGGGTCGAGGAGAAGCCGCCAGAGGTGGGCGGTGGCGGCGTCGCCGTCCGATTCCGTGACGAGCCACGCGGTCCCCCCGGGATCGGGAGCGAGCTCTCGTGCGTTCCCGTCCCAGCCCGAGGGTGTGACCCGAACGACAGCTCGTACGAAGGTGGGAAGACCCAGAGCGAGGACGCCGACCTGGTCCGAGGCGACCGGGGTATCTAAAATCATCGGCTGTTTGTCGCGCATCCACGTGCCAAGGGCATTGTCCGGAAGCTCCGCCGTCTGCCCGGCGACAACGTCGGTCCTTTGGTCGTAGTAGGCGCTCACCTGGACGTAGCGGAGCCGTGCCGCGACGATGAAGTTCGCCCAAGGATCCATTTCACCGTTCGGAATGCCCATGCGAGCCACACGTTCGCCGTCCGAAAACCCAGTCCCGAGCGAGGCGACGACGACGATCCGATCGGCGACGGTCGGATCGACCAGATAGGCGTCCGCCACGTCGGTCAGTCGACCTCCCGTCGCAACGACCACGGGCAGGCCCGGCCGACTCAGCCGCGATGACGTATCGACGATGAAGAGCGCTCCGTCCGACCGGTTGGCCACGGTCGACTCGATCACATCGTCGGAGGGTCGCTCGAGTGGCTGGCTCGCGCTCCGTAACGGGTCGGGCACGTTGGGGAGGCCACTCTCTCTCGCTCGCGTCACGAGCGTTTGCCATCCGCTGACGTTCGCGTCGACGTCGGACCACATTCCGCCGGCCGAGACGATGATACCGGCGAGAGCCGGGCCGCCGGCATGGGCGAGGAGCACCGCGTACTCGCCCTGCCAATTGTCGTAGGCACCGTCGTTGCTCAAAATCACGGGGTTTTCGGCACCCACGGGGAGGCCTTCCGGCGGAAGATTCGTGCCGGCGTCGAGCGTTCCACCGCAAGCAAGAAGCGCTGCCGAGCAGCAACCGAGGAACGCGAGCCGAACGATCTTCGGCCCGATGGCGAGACCTCGAAGTCTCACGGCGCTTTTCGAGTCGCGTCTTCGATTCGTGGCGCGAGCACGCTCTCTGGGAAGCGCTCTCGGAATCGTTCGCCGGCGCGCTGCGCTTCGTCCGTCCGTCCGAGCCCCAAGAGGGCTTTGACGCGCAGTGCCTCGCGTTCTTCCCTGAGGCGCCCCGAAGGGAAGCGACGCTGGTGCTCCGTGATCGCGCTGAGGACCGCCGAGAAATCGCCCTTGGCCAACGCCCCTCGCGCTCGCTGGAGCAAACCGAGCTCCAGCGCGTCGGCGTCGCTCGCCGAAGGCCGGCGCGGCGCCGCGGGTGTTCCGGGCCTTTCGCCGGGGGCGGGTTCGGTGGACTCTGGCTTCTCTCGAGCAGGCGGTTCGACCGCCGGCACCGTCGGTGTTCGCGCCGAAAGCCCATTCCTTTCGCCAAGCGCCGGTGATCCCAGCTGTGCAGGCCGAGCGCCGGTCCGAAGCTTCCGAAACGCCGCGAACGAGGCCGCGGCAAAGACGAGCACGAGCGTCGCCGCGAGGAGAAGCTGCACCCGGTGCCGCCCCCAGACGTACGACGGCGCCGCCGCCCTTCCGTTTTCGAGAACCGAACGCGCGCGGCCGAGCGCTCGGGAGCGGAGCTCCGCCGGGTGCGGTTCGAATTGGCGCTCGTTGGCGAACAGACGCTCCGCCTCCGGAGAGAGAGGTTCGAGACGGGTCGGACTCATGGCTCCTTCGTTCCTTTCTGGAGCGCCTTGATGGCAGCTTCGAATTCCCGACGCGCCTTGCGCAAGCGCGAGTAACCGGTGAACAAGGGCAGCGCAAGCGCCCCGGTGATCTCGCGCATCGGCAATTCGTCGATGTCGTGCATCACGAGCACCGCGCGGCGCGGAAGAGGGACGTGAGCGAGAGCCGAAAGCACGAGCCCTCGCGCGTGCGCGGCCTCCAACGCCTCGTCCGGTCGTGGTCGCGAGTCGACGGGCTCTGCGAAATCCGACGGCCGTTCACGCCAGCGCTTTCGCCGATGCGCCGCGACCACCCTGAAAGCGATGCCAAAGAGGTACGGCCTGAGCGGTCGCGACGCGTCGTACTTTCGCCACTTTCGCGCGAGTACGAGGAAAACTTCGTGGACCTCGTCCTCGACGTCCTCGGCGGGAACGCCCAGCCGCCGCAGAGTACGGCACAAGTATTCGAATTCTCTCTGGAATGCATCGAAGCACGAGCGCTCGTCAGTCGCCATGGCCGAAACCAGCGTCGGGGCGACGTCGACCGAGCTCATCCAACTCGAAGTTGTTGGAGGCGGCTATGGATTGTCACGAAAAACCGCCGCGAGGTCGAAGCCGATCGAAAGACTCACGGGGGGCGTCTTCCAGACCTTCCGCTCGTCCAAGGTGACCTGCCAAGGCACGAGCGTCGCGAGAGCTTCCACGCGCAGTGCACCGGTGAAGCGGCTTCCCAGTTTCTCGCTGAGCATGACTCGAGGTCCAACCTGACCGATGATGCCCGACGGCGAATGCGGCACGTCGACTCCGAAGCCGCGAACGGCGAGCCTGCCCCATTTGTTGACGATGCACCCGGCGAGCGGTTGCAGCACTCCACATGCGGCCACCGTGCCCAGGGCGACCTGTTGTTCGAACCCGTCACCCGCCGGGGTCGAATAGCTCGAGGGCAAGGTCGCCTCCGCCCCGAGCTCGAGCGCGAAGGAGTGGCGCCGCGCTCCGGCGAAAACCCGCCCTCCTACCGCCGTTTGGGGCGTGATCCAGAAACCAAGCGCGGGGCCCGCACCGATCATGAATTCCGAGCGAGGGCTTCCGCTGCTCGAGCCCCTGGAAGTCGCGGGTCTCCCTTCGGCGCGGACGGGTTCGGAAGGCCGTGCGGGCGGCGCGACTGCTGCCGAAAGCGCGCGTTCCCGTGTCGGCTTGTCGGACGATGCCGAGACGGCCTCTTCTTCGGCAAGGAGCTGGATCTGTACGGCGATGGCAAAGCTCATGGCCCGCGCGAGCGCTGCGCAATCCCTGCTCTCGGAATCGAGCTCGCGCACGCCGTGCCGGTTTCCCGACGCATCTCGCCACTCGACCAATCCGACGAGGCCCCGCTCGCCGACGCGAGCTCGGGCGGCGACCTTTTGCGATGAGTCGGAGCGAAATGGGTCGTAGCCGAGCTGGCCGTTGATCAGCGCGCGGAAGTCCGTGTCACTGGGGCACCCCGCCAAGTCCGCGTCCGGTTGGTAGTCCAGGTCGACGAAGAGACGCGGTTCCGCGCGGGCGGTCGACACGCTCATCGCGATGACGAGGACCGTCCGTGCTCGACCACGAAATCGATGGCAGCGAGAGACTGGGGGACGCATTCCGAAAATCGGCGCTTCTCGGGCGAGCCAGGCACCAATCTGGCGCAGGCGTGGTCTCGCCGTCACAACCAAACACGGGCCGCGGCAGCGGGCGCGACCTTCGACGTGGGCGCATCGAAATAGCTTCCCGATTGTCGTTTTCTGAACCGTTTGAGGCCGCTGCGGAGTGTTAATTCCGGTGTTTTTGTGTTCTTCGTCCAGGGCAGTGTGCACGTTCACATCACGACAAAACTGGGATCAGTCGCCCACCCCACGGGAATAGGACAGTTGTTTCAGGTTGCCTGAAATACTGTTTCTGGTCGTTTCTGCTCGACACCCGGCCCGCTACGCGGAGAGAGATCATGATGCGCACAACTGGACGAAACTCCTCCAAAGCCCTGCTGGTCGTGGTGCCGCTGCTTGGCGCGGCGCTCTTCGCAGGGTGTGCGCTCGAGGGGGATGTGGTCCCCCATGACGACGGGAACGCAGGCAGTTCAGGCACTGGCGGCAGCGCCATGGGTGGTTCGGCGTCGGGTAGCGGAGGATCGACTGGCGGACTCTCTGGAAAGGGCGGCACTGCTGGAGCTGGCGCGTTGGGCGGCACTTCAGGCGCCACGGGGGGTAAAGGTGGCGGTGCGGGAACGACCGGCGGTGGGTCCGGTACCGGCGGTACACCCGCGGGGGGTACGTCGGGCGGTGGTGGGCTCAGTCAGGGCGGAAGTTCCGGGATGAGCGGTATGGGCGGGGTTGCGGGCTTCGGAGGAAACTCGGGCGCCGGTGGTCAAAATGGCGGCATGGCGGGTGTCGGCGGGGGCATGGCTGGTGGCGGGGCCGGCGGAAGCACGGCGGGGGCCGCAGGTTCGGGCGCCGGTGCGGGCGGCAGCGGCGGATCAACCAGTACCGGGCGGAGCGCTGGTTGCGGCACGTCGCGCACGCTGACGGACGGTCGCAAGACGATCCAGAGCGGAGGGAACCGCGAGTACATCCTGAGGGTTCCCAGCAACTACGACAACAACCACCCCTACCGGTTGATCATCGCCTATCACTGGCTGAACGGTAACGCGAGCCAGGTCGCCGAGGGTGGCGGATCGACGGAGGACCCGTACTACGGACTCTGGGATCTCGCGGACGACAGCACGATCTTCGTCGCGCCCGAGGGTCTCAACGCGGGCTGGGCCAACAGCGGCGGCCAGGACGTGACGCTCACCGACGCGATTCTCGATCAGATCCAAGACAACCTTTGCATCGACACGACGCGCATCTTCGCCACCGGTTTCAGCTACGGCGCCGGCATGTCGTACGCGATTGCTTGCGCTCGCGCGGACGTGTTCCGTGGCGTGGTCCTGTATGCCGGCGCGCAGCTCAGCGGCTGCAGCGGGGGGAACACTCCGATCGCCTACATGCACGTGCACGGGGTCAACGACTCGGTGCTCAGCGTCTCCGGGGGGCGCCAGCTTCGCGATCACTACGTGATGGTCAACGGCTGCACGGCACAGAATCCGACGGACCCCGGGGGCAACAGTGGCACCCACACTTGCACGTCGTATCAAGGCTGCTCGGCCGGGCACCCCGTGCGCTGGTGCGCCCACGGCGGCGATCACAATCCTACGGAAAAGGACAGCGGCCAGAATAAGAGTTGGGTCCCTGGCGAAGCCTGGGAGTTCATCTCGCAGTTCTGATGGCGGGGTACGCTTGCATCGCCGGGCGTCGTGAAGCCAGCGTCCGCACCAGCCCGCCGCGGGTGCTCGTCCTGATGGGTACGAATGCCGCATGGTGTCGCGGGATCTTGCGCGGATTCATGTCGGTGGCGCACGAGCGGAACTGGACCGTGCTCCACTACCAGGCCTCCACCGACCTGAGCTGGCTCGCCGACGAATGGGCACCGGGCGCCGCGATCATAGGCCCCGAGCCGGGTTCGGAAGAGTTCGCTGCGCTGGAGCCGGCCACCCTGGTCTCGGTGACGACGGATCGCACCGCGTCCGGCATCGCGTCCGTCGTGCCTGACGAGAAAGCCATCGGCACTCTGGCCGCCGACCACCTCCTGGCCACGGGACTCACGCAGCTCACCACGTTCCGCCTCGACGAATCGTCGGTTGCCGTTCTGCGCGAACAGGCATTTCTCGAGCGGGCGCGGGAAGCTCTAGCAGGAACGCCAGCGGGTTGGCGCGGCCACGAGGTGCTCACGGGACGGGACGAGGACCCCGTGAAGATCATCGAGTGGTTGCGCGGACTGCCGAAGCCATGCGGCATCTTCACCTGCACCGATCGCTGGGCGCGAACGGTGGCGCGCTACGCGCGCGTGATTGGGCTTCGGGTCCCGGAGGACGTTGCCCTGGTGGGCGCGGACAACGACGTCCTCGAATGCGAGTTGATCTCGTCGACACTCTCGAGCGTGATCATCCCCTGGCAAGAGATCGGACGGAAAGCTGCGGGTCTGGTCCAGCGCGCGCTCGCCCGGCAGGCGATCGACGGTGAGCGGATCGTGGTGCCCTCGGCCGGCGTGGTCCGCCGCCGTTCGTCCGAGCTCCTCGTCCTCGATGACCGGTTGGTTGCAGAGGCCGTGCGCTGGATCCGCGCGAATGTCGACCGACGTCTCAGCGTCCCGATGGTTGCCGACGCGGTCGGCGTCAGGCGGCAGCGCCTCGAGCGCCGGTTTCGCAGCGTCCTCAATCGCACGATCCTGGACGAAATCCGGCGAGCTCACGTGGAGCGCGCCAAGCACCTGCTAGCGACGACAGACGCCGGCCTCGGGCACATCGCCAAGCGGAGCGGCTTTTCCACCCCGTCGCTCCTCAACGTGGCCTTCCAACACGAGCTCGGCATGCCGCCCGGCGCTTACCGGCGTTCGGTGCAACACGAGTCGAACCATCCCGACGACGACTGATCTTGGGGATCCAGTTTCTCGGCCGGCCTCGAGCTAGGCGAGGAGCTCCGAAAAGATCCCCCGCGGTAGCGACGGGTCGCCGAAGTCGTCCGTGGGCGCTCCACCGTCCTTGGTCACCCCTGCCGCTGTTAACAGGGTGTTCAGCATCTTGTTGACGCCCGAGACCGACGCGTCTCCCCCCTTGCCATCCTGACTGCCGCCCGGCATCTGGCCGCTTCCGACCTCGACGAACTCCCCCTGCTTGAAGAAGCCGTTGGCCGTTCCGGCCAGGATCCAGGGCACGTTGCTGAAGGAGTGGGCTCCCGTTGCGCACTGGTTGGTCCAGATGGCGACGCCCTGGTCGAGCAGCGGTCCGGTCGGCGTCGTGTACGAGGTGAGCAGGTCGAGCAGGTACTTGAAATGGTTGGCAAACAAGCGATCGCACGCGTGATGAAGATCGATGGCGTTGCTCACCACTCGGTGTGTGGCGTCGTGGAACTTGAAGGACTGGCCGTTCATCGTGAACACGTGATCGTCGATGCGGTCGCCGATCTTGAGCACGGCCGCGCGCGTGTAGTCCGCGGCCGCCGAGAACGCCATCAGCTGCATGTTCAGCCTGATCCGTTGCTCGTACGACGATTGATCGTAGGGCCGCGGGTCAATCTGCCCCATCAGCTGGACGTCTTCATCGGGCACGCGCAACGTGGTCGTCGGGATCGCCGCTTCGATGTCGCGGATCGCGGTCAGATGTTGATCGAGCCGCAACCGGTCGCTGGCGCTGAGGTCGGTTCGTGCCAAAAGGTCCTGGATCTGAGGCCGGAGCAGATCGTTGATGCTCGTGCTGCGGAGCGCGCGCAGCCTCTGCGCCTCGGTTTCCTCGTCGGTGCCGCCATCGCCGTCGCCCACCACGCCGATGATCGCTTCATAGGCCTTGAGCGGCGAGTCGATGTACGCGCGAGGCTGGTTCGGGGCGATGTACGAGACGTACCCTGGAATGTCGAAACCCGTCCCGCCGGGCGCGAACATCCCGGCGTGGAGCGCGAGCGGTCCGCGGCCGGCTGGGTTCATGGCATTCGCGATGGCGGTATCGACCGACATCCCCATGGCGAGGCAGTTCGTGCTCGAGCCGCTCATCTTCGCCGAGGTGAGGATCTGCGCATCCGCCGCCGAGTGGGAGCAACCCGTCGAGCTGTAGGGGAGGTTGATGCCGCGGATCACGAGCAGCCGGTCGGCGTAGTCCGAGAGCTCGCCCATGGCACGGGTCGGTTTGTCCGCGAGCAGGCTTTGCTGGGTGATCGGACCGAGCGCGGCCGGCCAAAACCGCTCGGGCTCTCCCCCTCCGCTCAATGTTACGCCCGCCTGGACCACACCGTTGTCGTTCATCACGATGATGACGAACGGGGAGCGCACGGGGTCTTGCGCGGCCGCGTTGCGCGGCATGAACGTCTCGAGCAACGGGAGCCCGAGCATGAGGCCCCCGGCGCCGCGTAGGACCAACCGCCGGTTCATCTTGGCTTGGGAGGAGAGGTATTTCATGGCGTTGCTCATCAGGGCAGACGATTCAGAAACGCCTCGCTCGTGACGAGGGTCTGCTCGAGATTGCGGAGGGAGACCATTCCGGCGCGGGAGAGCCGAGCGTAGTAGTCGACCAGCGGTGTCTCCTCCGGTGCCACCAGTCTGCCGTGGAGATACGACATCAGCTTCTTGGCGTAGCAGGCGTGGGTTTGCTTGGTCTCCGCGAGGAGGTGAGAAAGCTCGACGCCGTTCGCAAACGACTGGAACACGTCGTCGAGGAGCGCAGTGCCCGAAGCGACCACTGGCTTTCCGTGATCGACGGTGCGGTACTTTCCGATGGCGTCGTAGTTCTCGAACGCGTAGCCGAACGGGTTGAGTTGCTCGGCGTGACAGCTTTCACCGCAGGTACCGACGCCGGTGGCTTTCTCGACGCGTTCCCGGTTGGTCATGTTGGGCTCGAACGCGGGGAGCGGGGTGGCGTCGGGGGACGGAGGCGGCAGCTCCACGCACAGGATGCGGTCGGCAATGAACACGCCTCGATGAATGATGTCCGGATCCTCACCGCTGATGTAAGACGACAAGAACCCGGGCTGGGTGAGCAGGCCGGAGCGCAGTGTCGGGTCGAGATCGACTTTGGTGGACGCGTCGATTGCGAACGTTCCCGTGAGTCCGTAGAGAGGGGCCAGCGGCGCGGTCACGAAGGCGACTGGACTCGTGTAGAATTCCTTGACCCCCAGGCTCTCCCTGAAGATGAAGGTCAAGAATTCGAGCACTTCGGTTCGCATCGCGGCGGCCGTGCTGGTCGTAAAATCGGGGAAGATTTGGGGGTCGCGCGTGATGCCGTCGTAGGTTCCGAGGCGAAAGACCTGGAACTGGAAGTTGTTGATTCCTTCCAGGCCCGCGGGGTCATCGATCAACCGCTGCACTTGCGCGGCCACGTTGGCCGGGTCCTGGAGCTCGGCGGCGGCCGCGGCGGCGAACAGCTCCGCGTCTGGCATGGTGTTGGTGAGAGCGAAGGCGAGCTTCGAGGCGACCTCGTAGTCACTGAGCTTGACGGAGGTGGCGCCGGCGAGAGGAGTGCCGAGCTCCGTCCGGTACAGGAAGTGCGGCGACTGCAGCATCGCCTGGATCACCAGGTTTGCGCCTGCATTGAAGGCATCGACCCCGGGATAAAGCGTAGGCCCCTGATCGAAGAGCGCGAGGTGACGGGTGACCTCGTCCTCCGTCAGCGGTCGCCGGAACGCACGCGCTCCGAACGATGTGGTGAAAGCACGCGCGCGACCCGTCAGGTCGCTGGGGGCACCCACCGGGACGAGCCGCGCGAGTGCGGCCGCATCCCCGGTGACACGGTCGCCCAGCCTTTCCGCTGCGGTGGCAAGCTCTTGGCGCAGCATCTCGCCGACGTAGAGGGCGTCGGCCTCGTTGTCGAAACGGACGAGCGCGTCGCCCGACACGTCTTGGTCGATGTCCGAGATGTCGTCGAGCATCAGGAGATCGCGGATCGTGTTCGACCACTGCTTTCGACTGAGCCGCGCCAGCCGGGGTGTCGGCACCAAGACGGACGCTGGAGGAGCGGACGGCACGGCGTACGGGTCCTCGCCGGCCGAGCCCGCCATGTTGACCGAGCCGGCCTGGCCGCCGCCAGCCTGCCCCACTCCAGCCTGCCCAACCCCAGCCTGTCCGCCGCTCGTTTGGGCGGTACCGCCCTGTCCGCCGCTCGCCGGCCCGCTCCCGGCGAGAGAGCCACCCACGCCGGGACCACCCGGGCCGCCCCCGGACCCGCCATCAACCGTAGCGGTGCACGACGAAAGCGAGAGGAGCCCGCCCAGGAGCCATGGCCCCGGGCGGGTGTTGGGACGGATGGACATGGTTAGAATCTCCGAGAGGACACCGCCTAACCACACGCTCGAGGGGCACGTTTCGGGTCAGGGTTTGTTGTTCGCTTCGTCACGCGCTTCTGCGACGCGCAATCGGGTCATCGTCGTCAACGCAATAGGCATATCGGCCCATTGCCTCGTCGCGCGGACATGCGGATTGTCATGACTGCCCGCGCCTGCACCGGTGACGATCGTGCAGAAGCTCGCGCAAGCCTGCGAAGCGCGCTGACCGGTTACTCCGAGTTTTGGAGACACGATGAAGACCAGACATCGCCAGCTGCTGCGACTCGCCATGACCTTCGCCGTCGGAGCGCCGCTTTCGGCGTGTACCCTGGACGGGACGCCCGCGGATGGCGCAGGGGGCACGGGTGCGAACGGTGGGAACGCTCAGGCGGGTTCTAGCGCGGCGGGTTTCACCGCTGGCGGCTCGATGAGCACCGGTGGTGCCGGTGGCGCCGGGACGGGCGGCAAGGGCGGCGCAGGCGGCTCGAGCGGCACTTCGATGTCGTCCGGCGGCAGCTCGTCCGGCAGCGGCGGCATGTCGACCGGCGGTGGTGGCTCGTCCGGCGCGGGCGCGGCTGCGGGCGGTGCCAGCGGGGGCGGCGGTTCACCGGGTGCCGGCGGTGGTGGGAACAATCAAGGCGGCGCCGGATCAGCCGGAAGCGGCGGTGCCGGTACCAGCGGCGCGGGCGGCTCAACGAACGGCGGTTCTGGCGGAGCGTCGACCTCCTCGGGCTGCGGCACGGCGCCCACGCTCATGAGCGGTCGCGCGAGCATCGACGTCGACGGCACCATGCGTGAATACGTCTTGCAACTCCCGGACGACTACACGCCGAGTCGCGCTTACAAGCTCATCTTCGGCTGGCATTGGCGCGGAGGTCAGGCAAGCGACGTCGTCAGCGGCCAGATCATCGGCGGTCCGTATTACGGCCTCGAGTCGCGCTCGGGCGGCTCGGCCATCTTCGTTTCTCCCGAAGGCATCGACAACGGTTGGGCGAACACCGGAGGGCGCGACATCGCGTTCCTGAAAGCAATGCTCACACGCTTCAACGAAGGGCTGTGTATCGACCAACAGCGCATCTTCTCCACGGGCTTCAGCTACGGAGGCATGATGTCGGACGCGATCGGCTGCGAGATGGCCGACGTCTTTCGAGCCATCGCCCCCATGTCGGGCGCCTTCTACAGCGGTTGTACGGAGCCCAACATGCATCCCATCGCGCTGTGGCTGGCCCACGGCACCAACGATGACGTCGTGCCGCTCGCCAACGGGCAGGAGGCGCGCGATAAATTTCTCGAACGCAACGGCTGCGGCACGACGACCACCCCGACCGATCCGAGTCCCTGTGTCTCGTACGAAGGCTGCATGGATGGCTATCCGGTCACTTATTGCGAATTCAACGGCGGCCACTCGCCCGCGACCTTTGGTCCCGACGCCATCTGGGATTTTTTCAACCAGTTCTGACCTAGCCGGTTCGGAGGGCCGCCGGAGTTGGGCAGGCCGTCCTTCAAGCTACTAGGCACAAATGCCTATGCCCCGGCCGCCTGACGCTTCAGTCGACCGCCACCATGGGGATTGAGATGGCGCGACCGCTTCGCTCTGAGTTTGCTCACGCTCCGTTCAATCGGCTAGGCGCGCTGGCCCCGTTCGCCGGGGCGATGTTCGCGCTGGCTTGCTCCCTCGAAGCCGGACCTTCCGACGGCACGGGTGGGGCTGGCCCTTCAACCGGAGGCGCAGGCGCTTCGGGGTCCGGTGGTGCGGGCGGCGGGGCCAGTGGCTCGCTTTCGAGCGGCGGGTCACCTGCTGGCAACGGTGGGTCGGCGGGAAAGGGTGGCAGCGGAACGGGTGGTTCCGGTGCAGGCACGGGCGGGACGGGTGGAACCGCCGGAAGCGGGGGAGGGACCGCGGGAGTCGGTGGCGGTGCGGGAGTCGGTGGCGGCGCGGGAGTCGGTGGCGGTGCAGGAGTCGGTGGCAGTGCGGGAGTCGGTGGCAGTGCGGGAGTCGGTGGCGGTGCGGGAGTCGGTGGCGGCGCGGGTGGCTCGCCCGCGGGATCGGGGGGCATGCCGCCGGGTGGCAATGGCGGCATGGCGGGATCGAGCGCTGCGGGCGAAAGCGGAGGAGGCAACGCGGGTACCGGCGGCTCCGGCGGCTCGAGCGCGGGATCGGGTGGGTCGGCCGGTGCCTCGGCGAGTTCGGGCTGCGGCAAGATGCCGCCGACGAGCGCTCGCCACAGCATCGACGTGGGCGGGACGATGCGCGAGTACATCCTCAACGTGCCGAGCACCTACGATCAGAACGTCCCCTATCGTCTGGTGTTTGCGTGGCATCCGCTCGGCGGGTCTGCCCAGTCGACCGCAGGCAACGGCAACAGCGGCTACTACGGGCTCCTGGGCGCCTCTTCGGGCCAGGCGATCCTGGTTTCGCCCGAAGGGCTCGAGCAGAGCGGTGGCGGAAACCGCGGCTGGTGGAACACGGGCGGTGCTGACATCGAGTTTCTGCACGCCATGCTCGACTACTTCAAGTCCGCGCTTTGCATCGACGAGAACCGGATCTTCTCCACCGGGTTCAGCTTCGGCGGGATGATGTCTTACTCCGTCGGTTGCACCGGCCTGTTCCGCGCCATCGCGCCGATGGCCGGCAACCCGCAGGTGAGCGGATGCGTCGATGGGGATCAGCCCACGGCGATGATGGGTTTCCACGGCGTCAATGACACCGTCGTGGCGATCTCGGGAGGCCGGCAAGGTCGCGACATCTTCGTCGAGCGAAACGGTTGCACCGACCAAACCATGGCGGTCACACCGAGCTGGTGCGACGGCGTGAGTCAGAGCAACCAACCCTGCAGCTGCGTGAGCTACCAGGGTTGCATGGCGGGCTACCCGGTGATCTGGTGCGAGTTCAATGCCGGCCACACCCCCGCGCCGAACTCCGCCGACACGCTCTGGGATTTCTTCACCCAGTTCTGACGTGCGGCTGCGGACGGTCTACGACGCGAGCCCCCGTTCGGCGAGCCACAGCGCGGCGCCGGCGCGGCTGTAGATGCCGAGCTTGTCGTAGGCGTGCGCAACGTGGTGCTGCACCGTCTTCGGGGAGATGGCGAGCAGCATCGCGATTTCTCGGTTGGTCTTGCCGGTGCCGACGAGGCGCAACACCTCGAGCTCCCGCTCGGTGAGCGTGTGGGATCGAGGCGGCATCCGAGGGCTCCCCGGTGTCGGCGGCGAAGGCACGACCAGCGGGTCGGTCGCGAGCAGGTACCCGTAGGACGTGCCGTTGCTCAGCGTGAGCCGCTCGGTTCCGACGGGATTGGCGCAGTAGAGCTCGAGCATCTCCTTCATGTATCCCATCACGAAGTGCTCGAAGTACGGATGCCACGCCGGCAGGTCGCGGACGCGAAACTCGACGCCGTAGGGAGTGAGCTCGGCCTCGGATCGACTGTCGGTCTCGGAGAAGTAACAGTGCCAGAGCTTCGGCATCGACTCGACCAGCGCATGGATCTCGGCGTCCTTCACGAAATTCTTGAGTGGCCCGTCGACCAGCACCCAACGAGCGGACGCACCGCCGAGGTCGAACAACGCCGTGGGGTTCTCGTCGTAGAAACGCCTCCCGAGTTCGTCTTGGAACGCCAGGAAATCGGCGAGCTCCACCGTACTCTTTGCGGTGATCGGTCGGCGAAGGGCGGGATTCGACGCGGCCACGTCGCGGAACAAGCCGTGCCACGCTTCCGCCCCGAATTTTCGGCAAATGAGCGTCTTGCGCGTGAGGATGATCGTCCCGCTGACCTTCATGAGCGCCTGTCCGTCGTCACCCTGAGGTCTTTCATCGGGAATCCTGCTCCTCCGCGTACTTTGGCCGCTCGAGTGTGACCGGGCAAGTGCCGCTGCTCTTGCCAGATTCCCACGCGCACCGGAACCGATCGGTTCCGGCCTGCGCACCGTCGCACCGCTGCGGGAAAATTTTCTTCCCGCCGTCGGAGCGCTGCTCATGGCACGATGCCGGCCATGAACGACGCCGCTCGGGAAAAATCGGTGACCCCGGAGCCGGGGATTTCCTACGCGATCGCGCGGCTGGAGCACCTCGTCCTCGACTCGGTGAGCGAAATCGCCGCGCGACAGGGCCTGACCGCGCTTCAATTCACGACTTTGAGCGTCCTCAATCGCCACGGCGCGCCGCTGTCCAGCTCACAACTGGCGCGTCGTTCGTTCATGACCGCGCAGTCGATGCACGAGGTCATCCATCGTCTCGAGCAGTCCGGGCTGGTCAAACGCAACCCGCATCCCAACCATGGCCGGAAGCGACCCGCGAGCCTGACGGCGAAGGGGCGGCGAGTGCTCGCCACCTGCGAATCAGCGGTCGCCGACTTCGAAGCGCGGATGCTCCGCGGATTCAGCCGCGCTGAGCGGGCGAAGTTTCTCGGGATGATCAAGACCGCGGTTCGCAGCCTCGGCGGCGGCTTCCAGGAAGCCGAACCGCCCAAGGCCGGCCGGAAACAGCGGGCGCGAGCGCCAAAGCGCACTCCGTCTCGTCGTGCCGCGTAGGTACGAACCCCTAGAGCGCATCTAGTTGCGCTCTAGCCCCGCGTGGTTTTTCTCACCCCGCGGCTGGATTGGCTCGTCTGCCGGGGCCTTTCCGTTTGTTCTCCACCGCGCTAATATCAGGTAACCTGAAAATAGAGCCGGGTAGGAGAACGCATGCAAACGGAGACCCTGGAGACCCTGGAACGCGCCTTGATCACGGCGGAACGCACCTTGATCACGACGATCGCCGCGCTGCCGGATCAAGTCGGGCTGAAGCTCGGGCCGACCGATTGGCAACAGATGACGCAGGACCAGGTGAACCATTTTGCGACATTGACCAATGACCACAACTTCATTCACGTCGATCCCGAGCGCGCGAGCCTCACGCGCTTTCGCGGCACCGTCGCGCATGGCTTCTTCACCCTGTCGATGCTCGGGTCCATCTCGCAGCAGCTCCTCGTGGTCGAGGACGCGGCGACGTCGATCAACTACGGGTTGAACAAGGTGCGTTTCCCCGCGCCTCTGCCGGTGGGAGCGGCCTACCGCGGCCACGGCCAGATCGTCGACGTGACCGCGCTCGACGGCGGCGTGCAGGTTGCAGTGGCGTTGACGATCGAGGTCAGAGACCTCGGCAAGCCGGCGGTGGCCGCCGAGTGCTTGCTCCGGTACTACCGATGAGCTCGAGCGATCTTACGGGTAAGGTCCTGGTCGTGACCGGCGCCGGGCAGGGGCTCGGCCGTGCCTACGCGGTCGCGCTCGCGCGGGCCGGCGCCTCGGTGGTCGTCAACGATCTCGATCGGCGTGCGGCCGAGGAGACTGCGGCGCTTGCGGGGCGTGCGACCGCCGTGGACGGAGACGTCGGGGATCCAGCAACGGCGAACGCCCTCGTCGCGCGTGCCGTCGACTCGTTCGGGCGTCTGGACGGCGTGGTCACCAACGCGGGGGTGCTGCGCGATTCCGTGCTCTGGAAGACGACGGACGACGACTTCGACCTCGTCGTTCGCACGCACCTGCGCGGAACCTTTCTGTGCGCGCGCGCCGCGGCGGTCCGCCTGCGGGAGCAGGGGCAGGGCGGGCGCATCATCGTCGTCGGCTCGCCGGCGGGCCAATTCGGCAACTTCGGGCAGACGAGTTACGCCGCGGTGAAGGCGGGTGTCGTTGCGTTCGCGCGCACGTGGGCGCTCGAGCTCGCACGCGCGGAGATCACGGTCAATGCGATCGTGCCGACGGCGTGGACGGCCATGACCGCCGGCATTCCCCTGTACAAGCCGCTCGTCCCTCGCCTCGCCGCCGGCGAGCCGCTTCCGGATGCCGTCCGGCGGGAGCACGCGATCGGCCTGCCCGACGACTGCGCGGGCCTGGTCGTGTTCCTGGCGTCGAACGCCTCCGCCGGCATCAGTGGCCAGGCGATCGGGATTGGGGGCGACCGCCTCTGCCTCTACTCGCACCCGGAAGAGATCGTGACCGAGCTCGCGCGCGGGGGCTGGGATGCCGACGCGATCGGGGCGCTCTGGCAAACTCGCTTCGCCCCGCGTCTTCAACCCTACGGCATTCGGTTGTCGCGATTGGAGCTCGAATGAGTCACGACCTCGAGATGGGCGCGGCCGTGCCCACGCATCCCGAAGGTCTTCAGCGCAGCGCCGCGGCGCGATCGTCGCCTCGGTACTTCGAAGACTTCACCGTAGGACTTCGCTTCAGGTCACCTCAGGCCGTCACCGTGACGGCCGAGCGCATCAAGTCCTTCGCCGCAGAGTTCGATCCGCAGCCTTCTCACCTGGACGAGCACACGGCGCGCGAAACGCTGCTCGGTGAGTTGGTGGCCAGTGGCTGGCACACCGCCGCGGTCGCCATGCGGTTGATCGTGGAGAGCGATCTCGGTCTATCCGGTCAAGTGGCGGGCCTCGAGATCGAGTCGATGCAATGGGTTCGTGCGGTTCGACCCGGCGATCGCCTTCGCATCGAGGGCACGGTGACGGAAGCCCGTCCTTCGCGTTCACGCGCGGGCTCGGGGCTCGTGAAATTTCGAGTCACTGTTTTCAACCAGCGGGACGAGGTCGTGCTCGACGCGGGGCACGTGATCATCGCGCGCCGCCGCGCAACCGTCGCGTCGAAGTAGGGGGGACAATAATGTCCACGCTGACAAAACGGTCCGCGCTGCTACCGTCAGACACCGGGTTTCGCGGACTTGGCCACCCGATAGTCCACCGCTCTCAGGCCCGTGTCTGGCCACGAGGAAAGTTTTCGTGGCGGCGGCGGCGAGATGCATTTTCGTGATGCAAAATCCCTTGTCAGCCGCACGGGCATGAGTCATTGATATCAGGTAACCTGAAACACGGAATCGTGGAAAGTCCAGGCAACATGCGATCGATGACACTCAAACCCGCCAGCACTCTGAAGGTCGCCGTCGTTTTCAATCTCGGCCTCGTCGCTTGCTTGGCCGACAGCGGCGACCCCGTCACTCCGGCATCCGGAGGCTCCGGTGGAAGCGGTGCCACGGGCGGCAGCGTGACCGCGGGCACCGGTGGCACGGGTGGGAGCGTGACCGCGGGCACCGGTGGCACGGGTGGGAGCGTGACCGCGGGCACCGGTGGCACGGGTGGGAGCGTGACCGCGGGTACCGGCGGCACCACCGGCGGCACCACCGGCGGCCTCGGCGCGACCGGCGGCATGAGTGGTTCCACGGCCGCAGGTACCGGGGGCGTGGCTGCATCGAGCGGAAGCGGCGGTGTTGGCGGGAGCGCAGGGGCCGGCGCCAATGGCGGTGACGCTGGCATGTCGGGTTCGGGTGGTTCGACCATGGCAGGCATGGGTGGCATGAGTGGCGGCGGTGCTACCGGCGGCGGCGCTGGGATGACGGGTGGCGCCGGGACAGGGGGCGGCTCGGGCGAGTGCGTCAAGGGCCAAACCAAAGGCGACCAGGTCGCCATGATCGGTGAGTCGTTCATCGCGGCGACTCACCAGATCACCCAGCAGGTCGAAGCTCGGGCGAAGGCGGCGGGCTCGCTGGCTCAAAGCGAACGCTACGTCGACAATTCGCGCAGCGGCACGACGCTCGCCAACAACCAGATCCCGAGCCAGTACACGAGCGCCCAGGCCTCGAACGACATCAAATACGTGCTCATGGACGGTGGCGGGAACGACTGCTGGATCTTGAACGACGGACCTGGCGCTCTCGCCGCTGCCGAGTCGCTCTTCGCGACGATGACCCAGGACGGCGTCGAGAAGGTGGTGTACTTCTTCTATCCAGACCCGATCGGGGCGAACTTCGCGAACCTGAAGACCTGTCTGGATCAGCTACGGCCCCAGATGAAGGCCCTCTGTGATGGGCTCACCAGTCCGAAGTGCTACTGGCTCGATCTGCGCGAGACCTGGAACGGACATGGCGAATACACGGCCGATGGCATTCACCCCACGACCGAGGGCAGCAAGGCCACCGGAGACGCAATCTGGGAAGTGATGGAGGAAAACTGCGTCGCGCAGTAGTCACCCCCGGCTAACCTCCAGACCCACTCGCGCTCGACAACCCATCTTGCTTGAGGCTTCTGACGAACGATGAGGAGTATTGCGATAGTTCTGTCCGTCGCAGGGCTCGCGGTCTCCCTTCCTGCCGCGGCGCAGGAGGGCAAGATCAGCCTCTACGGCAACCTGCAGCCGTTTCTCGACAACTTCCGGACCGCCGATGCCACGCCCGAGGGGCTCTCGCCGGTCAATGGCGGTGCAAGCCAGGTCACCGCCACCGATTATACCGGCGAGGACCTGCCCAACAGGTTTCGGATCACCTCCGGCACGTCACACGTCGGCTTCCGGGGTGAGATCGCGCTCGGCGAGCACATCTCGGCGTTCTTCCAGGTCGAGAACGCGGTGAACACCGATGGCGATCACCCGGTGCTGACGAGCCCGTGGGCATCGCGCAACAGCGGGGTTGGGGTGAAGGGCGACTACGGCACGCTGTTCTACGGCAATTGGGACACGCCCTACAAACACCCCACGCTGTTCCTCGGTCCGGTGCGCGGGCTGAACCCCTTCGACAACACGCTCACCGGCAACCCTGGTTTCAACGTGCCCGGCACCACGACCCAGAATGGTCGCGCCTATTCCAGGTCGGATGCAGCGTTCAATCGCCGACAAGGCAACAGCATTCAGTACTGGACGCCCAAGGTCGTCGGTCTCTCAGCTCGGCTCGCCGTCTCGATCAACGAAAGCCGCACGAGGGAGAACGAGGTCGAACCCTCGGTGAGTCCCATCTTGATGTCGGGGCTCTTGTCTTTCGAAGTGGGTACTCTCGCTCTGCACTACGCCTACGAGCGACACATGGACTACTTCGGCACCGTTTGGGTTGGCGGGTCGCCGGGCCCCAGTTACACGAACGCGAACTCGGTCGACGATGCTCACGAGTTCATCGCCTGGTACCAGTTTCCCTTCGGTACCCGGCTGGCGGCGGTCGTCGAGCGCTTGACGTATCGGACGGACGATACCGTTGCCGGGGCGGTGAGAGGCTATCAGCGCGACGCGGTCTACGGGGCCGTGCAACAGCACATTGGTCAACATGCCTTGTGGGGTGCTTTCGGCGTCGCCGGCGCCGGCCATTGCGTGAAGGTGGGCAATGCACCCTGTACGACGAATGGTCTCAACGGGATGCAGTGGTCGGTGGGATACACGTTCAGCCCCGTGAAGACGTTCGACATCTACGCCTCGTATTACGAGATGCGCACCGGTCGCTCCGCACAGTACGCACTCTTCCCGGCCGTGGTTCCGATCGCGCCGGGCGCGGACACCAAGGCCTTCGGCCTCGGCGTCATGTTCCTCTTCGACATCACCCTCGGCACCTGGGGTGGGGGCAAGCCGCCCGAGGTATTGCCTGCCGAAAAGCCGGCCGAGGCTCCCACCGAGAAGCCGGCAGCGGCGCCCACGGAGACGCCGGCAGCGTCGCCCGCCGCAGCGCCCGAAGCGGCGCCTGCCGGAAAGCCCGAAGCGGCGCCTGCCGCGGATCCGGCACCGGCACCCGCCGAAGCGCCGGCGGCACCCTAGGTCACGCCGAGTTCGCGCCGGCATCGCTCACGTGTTCGTGGGCTGGGTTCGCTTCCTGAGGGACGCGGGGATCGAGACGACGCCCCCGGGGAGGAACAACACCGCGACGATCAGCAACAGCGCGTACACGGCGTACGAAAGGATCACGGGTGCGGTCTCGGGCATGCCGCTCATGGTCGCGACTCTGCTGAGCCCGTGAACCAGGAGCAAGACGACGACACTGCCGACGACGCCACCGCCAATCGAGCGGAGTCCGCCGACGGTCGCCATCACGACGTATTCCACGGACGAAAGGACCGGGAACGAACCCGGTGCCAGGTAACCGATGTAAAAGGCGTAGATCCCTCCGGCGAGCCCGGCGAACGCCGCCGAGAGCGCGAAGACGGCGAGCTTGTAGCGGCCGACCGGGATGCCGGAGGAAGCCGCCGCGATCTCGCTACTCGAGAGCGCTCTGAGTGCGCGGCCGGGCCGCGATGACAGCGTGTTGTGCGCGACCAGCGCTACGACAAGGAGCCCGAACGAGCTCAGGTACGCGTACGCACGCACCGAGTCGAAGGCGAAGGGGCCGATCGCGAGCGGAGGGATACCCTGGAGCCCGACGTCGCCGCCGGTGAGCGACCCTTCGCCGATGACCGACAAGAAGATGATGTGCGTTGCCAGCGTCCCGAACGCCAGGTGATGACCCCGCAGCATCAGCAGCGGTACGCCGAGCATCGCCGCGAGCACGGCGGCCGCGAGCGGCGCGACCGCCAGGGCAACGAGCGTCGGAAAACCCTGCGTGGCCAGCACACCGGCCGTGTAGGCGCCGCAAGCGTAGAAGGCTCCTTGCCCGAGCGACACCTGCCCGGCTTGGCCCATCAAGAGCGAGATGCCGATCGTCACGGTCGCCGCGAGCGCGCAGTGAACGTAGAGGGCAAGCTCGCTCTCGCCCAGCAGTGCGGGTGCGCCCAGGGCGCAGACGAAGAATAGTACCTGGGCCATTCTCTCGTTTCGCGGGGTCACTCGGGCTCCTCCAGCGCGGGGCGACGTGCGCCCTGCACGACCAAGATCGCCAGCGTGAGCAGCAGCGCGAGGGCGCTCTGGTACGACGCCTTGGCGTACCCCGCGACGAGCGACTGGGCAACGCCGAGCACGACACCGCCGCCGAGAGCGAACAAGGGGCGCTTCAAACCGGCGAGGATGGCCGACGCGAACCCGTTGACGAACAGGATCAGGTCGCTGTCGTACGACATCGGACTGAGCGGCGTCAGCAACACGCCCGCGGTGCCGCCGAGCGCGCCGCCGAGCCCGAACGCGAACAACCCCATGCGGATGATGCGAATGCCGACCAGCTTCGCCGCGTAGGGGTTCGACGCGCAGGCGGTGAGGGCCTTGCCCCAGTAGGTGTACTCGAAGAACGCTTCGAGCAACCCGAACACGACCAGGGTCACGGCGATGACGAGCCCGTACTGGAAAGGGAACTCGTGACCGAAAAGCTCCTGTGACCCTTCGACCCCCGCAAACGACCGGGGCTGGTCGCCCCAGAACAGGATTTCGAGCGCGTAGGCGAAAATACCGACGCCCAGCGTCACGATCAGGGACGCCTGCGGGCTCGTCCCTGGCTTGCCAATCGCCACGAGGCCAATCAGCAAACCCAGCACCCCGGCGGCGATCGTCGCGGCGAGCTCGGCCACGACGTGCGGTAAGCCGGCGCCCAGCAACGTCGCCGCCGTGAACCCGGCAAAGACGGAGAACGTGCCCTGCGCGAGGTTCACGACCCGCGTCACCCGGTAGATGATGATGAGGCCACTCGCCAACAGCGCGAAGCCGCAGCCGACGGCGATGCCGTGAACGACGTAGGAAAGGAACGCGCTCACGACGCAGCGTCCGGCTTGCCGAGGTAGGCGTTCTCGACGAAGGGACTCTCTGCCAGCTCCGCCGTGGTCCCGCTCGCGACGACTCTGCCCGTTTCGAGCACGTAGGCTCGCGTGCAGAGCGAGAACGCCAGCCGTACGCTTTGTTCGACGAGGAGCACGGTCAGGCCGCGCTCTCTGTTCAGATCGCGCAGGATCCGCGCCAGCGATTGCACGATGATCGGGGCGAGGCCGAGTGACATCTCGTCGAGCGCGAGCACGTCCGGCCGAGACATCAACGCGCGCGCGATCGCGACCATCTGCTGTTGCCCGCCGGAGAGGCTACCGGCCGCCTGCTTCCTGGTGCGTTCGAGCTCGGGGAGGAGCCGGTACGCCCACGCGGTGTCGCGGTCGCCCGTGCGGAAGGCGCCCAGCCGGAGGTTGTCGTCGACCGTGAGGTCCGGAAACAGCTGCCTGCCCTCCGGAACGTGAGCCCAGCGTCCCAGGATTTTCACCTCGCCGCTGTCCCGCTTGATCACGCCGGAGAGGGCGTCGAGCAGCGTCGTTTTTCCCGCTCCGTTGCTCCCGACCAGGGCGACCATTTCGCCCGCGGCCACGGCGAGCGAAACGCCGTCGAGTGCCACGGCCGAACCGTATCTCACGCAGAGGTGGTTGACTTCGATCGCGTTCATGCGGTCAACGCCGAGCCGAGGTAGGCACCGATGACCGCGGGATCCTCGCGAATCGCCGCCGGCTTCCCTTCGGCGATCACGGAGCCGAGGTCCAGCACGGTCATTCGATCAGAGAGGCTCGTCACGAGCCGCACGTCGTGCTCGACGAGCAAGATCGTGAGCCCCCGCGCGCGGAGCCGCCGGACCAGCTCGGCAAGGCGGGTTCGCTCCTGCTCGCGCAGCCCCGATGCCGGCTCATCCAGGAGGAGAAGCGTCGGGTTCGCCGCGAGAGCGCGCGCGACCTGCAACGCTCGCTGCTGGCCGAGCGGCAGTGACTCGGCGGGCCGGTCGGCGAACTCCGCAATCCCCACCTCTTCGAGCAGCGTTCCCGCGAGGGTGTAGAGCTCGCTTTCCTCGCGACGAGCGCGGGCCGACCGCCACGCGGCACCGAAGAAGCCGTGTCGTGCCCGGAGGTGCGCGCCCACCATCACGTTCTCGAGCACGCTCATGCCCCGAAAGACACGCGCTCCCTGGTAGACGATGGCGATCCCGCGCTTCGCTCGTTCGTGCGGGCTCAGTCGGTCGATGCCCTGGCCGCGAAATGAGATCTGCCCACTGTTTGGCCGCAAGTGCCCGGCGATCAGATGAAAGAGCGTCGATTTGCCGGCACCGTTCGGGCCGATGATCCCGCGCACCTCGCCCGGCTCCACCCGCAGGCCGACATCACGAAGCGCATACACGCCACCGAAGCGACGACTGAGCCCTTCGACGTGCAGCATCCGGATTCAATCGGCCGCGACGGTGCGCGTCAGCTGTTCCTTGGCCCACGACGTAGGCACGAACTTGCCACCTTGCACCACGTTGACGGAGATGAACTCCCGGGAGAGCCCCGAATGGTCCGTCGGCGAATAGCGGTATTTCCCATTCGGCGTCAGCAACGTCATCCCTTCCAGGGCCGCCCGGATCTCGTCGCGCTTCGTGCTGCCGGCCTTCTTGATGGCCTCGAACAGGAGCAGACAAGCGCTGTAGCCGTCCTGCGCGAATTGAGGGGGAGCGTAGCCGTGCTTCTTCGAGAACGGCACGGCCATCTGGTCGATCACCTGCTTCTGAGGCCCGTCCGGCAGCGTGTCGCCGACGACACCGATGGCGCTGAGGACGGTGACGCCTTCACCAGCCGAGCCCACCGGTTCGAGCCACAGCTTCGTCGCCTGCGACGGCGTCATGAACAGCGGGATCTTCACGTTGGCCGCGGCGTACTGCTTGGTGACCGTGACGCCCGCCGGACCAGTGCCCCAGAAGACGAGAGCCTGGGCTCCCGATCCTTTGACGTGCGCGAAGAGCGCGCTGAAATCGCTCGTCGTCATCTCGAAGACCTCGTCCCTGACGATCTCCACGCCGTACTTGGGAGCAAGCGCCTTCGTTGCTTTGTAGCCCGAGACCGCGTAGGCGCCCTTGGTGTCGTGCGCGACGGCAATCTTCGTGATCTTCTGCGCCTGCATGTACTCGAAGTAGCGTTCCGCGTACGCAGGCGCGAGTGCCGGAATGACGAAAACGTACGGTCTGATTGGATCGACCTGTTCCTCGGCAGGCGTCACGGAAAGGTAGGGGATCCCGTCGCGCTGAGCGAGGGGTAACGTCGCTAGCGCCGAGTTCGAGAAGGCGGAGCCGATCACTGCAATGACGTTCGCCACCTTGAGATCGTTGTACGCGAGGACGGACTTGTCGGGCAGCGTCTGATCGTCACGCGTGACGAGCGTGACCTTCTTACCCAATAGGCCGCCCTTCTCGTTCACCTGCTCGATCGCCAGCTCCACGGCCTTCTTGCCGTCGCTCCCGAGCGCCGAGAACTTGCCGGTGAGCGGCGCGATGAGCCCGAGCTGAATCGTTTCCGCGCTGGCGGCAGCGCTGGCGCTGGCGCTGGCAGTCGCATCCGATTCGGGTTTCGACGATTTCTCACAGGCGACCAACAAGAGGGCGACTGCAGCGCGGATGACGAAACGACGCGTGGTGTGCATGGTCAGTTCCCGGGGGGTGAACGGCGACGGGGCCCGACGGTCTGGCCGCCGCGAGGACTACTATAGTAGCTTCGGGTATCCTCACCTGTACACCGTTTTTCGCAGCTAGGAAGCTCGCCATCGCCCCGGCGAGGGGCGACGGTCGTCGCTCTCGACTCGCAGAGCATACTATAGTAGACATCGCTGACATGTTCGCGACGCCGGCGGTCGAAACGATCCCGCGCCCGGGCGGCGCGCTACTCTTTCGCTCGCGCGAGCCCCTGAAGGGGTACGGGCGTTGCGTCGGAGAGCAGCTCGTGCGCTGGGCGCGCGAGGCGCCCGACCGTCGCTTTCTCGTGGAGCGTGATCCTTCGGGCGCCTGGGCCGGTGTCACCTACGGCGAGGCTTTGGAACGAGTGCTCGGCATCGGGGCTTGGTTGCTGGAGCGGGACCTATCCCCGGAGCGCCCGGTGATGGTGCTTTCGGAGAACAGTGTCGAGCACGGGCTCTTGATGCTCGCCTGCTTACACGTGGGGATCCCGATCGGTTCGATATCACCGGCGTACTCCCTGCTTTCGTCCGATTTCCTCAAGCTCTCGCGGGTGGCCGAGACCTTGCGCCCGGGTCTCGTTTACGTCGCTGACGAGAGGCGTTTTGGGCCGGCCCTGGCCGCCGTGCGAGAGCTGCACGATGCTCTGCTCGTCGTCGGCACCGGTCAGGAGCCGACCGGCCGGGCGTTGTCGTTCAGGGAGCTCTCGACGGCGCGTCCTTCCCCGGCGGTCGACCGTGCTTTCGGCGCCGTGTCGCCGGACACCATCGCGAAGTTCATGTTCACGTCCGGGTCGATGGATGAACCCAAGGCGGTGATCAACAACCAGCGCATGCTGTGCTCGAATCAGCAGGCGATTTCGCAACTCTGGCCGTTCCTCGAGGAGCCCCCCGTTCTCGTGGATTGGTTGCCCTGGCACCACACGTTCGGCGGGAATCACAACTTCAATCTCACGCTCTTCAACGGCGGGACGCTCTACATCGATCGCGGTCGTCCGCTGCCGGGAGGATTCGAGGCGACGCTCGCCAACCTGCGCGACGTCCCGCCGACGATCATGTTCAACGTGCCCCGCGCCTACGATTTGCTGGTGAGGGCGCTGCGCGCCGATCGCTCCCTTTGCGAGCGATTCTTCAGCCGCCTGCGCCTGTTGTTTTATGCCGCCGCGGCGCTGCCGCAAGAGACCTGGGATGCGCTGAACGCGCTCTCGCTCGAGGCGCTCGGGCGACGTGTCCCGCAGGTCTCGTCATGGGGGCTGACGGAAACCGCACCGGCCGCGACGAGCTGCCACTATCAGGCAGAGCGGAGCGGTGTCATCGGGCTGCCACTTCCCGCCTGCGAGCTCAAGCTGGTTCCGAGCGGCGACAAGCTCGAGGCGCGGGTGCGCGGCCCCAACGTGACGCCGGGTTATTGGAGACGGCCGGACCTCACCGCCGAGAGCTTCGACGAGGAGGGTTTCTTGCTGACCGGCGATGCCGTCACGTTCGTCGACCCCCAGCGCCCGGAGCTCGGGCTCCTGTTCGATGGCCGGCTTGGCGAGGATTTCAAGCTCAATACCGGCACCTGGGTGCGCGTCGGTGCCCTTCGCCTCAGGGCGATCGCGGCACTCTCGCCGATCGCCCAGGATGTCGTGATCACCGGACACGGGCGTGATGACATCGGGCTTCTGATCGTTCCTCAGCTCGATGCGTGTCGGCTGTTGAGCGGAGAACCCGACGGGACAGCGCTACCTGACGTCGTTCGACATCCGAGCGTCCGGGATCGCGTGGCTTCGGGTCTGCTCGCGCTGGTACGGTCGGCTGGTGGTTCCTCGATGCAGGTCACGCGCGCCCTGTTCTTGGAGGAGCCGCTGTCACTCGACGCCGGTGAACTGACCGACAAGGGTTACGTCAATCAGCGGGCGGTGCTCACGCGGCGCGCGGCTTTCGTCGACCGGCTCTACGACGCACCACTCGACGCGTCGGTCATCACTCTCTCCCAAGCAACGGGAGCCAGGGACAGCCGCCCCTGAACGAATGGGGCCGCGTTCGGGCGGTCCGAGGTCCAACGATGTTCGAATCCACCGAAAAACACGCCTTGATCGGCACGTATCACGACGTTTGGTTGGTCGACGGCGTCCGTACGCCTTTCGCCGACTACATGAGCGTGCTGAGCGGCGTTTCGGCGACCGATCTCGGTATCCACGTGGCGCGCGCCTTGTTGGAGCGCTCGGGCGTCCCCGCTGCCGACGTCGGCAGCGTCGTTGCCGGTAATGTCGCGCAGTCGAGTTTCGACGCCTTCTACTTGCCGCGCCAGATCGGGCTCTACGCGGACGTGCCGCTTTCGGTGCCTGCCATCCTGGTGCACCGCCTCTGTGGGACTGGGTTCGAGACGATCCTCACCGCGGCGGACCAAATCATGCTCGGGAAGACGCGGCTTGCTCTCTGCGTGGGTACCGAGTCGATGTCGAGGAACCCGATCGCCGCGTATTCGCATCGATCGGGTTTCAGGATGGGCCAGACCGAATTCAAGGATTTTCTCTGGGAGGCCACGCTCGACACGACCTCCAACACGCGCATGGGTGAGACGGCGGAAAACCTCGCGAAGCGCTACCGCATTGCCCGGTCCGAGGTCGATCGCTTCGCCGAGCAGAGCTTCTCGCGCGCCGTGCAGGGTTGGGAAAGTGGTTTCCTCGCCGGCGAGGTGGCACCGATCACGACCCAGACCTGGAACCTCGGCGAGTATCAGCCGCGCGGCGTGAAGTTGCCGCGCGGGGTGACACGATTCGATCGGGACGAGCACGTCAAGCCGAGCTCGTTCGAGGTCTTGCAGGGCCTGCGCCCCGCATTCGGCAAGGATGGGGTGCAGACCGGGGGCAACAGCTCGGCCATCGTCGACGGGGCCGCTGCTGTCCTCGTTGCTTCCGGCGCCTACGTCAGGGCGCACGGCCTCAGGCCTCTCGCGCGCGTGGTCGGTGGCGCAAGCGTCGGTGTGCCCCCAGAGGTCATGGGCATCGGGCCGGTGGGAGCGATCCGCGCACTCCTCAAAGCGAACCGCCTCGATTCAGCCGCGGTCCACCGCTACGAAATCAACGAGGCATTCGGTGCGCAGTACCTGGCCGTCGAGAAAGAACTCGAGCTCGAACGCGAGCGGGTCAACGTGCACGGTGGGGCGATCGCCATCGGACACCCGCTGGCGGCTTCGGGCGTTCGGCTGACGACGACCGTCGCCCGCGAATTGCAGCGTTCGGGGGGGCAGTTCGGCATCTCGTCGGCCTGCGCCGGTGGTGGTCAGGGCGTCGCCATCTTGCTGGAGCACGCCGCTTGAAGAAGAAGAGACCGCTGACCGTGAAGGGCAAGCTGTCCCCCGGGGCGACCGAGCAAGAGCTCCATCAGCTCCTCGCGCAACGGCTGCGGCACGCTCGGGCCCAGCGTTTCATGACGCGCAAAGCGCTGGCTGAGCAGTCGGGCATCTCGCTCGCCTATCTCGGGCGTGTGGAAGCAGGGACGGGCAACATTTCGCTGGCCCTGCTCCGCCGCCTCGCTCTCGCTCTGCACCTGCCGATCGAGAGCTTCCTCAGCGCCGATGACTCGCCCAACCCCGAGCTCACGATGATCGTGGAGTTCTTGAAGCGCCAGCCGCCCGAGCGCCTGGCTCGGATCCGACAACAGTTGTTCGACGGCGACCGCGAGGCTCAGCGCATCGCTCTCATCGGCATTCGCGGCGTCGGCAAGTCGACTCTGGGCCCGCTCTTGGCGGAGCGGCTCGGGGTCCCGTTCGTCGAGCTCAATCGCGAGATCGAGAAAGAGGCGAGGCTCGCCATCAGCGAGATCTTCACACTCTACGGTCAGCACGGCTACCGTGTGCTGGAACGCAACTGCCTCGAGCGCATCGTCGCGGAGTATCCGAGCGTGGTGCTCGCGACCGGAGGCGGCGTCGTCGCCGAGCCAGCCACCTACGAGTTCTTGCTCACGTCGTTCTTCACCATCTGGCTGAAGGCAAAGCCTCGCGAGATGTTCGAGCGCGTGCTGATGCAGCACGATGCCCGTATCGCGAGTCCAAAGCTTCGCGACGAGGCGCTCGAGAACATTGCGCGCACGTTGGAGGCCCGGCAGCCCCTCTACCAGCTTGCGCACGCATCGCTCGACACCAGTGGCAAGCCGGTTACACAAGTCGTTCCAGCGCTGCTCGCACTCTTGCCGCCGGTCCGGCGCCCGGTGTTCGCAAGGAAGGTTCCGTAGGCGCCAGTCGCTCGCGACGGCGGCTCCGGACGGCGAGGACCGCCAGCACGGAGAACAGGGCGAGCGGCGCGCGTTCTCCACCGCGCCGCGGCACCGCGCAGCCGCAGCCGCTGGACTCACCAGCGGTCGACGGCGCGTCTCCGCGACCGCTGAAGCCCATTCCCGCCCCTCCGGTGGTCGCTCCGGACGCTCCGGACGCTCCGGACGCTCCGCCGACGGAGCCTCCCGCACCCGAACTCGCGCCGACGCCAGCGGAACCCGCCGCACCCGAAAGCTGTCCCGCTCCAGCAGCCGCTGCAACGCCTCCGTTCCCGCCGCCGCCCGTCGCTGCACCACTTCCCGAAGCGCCCCCAACGCCGGCGCTACCAGCCTCTCCCGCCGATCCGCCGAGCGGCGCCCCGCTCGTTCCAGCGGCGCCGCCGGATTGCCCACCCATTCCGCCCGCGCCGGCGCCACCCGCACCTCCGATCGGGTCGCGGGACGTGAACTTCCACCAATTGACGTTGAAGAGGGACGCTCCGCTTCCTCCGACGAACTTCAGGTAGAGGTCGTGCTGGTCGGTGGCATTGCTGACGGCGCAGCTCGTCGTCATCCACGCCTGCGCGCCGCCGGTGTCTGACACGCTGCAGGTACCGACGAGCGTGCCGTCTTCACTGTCGAGTCGGAGCTCGATGCTTCCGCCACTTGATGCCGCAGCAACCCGTGCGTCGAACGACACCGCGCCGGTCCCAAAGTCGACGCCCTTCACCTCGACGTAGTCTCCGTTGCCGATCGAGGTGACGTCCATCCCCCCTTCACTGCACGTTTCGGTCTCGATGCCGGATCCCCAGGCCATCGTTTCTGCCTCGGTCTGCTGGTAAGGGTCGAGCGCGGCGACCTGAGGAGCTCCCTCCGCCGTCATGTTGATCGTCGGGATGGTGCCATTCGCTCCGTACGTGAAGCGCTCGACGCACACGGAGCGGTGAAAACCTCCGCCTCCCGGAAGGGCGCCACTGTGGTAGAAAAAATACGAATTCCCGAGGAAGTCGACGACGCCGGGGTGATTGGTGAAGCTCGTCCCCTGCGTGGGCATGACGACGCCGCCGTAGGTCCAGGGCCCCGTCGCGCTCGGGCTCGTCGCGTAGCCGATGTGCTCGGAGATCGGCCCAGCCGCGAACACCAGGTAGTAGAGGTCGTTGCGCTTGTAGAACCAGGGGCCTTCCTCGTACGTGGTGGGGCGTTCCGTATCGCTGCGTGTCCCGAAACTCGCCGTCGTCATCGGTACATGGACGATCGGCCCCTGATACGAGATCATGTCGGCGTTCAGCCTCACGTAGCAGAGGTTCGGATTGCCCCAGTAGAGGTAGGCTTGGTCGTCGTCGTCGATGAACACGGTCGGATCGATGTCGCCGCAATTCTCCGTGATCAAGGGGCCGCCAAGCGCGTCCGTGAAGGGTCCGGTGGGGTCGTCCGAGGCGGCGACGCCAATTGCCATCCTGCCGAGTGACTGACTCGTGGTCGGGATGTAGAAGAAAAACCGGCCGTTTCGTTCGATGACCTGCCCGGCCCAGGCGTCTCCCCTCGACCAGCTAAAGTCGCTGTAGCGGAGTGGCGATCCGTGGTCGGTCCAGTTGACGATGTCCGCCGACGAGTAAACCCGCCATTCGTTCATGGTGAAAAAATCGTTCACCAGCGTGTCTTCGTCGTGACCGGTGTACACGTACACCTTGCCGTCGTGGACCAGTGGAGCGGGGTCGGCGGTGTAGTTCGTTTGGACGATCGGGTTGTCCGCCGTCGAAGCGGGCGCAACGGTCGTGACGCACGAAAACACGAGGGCGACGACGGCCTGCCGCGACGTGGGTAGGGTTGCTCGCGCGGACGCGACGCAAAACGGAAGCGGGTAGATCGTTTTTCTCCCAAGTTTTGGCGGACGACGTGCGCGCCGCTAGGTTTCAGGTAACCTTATATATGGTATACTGGTCGGCAAGAGTCTCGTCGAAGTTTTCATCCTCCGCGATCGCGGCTGACCGTCGCGGAACTAGCCCACTACGCATGAGCAAGATCAGATTAGCTGAGCTCCTCGGGCGCTTGTCGCTGCCCTTCGACTTCGCCAACGGGTCCGTGCCGGGCAAGGCGATCCGCTCCACGGTGCTGACGGTCGAGCTCGGCAGGCGTGCCGGCGTCAGCGACGAGGAACTTCGCGATGCATTCTGGGTGACGCTGCTCGGTCACCTTGGAGGCATCGGCGTCGCGCGTGAAGACGCGGTGCGTCGCTCGAGCGAGGATCGCTCGCGGACTGCGTCGTCGGCGTGCCTTGGTGAGATTGTCGCTGCGCGGACGCCCCTGTTGACCGCGCTCGAGCAGATGCGTGACCGCTGGGTCGGCGACCGCAAGACCGAGGTCGAGACGAAGGTGATGCCGCTCCGCATCCACGAGGTGGGGCAGCTCGTCGAGACGGCTCACCAGGTCGCGGGCCGCCGCGCGTCGCTCGACGTGTTGCGCCTTCGCCAGGGGATATCGGTCGACGGTCGCCTGGCGGAGATCTTCTTCGCAGAGCAGGGCCCGCTGTTCGCATCGCTCGAGGCCCCCCAAATCTTCGAACGCTTCCTCGAGATCGAGCCGGGGCCGCTCGAATGGGCTGACGAATACCGCCTCGATGATGTCGCGCAGGCCGTCGCCGTGCTCATCGACGTCCGGTGTCCCCTCTTCTCCGACCACTCCACCGCTGTCGCCGCGCTTGCCGTGCGTGCCGCCGGTGAACTCAGGTTCGGCGTGGAAGAGGCCCGCGCTCTGCGCCTCGGGGCGCTGCTCCACGACATCGGCCGCGTCAGCGTGCCCAATAATGTCTGGATGCGGCCCGGTGCACTCGACTGGGCGGCCTGGGACAGCGTGCGCTTGCACGCGCACCACACCGCGCAGGTGCTGGCGCCGATCCCGGAGCTCGCCGACGTGGCAGACATTGCTGCCGCTGCGCACGAGCGATTGGATGGCTCCGGTTACCCGCAACGGCGCTCGGCGCGAACGCTGTCCACCGCCGCGCGGGTCCTCGCTGCCGCGCACTCGGCCGTCGCCATGCGCGAAAATCGTCCGCATCGGCCCGCTCTGACCGAAGAGGCGGTCGCTCGGGAGCTCGTCGCCGAGGTCGCCGCGGGGAGGCTCGACCGAAAAGCCGTGGATGCCGTGCTCGCGTCGCTCGGTCTACCGGATCGCGCGGCGCCGCCGAACGTGCACGGTCTTTCGGAGCGGGAACTCGAGGTTTCCCAGTTTCTCGCGCGCGGACAGTCCGACCGGGAGATCGGTGCCGCGCTCCGGATTTCTCCGCGCACGGTGCAGGTCCACGTGTCGAGCATCCTCGAAAAGCTCGGCGCACGAAACCGCACGAGCGCCGCAGTCTGGTTGATCGAGCACGATCTCTCGAACTAGGCGGCGGGCGTTCGGGTTCCGGCCCGTGGAATTCGCGCAAGGCCTGCACCTTTTTCTGGCGACGCGCAAAGTCAGCGCGCAGGTGCTCCGCCTGACCCCCCCCTGCACGCGGATCGCCCTGGCACGCCCCGTGCTTTTTCGATGGGCAAGCAAGGAGCGGCCATGGCAGGTCAATTCGAAAATCAGGTGGCGTTGGTGACGGGTGGAGGGAGCGGCATCGGCCGGGCGACGGCGGTGGCTTTCGCTCGCGAAGGCGCCAAAGTGATCGCTTCCGACATGGCCGGTGCGGCCGGCGAAGAGACGGTCGCGCTCATCCGCGCCGCAGGCGGTGAGGGCCGCTACGTCCACGCGGACGTGAGGGACGCTCAGCAGGTCGCCGCACTCGTGTCGGGCACCGTGAAGACCTATGGGCGGCTCGACGTGGCGTTCAACAACGCCGGCATCGAAGGTTCACCGGCGTCCATTGCCGAGCTCAGCGAGGAAAACTGGGACCGTGTGCTGCGCGTGAATCTCACGGGCGTCTTCTTGTGCATGAAGTACGAGCTCGAGCAGATGGTGAAGCAGGGCGGGGGCGCGATCGTGAACAACGCATCCATCCTGGGCCACGTGGGGTTCGCCAACGCAGCCGGCTACACGGCGGCCAAGCACGGGGTTCTGGGCCTCACCCGCTGTGCCGCTATCGAATACTCGGCGCGAGGCATTCGCGTGAACGCCGTGTGCCCAGGCTTCATCGCAACCCCCATGCTGGAGCGTGCGGGCCTCCTTTCGGACCCGGCGGCTCGCGCCGGGCTCGAGGGGCTGCACGCCATGAAGCGACTGGGGCAGCCGGAAGAAGTGGCGGAAGCCGTGCTGTTTCTCGCGTCGCCCAAGGCGTCGTTCATCGTGGGTCACCCGCTGCTGGTCGACGGTGGCTACGTCGCTCAGTAGCGAGCGGGTGCGCCGATGCAGTCTCCGGTGCCGACATTCGGGTCGTTCTGGTGGCGCATCTGCGCCACGCACACGATCACCTACTTCGTGGCTGGCGTTCTGGCATTCAACCTTCTGAACTACGAACAGTTGTACTCGCAGACGGAGCTCCGCCTCCTGATGCGTCCGACGTCGTCGGTGTGGGTGGCAGCGGGCCCGGGACTCCAGTTCATTCGCGGGACGCTGTTCGCGCTCGTGCTGTGGCCCGCTAGAGCGATGCTGGTCGAGAAGAGCTGGCTGGTTCTGTGGGGTCTCTTCGCAGGGCTCGCCATTCTCGGCACTGCGGGGCCCGCGCCCGGTTCGCTCGAAGGCGTGGTGTACACGACCTTGCCGCTCTCGCGCCATCTGATCGGCCTGCCCGAAGTCTTGCTGCAAACCGCCGCGTTTTCGTTTCTGTTCGTGAGCTGGTGCCGGCGGCCGGCACGATGGATGAACGTCGCCTCCGTGGCGGCGGTCGTCCTGATTGCCACGATGAGCCTGTTCGGGGTCTTGGCTGCCCTGTCAGCCTGAGAAGCGACGGCGTCGCGGGTGCCGTGCATCCCGCGGAAGCCGAGATGCCTCAGGCTTCGGATGCAAGCACCGGTAGGTAGATCCGGAAGGTCGACCCCTTGCCGGGTTCGGTCGCCACGGTCAGGTGACCTCCAGCTTCGGCGACGAAATCCTGCACGATGGAAAGGCCGAGCCCGGTGCCGCGCCCGTCGCCTTTGCTGGTGAAGAAAGGCTCGAAAATGCGCGCGCGCGTGGCGGCATCCATGCCCACACCCGTGTCCGTCACCGCGATCACGACGTACTGACCCGCGCTTGGGAGCGCTGCCCCCTCCGAATCGGAAGCACCCGGTCCGACCGAGTTGCACTCCACGACCAGGCGACCGCCCAGGGGCATGGCATCGCGGGCGTTGACCGCGAGATTCATCATGACCCGCTCGAGCTGCAGCGGATCGATTTGGACCTCGGCGCCGGAGGTTCCGCCGCGGATTTCGACTCGAACCGGAGGTGGCGCAAGGTGAAGCAAGAGCGGCTGGAAGTCCCTCATGAACTCATCGACGTTCAGGGAACGGAGCTCGGAGTGTCCTCCGCGCGACAGCGTCAGCAGTCTGCGGCTCAGTGCCGTCGCGCGTCGCGTTGCGGCGCGAATACCCTCGGCCTCTGGAGTCGAACCCGGCGCGCCCTGTTCGAGAAAGCTCACGTTCGCGTCGATGACGGTGATTAGGTTGTTCAGGTCGTGGGCCGCGCCCCCCGCGATGCGCGCGATGTCTTCCAGCCGCTCCAACTTGGCGATGTGGAGATCGCGTAGTCTGAGCTCGCCTTGGTTCTCGCGCTCGACGGCGGCATGATGATTCGCGGCGACGAGAAGCAGGGGAGACAGCACCCCGTGCAGCGCCAAGAGTGGAACGATGCGGTCAGGGGCCCGGAGTTCCGTCACCCAGATCGGGAGCATGCAAAGGACGACGAAGATCGAAACGGCGACCGCAGCGGCGGTTTGAAGCGAGAAAAACAGTGAAGATACGATGACGGCAATCAGGATGAACGCGTACCAAACGCGATCGCCGGGGCTCTGCACTCCTACCGCTATGCAGGCCAAGGCGGGGATGGTGGCCGCCAGCGCTGCGCTCACGCGGTAGATGCGCGTTCTGCTGCCGGCGTAGGCGACGAGCAGCACGAAGAGCGCCCCCATCATGGCCGTGAACGTCCCTTGGAAGTCGGGAACGAACGCGAGCTGCACGATGGCGCTCGCGAGCCCGAGGCCGAGCACGCAGAGGATGAGGCTCGAAAGGAGTCTCGCCTTTCGGCGCTCACCGGATTCAAGCTCCACGAAGGGCTCGAGCAACAACCCGGACAGCTGACGCACGAACCCGTTCGATGCCACACCGCCTGCGGACCACATGGGACTCGCAGGATAGCGGGAAAGTCGTGCCGCGTCGCTGGCACGTCCGACGCGCGCACCTCGAGACTCCTCCGCCGCCACCGTCAGCGTTCCTCGTTCGTTGGCGAACGCACCTCGTCCTTGAGCACTCGGAGCGGCGGCGTATCGAGATCGTCGAGCTGCCCGCTACGGGCCGACCAGAGGAACGCGAACACGGCCGCGGCGGAGACGAGCAGGGCGATGGGCAACACCAGGAACATCACCGTCATGATGATTTGTCTTCGAGTGGCGGGGGAGCGACGAAGGCGCGCGAGCGCAATGCCGAGGTCAGCACGGTGAGTGACGAGAGCGGCATCATCACCGCGGCGACGAGCGGACTCAGCTGTCCGGTCATCGCCAGCGCGACACCGACGGCGTTGTAGATCAGGGAAAACGCGAGCCCCCGCTGGATCGCGTGGAGCGTCGCGCGAGCGCCTCGGATTGCCTCGAGCACCGGCTTTACCCCGGGCGCCGTCGCGAACACGGACGCCGCGAGCAGGCTCGCCTCCGCACCGCCGTGGACCGCGAAGCCGACCGTCGCCGCCGACATCGCGGCGGCGTCGTTCACGCCGTCGCCGATCATGATCACCGGTTCGCCGCGAGCGATCCGCGCGCGCACCGCGGCGAGTTTTTCCTCGGGGCTGACGGCACCGCGGGCCTCGCGCACGGGAAGGTCCTTGCACACGCGCTCGACGACCAGGGGGTGGTCGCCGGACAGGACGGTGATGGATGACGACAGCTTTTCGAGTTCGCGCAGCGTTGCCGCCGCGTCCGGCCGGAGCGCGTCGCCGAATGCCGCGACCCCGGCCACGACGCCGTCCTCTGCGACGAGCACGGGGGTCGAGCCTGCCGCCGCGTGTCCGCGGACGCGTTCCTCGATGGAAGGTGCGATGTCGACACCCGAAGCACGCATGAGCTCCGGCGTGCCGATCGAGATTTCATGACCGTCGACCTTCGCGCGAACACCTGCACCCGGCATCCGGTTCACGTTCTGGAGCTCGAGGCTGGGGCCGGCGAACGCGCGGCAAAAGGCGCGGGCGAGGGGATGGTCGCCGCCCCGCTCCGCCGCGCTCACCCGCCTGCCGAGTTCCGGCGTGCCCTGCCAGTCGATGAGCTCGGGCCGCCCGACCGTGAGGGTTCCGCTCTTGTCGAAGACGAGGTGTGCGGGACGCGCGAGTGCTTCCAGCGTCTCGCCGTTCTTGACCAGGAGCCCGCGCCTGGCGGCCCGCGCGAGCGCGACACTGACGGCGAGCGGGGTCGCCATGCCGAGTGCGCAGGGACAGGTCACGACCAGCAGGGCGACCGCATGGTCGACGGCGAGCGCCGGGTCGACTGACCACCAGATGACGACGGTGGCGAACGCCAGCAGGAGCACCGCGACGACGAAAGCAGCGGAAAGGCGGTCCGCGGTGCGAACGATCGGCGCCCGCTCGCGTTGTGCCGCCTCCATCGACCGAACCAGTTCCGCGACGCGCGTGCCCCGACCCACACGCTCCGCAAGCAGGAGAAACGCCGTGCCGGCGTTTTCGGTGCCCGCATACACGCGGTCGCCGGGTTTGACCTCGACGGGCGTCGACTCGCCCGTGAGGAGTCGGGTGTCGAGCAGCGACGCGCCCCGTTCGATCCGGCCGTCCACCGGGATGCGCTCGCCGGGCAGCACCTCCAGCAGCGCACCGACTTCCACCGTTGCGGCGCGTACCTCGTGCCGTTCTTCTCCTTCGACAAGGCGGGCGGTCGCCGGCGCCAGTGCCTGGGCGAAGTCCGCCGCGCTAGCCGCTCGCAGTTTCTGCTTTTGACCGAGCCATCGCCCCACGAGCAAGAGGAAGATCAGGGTGGTGATGGTGTCGAAGTAGATTTCCCCGCGGCCGACCAGCGTGTTGAAGGCGCCGGAGGAAAAGCCGGCGCTGATACCGATGGCGATCGGAAGGTCCATGCTCGGAACGCGGGCACGGATCGACGCCCAGGCTCCCCGAAAGAAGACCTGCGCCGAATAGAGCAGCGACGGCAGGGAGAGGATCAAGCTCCCGTAGCGGAAGTACGTGGCGTAGTCGGCGTCGGCGCCCCTTCCTGCGCCGCTGTAGAGGGCCAGCGCCATCAGCATCACGTTGCCGGCCACGGCGCCCGCGACTCCGAGCCGCATCAGCAAGGCGCGATCGGTCTTTTCGGTGACGCCAACGCTATCGGCGGCGTGCGGCGTGTAGCCCCAGCGATCGAGCGCGCTACCGACGGCGCTCAGTTTCGTCAACGAGGGGTCGAAGCGCACGGTGACGAGGGACCGGGCAAAGTCGAGCCGCGCGTCTTGCACGCCGCGCAAGACCAGCGGGAGGCGCTCGACGAGCCAGACGCACGCCGCGCAGTGGACCCCTTCGAGAGCGAGTTCGGCGCTCAGCGTTCCGTCCTCGTGCGCCTCGAAGCCCCGTGCGAGCTCGGGCGCGTCGAGCTCGGCGAAACGACGCCCGGAGGGGCGCGCGGGAACGGCGCCGTCGCGCAATGCGTCCCTACCGTCGTAGAACGCGCCGAGGCCGGCGGTCTGAATGGCGGCGAATACCGTCGCGCAACCGGCGCAGCAGAACGCGTGCCCCTCGTCGTCCCTGAGGGGACCGGCCGGGAGCTTCGCGCCGCAGTGAGCGCAACCGCTCTCCAGCGACGACGTCACACCGGACGCCGGCGGCGACAGGAGGAGGTTCGCGAGAGCGGCGATCATGTCAGTGCGGATGGAGCGGGCAAGAGGTCGGCGCCTTGGTGGAACCGTCCGTGATGTCGACGCTGGCCGGGGCTGCGGCTCTGAGCGAGAGAACGACGACGCCGGCTGCAACGGCGAGCGCCGCGCTGGCGGTCCGTGCGTGAGCCCCGAACTTCGCGACTAGCTTTTGTAGTCCGACGCCGGCCACGACCAGGGCGGGCAGCGTGCCGAGCCAAAACGCGAACATCACCAGCGCACCTGCCTCGAACCGGCCTGCTGCGGCGGCCGTCGCGACGAACACGTAGAGCCACCCGCACGGCACCAGCGTGGTCGAGAGCCCGAGCAGGAGTGCACGCGGAACGCCGGGAAGTCCCCGAATGCGCGCGAGCCATCGCCCGAGGAGTGTGCCCCAGCGGGTCGGTGCCTGACGGCGGAGTTTCACCAGACCATGGTTCGACGCGAGCGCGGAGAGGCCTCCAAGGACGAGCGATCCGCCGGCGATGATCGCGGACACGCTCGCGAAGCCCGCGGCCTTCCCGGCTAAGTCCAGCGCTTGGCCGGCGAGCGCCGCCGCTCCGCCGAGGAACAGGTACGTCGTCAGTCGGCCGAGGTGATACGCAGCATGCGCGGCATGGCCGCCCCGTCCGGCCGGAGCGAAGCCCGCGACCGCCGCGACGAAAGGGCCGCACATCGCCGCGCAGTGGAGGCTCCCGGCGACGCTCGCCACCATCACGGGCACGAAGAGCGGACTCATGGTCGAACCTCGGGGAGGTCCCGCCGGACGACCTCCGTGAACCGCTCCTGTCCGCGTTCGAGCACGAGCCGGATCTCCCAGAGGCCCGGCCGCTCTGTCGCGACGGACGCCCGGTATTCGCCCGGCACGCCTTCGACGAGCTCGGCGTCGATCACCGCCGAGGCACGCGCGTTGTGAAACGCCTCCGCCTTCACCTTGGCGCCCGCGACCGGGCCGCGCGCGTCGCGCGCCCTGACGACGAGAGTCGCGCTGCCGCTTCCAGCGGGGGCGAGCTCGGTGTCGAGCTTCCACGCGAGCCGAGCGTTCTCGCCGCGCTGCCGGATCTCTCCGTCGTAGTGGACTGCCTTCTGGTAGTAGTTCCGCTCCAGCGAGAAGCTCGGGTCATTCGTCGCGATGGCGGCGAGCGTGCCCAGGCCGGCGAGCATCGTGGCGAGCAAGCCGACCGGCACCCAGGGCCAGATCCGTGCTCCGACCGTGCTCATGGCGATGCTCCGTGAATCGCTGCGCTGGGCGTGCTCGGACCGAGCAGACCATAGCGGACGTCTTTTTCGAAACCCGCCGCGTCGCTCACGCGAAAGCGAACGGGGCGTTTCCCGCCGGTGAATGCCTGTGGCGACAGCCGGACGAACACGCTCGTCGTGCGCATACCTCGCGCCGGAACCGCGAGGGGAAATTCCGGTGCCACGAGTTCGGCTCCCTCGGCGTCGAGGAGCTGGAGCCGGAAGCTCCCTGTCGCTTCCGTGCGGTTCTGGATCTTCACGCGGATTTGATTGGTGACGAGGTGGTCCTGGAGCTCGAAGGGCGCCCCGATGCCGCGGAGCAAGGTGACGTCGGCCCGTTGGATGGTGGACGCGGTTGCTACCAAAGCGACGAGGAGGGCGGCGAGGAGCACCGCGTAGATCGCCACGCGCGGGCGGAGGAAGCCGCGAGTGCTGCCGTTGTCGAGCTCCTCTTGGGAGGCGTAGCGGATGAGGCCCGCGGGTTTGTGAATGCGCGCCATGATCGAATCACAGGCGTCCGCGCACTGCGTGCAGGCGATGCACTCGAGCTGGAGCCCTTCACGGATGTCGATGCCGGTCGGGCACGCGACCACGCACGCGCGGCAATCGATACAGTCGCCGGAGCCGGGTTTGCCCTTTCCCTTGCTTCGCGGTTCGCCGCGGCGCGCATCGTAGCCGATGACGAGGGATCGGCGATCGAGGAGCACGGATTGCAGCCTCGCGTACGGGCAGATGACGGTGCACATCTGCTCGCGGAAGAACGCAAAGTCGATCATCGTGAGCGCCGAAACCGCCGCCATGATCAGAAACGGCGTGGGGTGTTCGGCCGGCGGCCGCTGGACCCATGTCGTGAGCGCGTCCGTGCCCACGAAATAGGCGAGGAAGCTGTTGCCGAGCACGACGGAAACCAGCGCGAAGGTCACGTACTTCGCGGCTCGGCGGAGCCCCTCGTTCTTCGGTTCGCGGCCACGCGCTTTCCAGGGCAGGCCGTCGAACAGCCGCTCGATAGGCCGGTACAGAAACTCCATGTACACGGTTTGGGGGCACGCCCATCCGCACCACGCGCGCCCGAAGACCGCGCTCACGAGCACGATGGCGACGAAGATGCCGAGCATCAGCAGCATCAGCAGTACGCCGTCCGTTGCCAGGAAAGTGCGGCCGAAAAGGGTGAACTCGCGCCTCACCACGTCGAGGAGCACCACCGGTTTGCCGGCAATCCGAAGCCACGGCAGGACGAGGAACACCACCATCAGCCCCCAGGCGACGACGCGCCGGGAGCGCCACTTCGGGCCCGGGTACAGGCGCGGCTTCAGCCAGCGGCGCGTGCCGTCCGCGTTGAGTGTGGGCAGCACGCGGCGGGAGGAAACGGGGGCGGACATGTCGGGGTGCTCAGGGCTTTTTGCACTCGTTGCCCTCGGGTGCCTTCCCGCTGACGTTCGTGCCACGCAGGCTGCCGACGTAAGCCACGAGCTTTCTGAGCTCGATCGGCGTCAGCTGCAGCTCCCACGCGGGCATGCCTTTGGTGGGTACGCCGTGACTCACGACCTGGTACGTGGCCATCAAGCTGCCATCGCCATGAATGCAGCGCTCGTCCGTCAGGTTCGGCCCGATCATGCCCTGGCCTTCTGCCGCATGACACTGTGCGCACCGCGCGACGAAGGTTACCTTGGCGTCGAGCATCAGCGCCTTGTCGGCCATCAGGCGTCCGAGCACCGCTTCCGACGGCGCTTCCTTGAGCGATTCCTTCGCGCGCTGCTCGCGGGCCGCGCGCGCGTCCTCTTCGTACAGCACGAGGACGCTCTTGCCCTGACCGGTCAGGTGGTAGTGGACCACGTAGCCGATGGAGAAGAAGAAGCTTCCCCAGAACAGCCAGACCCACCAGCGGGGGAGCGGGTTGTCGTATTCGCGGATGCCGTCGTACTCGTGCTCGAGCAGCCGTGCCGTATTCGGGGTTGTGGTCGGTTCCCCCGCTCCCGACCCGTCGGATAGCGTTTCGGGCTGTACGGACGTGGTCACGGGCCGGACTCCTCCCGGGGTTCGGGCTTGGTATCCGACGACAGCGGTAAGCGGCCGTGGACTTCGAGCGCGCGACCCTTGCGCACCACGTCGATGGCGACCGCGAGGAACGCACCGAAGAACAGGATCAATCCGACCTCGGCGTAGCTCGCGAGGTCCATGGCGGACATCACGTCACTGAGCTTCATGGCTAGCTCCCTTCCTTCTCGCCCGACGGCGTGAGCCCCGCCGAGGGGCGGGATGCCGGCTCCGGACGCTTCGGACTCTTCTTGATGTCGGTGCCGAGTCGCTGGAGGTACGCGATCAGCGCCACGATTTTCTTGCCTTCGAGACCGGCCGGACCGCCCTGCGTCACGAGCTCTCCCGCGATGACCTTCGCTTGTTCGCGCGCCATCGGTTCGGCGCGCTTCACCGCTTCGCCGTAGGGCACGCCGAGCATCGCCATCGCGTCGACGCGGGGCTGCACGGTCGAAAAATCGAGGTCGTCGCTGAGCAGCCAGGCGTAGGCCGGCATGATCGACTGCGGCGTCGTCGACTGCGGATCTTCCATGTGACGGAGGTGCCAGAGGTGGGGGTACTTCCCGCCCACGCGGTGGAGATCCGGGCCGATGCGGCGCGAGCCCCACTGAAACGGCCGGTCGTACACGAACTCACCGGGCTTCGAGTACTCGCCGTAGCGCTCGGTTTCCGCGCGGATCGGCCGAACCATCTGCGAGTGGCAGTTGTAACAACCTTCCCCGACGTAGATGTCGCGTCCCACGAGCTCGAGCGGCGTGTATGGCTCGACCGACGCAATGGTCGGCACGTTCGACCGGATCAAGAACGTGGGAATGACCTCGAACAGGGATGCGACCACGACGGCGATCGTCACCCACACGGTGAAGCGCAGGGGCTGTCGTTCCCACACGCGGTGCCAGGCGGCCTCGGCGAAGAACCGCAGCCGGTAGGCCAGGTGAGCCATGGTGGGGTGCCGTGGGATCACTACCTTTGGCACCGGGTGCGGGTCGGCGCCGAGGGCGGGAGCCTCCTGGATCTCTCGCGCGTACTGGGCCGGCCGGTTGCCGTAGGTCATCAAGACGTTCACCACGCCGAGCACGATGCCCGCGACGTAGAGCGACCCGCCGACGGCGCGAACCCAGTACATGGGGATGATGCGTGTCACCGTTTCGACGAAGTCCGGGTAGGCGAGACGCCCCGTCTCGTCGAACGCCCGCCACATGAGCCCCTGCGTCACGCCCGCCGCGTAGATGGCGACGATGTAGAGCAGGATGCCGAGCGTCCCGAGCCAGAAGTGGAGCTCAGCGAGCTTTTTCGACCAGAGCTTGGTCTGGAACAGGCGCGGCGCGAGCCAGTACAACATGCCGAACGTCATGAAGCCGTTCCAGCCGAGCGCGCCCGCGTGCACGTGCGCGATCGTCCAGTCGGTGTAATGCGAGAGCGCGTTCACGCTCTTGATCGAGAGCATCGGTCCCTCGAACGTCGCCATGCCGTAGAAGGTGATGCCGACGACGAAGAACTTGAGCACCACGTCTTCGCTCACGCGTTGCCAGGCGCCCCGCAGCGTGAGCAGCCCGTTGATCATGCCGCCCCACGAGGGCATCCACAGCATCAGGCTGAAGAGCATGCCGAGCGTGGAGGCCCACTCCGGCAGCGCCGTGTAATGAAGGTGGTGGGGCCCTGCCCAGATGTAGAGGAAGACGATCGACCAGAAGTGGAGGATCGAGAGGCGATAGGAAAAAACCGGCCGATTCGCCGCCTTGGGCAAGAAGTAATACATCAGCCCGAGGAACGGGGTCGTGAGGAAGAAGGCGACCGCGTTGTGGCCGTACCACCACTGCATGAACGCGTCCTGCACGCCGGCATAGAGCGAGTAGCTCTTGAAGAGACTTACCGGCAGCACGAGGTTGTTGAACACGTGCAGGATCGCGACCGTCACGATGGTCGCGATGTAGAACCAGACCGCGACGTAGATGTGCCGCTCGCGCCGCTTGGCGAGCATCCCGAAGAAGTTGACGGCAAAGGCAATCCAGACGACGGCGATCGCGATGTCGATCGGCCACTCGAGCTCGGCGTATTCCTTGGACTGCGTAATGCCGTTCGGCAACGTCAGCGCGGCGGCAACGATGATGGCTTGCCAGCCCCAGAAGTGGAACGCGCTCAGCGAGTCTCGGAGCGGTCGTGCTTTGAGCAGGCGCTGGCTCGAGTAGTAAATGGCGGCAAAGATCGCGTTGCCGGCGAACGCGAAGATGGCGGCGTTCGTATGAAGCGGCCGAAGGCGCCCGAACGACAGCTGAGGCAGGCCCAAGCTCAGGCTCGGAGCAACCAGCATCAACGCCAGCCAGAGACCGGCAAGCGTTGCCACGAGTCCCCAGAGCAGGGTGGCGACCGTGAACTTTCGAACAATCGCGTCGTCGTACTCGAATTTGTCGAGCACGGTGTTGGAGTTGCCCATGTCTGTGCCCCGCTATCGCAAGCTCCGTGCCACCGGGCGGCCTGAAGATTTCGGTTGTAGTTACCCGTCGTGCTCGCGAGCGGGCGGGCATGACCCTAACTCAACAGCGCAAGGATTGCGCGTTGGACGACCGAGCAGCGAAATTGCCCGCAGTTGCTGCGCGGCAGTGCCGCCCACCCGCACCAACCGCTCGAGGAGCTCCGGGACCCGGTCGCATGCTGCGGGCAGCTGAACTCCTCGAGACGACCGATGTGCCGATCAAAACGATCGCTCGCGAAGTCGGGTTCACCGACGCCCTCCATTTCTCACGCGTGTTCCGGCACACGTTCGGCCGGAGCCCGCGGGCCTACCGCAAGCTCGCGAGCCTCTCCGCTCGTCACAGACGCCCGTCGACCGTGTGCGACTGGCACAGGCTGGCACGAGAAAATACGCTGAATTCCGCGGTTTTGGCTGGCACGGGAGATGCTTCAGCCAGCGCGGGATCGCATGTTGTGCCGCATCACCTCGGTGCTCGTTCTTCCTCTCGTTGTGGCTGGTCCCGGCTGCGCGGGTCGCTCGACATCGCCCGACTCAGCTGAGACCAGTGGAGGCAGCGCGGCGGAAGGAGCGACCGGAGGGAGCAACGGGCAACCGTCGGGTGGCGGCAGCGGCGGTGTCGGGGGAAGTGGCGACACGGACGGTGGCACCGGAGGAACGGGAAGCGGCGCCACGGGAGGTTCGACGCCCAACCCCGTCGGCGGCAGCGGGGGAGACGCCGGGGAAGGTCCGATTGCGGGGTCGTCCGGTGACGGCGCGGGTGGACATATCGCAGGCTCGTCGGGCAACGGAGCGGGCGGTTTCATCGCGGGCGCGTCGGGCGACGGCGCGGGTGGTTTCATCGCGGGGTCGTCCGGTGACGGAGCGGGTGGTTTCACCGCCGGCGCGGCGGGAACCGTTGTCATCGGCGGGACGGGTGGGGTTCCCCCGATCAATTGCGACGGCGGCATGGCGGGCGCCGATGCTTGCCGCGGCTGCACGACGTGGCCGCACGAGGCGCTGGTCGAAAGCTGCATCAAAGCAGGGGACATGACGTACCTCACGGAGCCCGTCAGCGAGAGCGTGACGGTGACCGCCGTCGACGAGGTTCCGGCCGGCAACTGTGCCGAGGTCGATGGTTCCTATTCGTCGGCACCGGCGCTTCGGGTCGGGCTCGAAACCATCGATATGGAGCGGTTCACCGTGTTCCTGCGCGCCCCCGGGCTCACGAGTGCCTTCACGAGCGTCGGGGAGGTGCTCCAGTTGGAGGTAGCGGCGTCGAATCGGTTTGGGCCCACCGTGATCCCTCAGACGCTTTCGCTTTCGCGCGACGGAAAGGTGCTCGTTTTCGGCGCAGCCGCGTCCAACTCGGTGCTGGGCCTCGAGGCCCTCGGGGTGAGCCTCGTCTACACGCCCCAGGATTGCTTGCGCTCGTCCTGCTCCGTGATCCAGAGCATGATTCAGGTGACCGCCGGCGCAGAACAAGCCACTTTTTCGCCGGGCCAAACGAAGAACCTTGGCCCCTACTCGCTGACCGTCGACGAGAACTCCTCGCTCTACGGTGCCGGCATCGGAGGCTGTGACGGCTCAGGCCTCACCCGCATGGCCGGCGTCGGTCTATAGCCATCGCGGGGACGAACCGTCCCGCGTCGTCACTGGCAGAGCGTGACCTTGTACGGCGTCATCTGGTTGCCGTCCGGTCCGGGATCGTGGCTGCCGGCGCCCACCTCGCACTCGGTGGCACGCGCGCCGTTGCCGATCTGCCCTTCGACGTTGCGACCCCAGCAGCAGACTGACGAATCGGACGCGCGGATCACGCAGGCGTGTTCGTGACCGAGCGCGAGATCGCGAGTTGCCCCGGAGGAGAACCCGGTGGGGACCGCCGGAGCATTCTGCGTGTAGTTGCGGCGGTCGCCGGCGGTGCTGCCGTTGTCCTCCGGCGGGTTGTTGTCACCGAATCCGCCGCAGATCGCCGAGTGCCAGAGCATCACGCCGCCGGTGTCCGAGATGGCGCCGATCAGGTGGTGCTGGGCGTTCCAGTACACCGCCTTCTGGCCAGCCAGGTTCATCGGCTGAAAGGCCGCGCCGTTGTGCGCGTAGTACGCGCGCCCGTCCGCACCGGCGGCCATCACGTCCTCCGGTTCACCGAGGCCATTGTGATCGCGCCTGAGGCCCACGTTGACGGCATCCGACACGCCGCTCACCGTGCGGGGCGCGTCGTTGTCGGTCTCGCACATCACGGTTCCGCCCGCTTTCACCACGCAGACCGTGTTGAACTCGAGCGCGATCTGAATGGAGTCGTTGCCGAACCCGGCGATCGTCGTTGCCGCCGTGTTGCCGTACCCCCAGCAGGCGACGCTGCCGTCCGATTGCCGAATCACGCACGCGCTCGTGTCTACTACCAGCTCCCGGACGTCATCGCCGAAGACGTCGAACACCCGAGGGTCTTGTACGTTCGAAAAGCCCGGGCCGTCGTCGAAGGTGCCCCAGCACGAAAAAGCCCCGCTCACCTTCTTCACGCACGTCACGTGGTGGCCGACGAGCAGGTCGACATTGTCGTTGCCCGCTGCCGTCACCAGGTAGGGCGTGAGCTGCCGGCTCGCGGCGCCGCGGCCGACGCCCGCCTCCGCGTTGCTGCCCCAGCAGTAGACGCTGCCATCGCCGGTGAGCGCACAGGTGAACATGTCGCCCGCGCCGACGCGCACGGCACCGCACGGATCGCCGTTCATGCCGGCCGCGCCCGCCGTGCCCGCTGTGCCACCTGCGCCGGCAACTCCACCGACCCCAGCACCGCCGTTTTCCCCGGCACCGCTCGCGCCGCCCCCCGCCGTGCCGCCGTCGCCCGCCGCGATGCCTCCGGCGCCTGCCGCTCCTGCTCCGCCGGCGCCGCCGCCGCCACCGGCCGTCGACGAACCGGCCGAGCTTCCCGCGCCGCCGCCATCCGTCCCGCTTGCCCCGCCCGTCGTCGCACCTGCGGCGCCCCCGCTCGCGAGCGCGCCCGCGATGCCGCCGGTTGCGCCTTGCCCGCCGGACCCTGCCCCCGCTCCGCCCAGGCCGGCGCCGGCACCTGCCGTTGCTCCACCCGCACCACCAACGACCGCTGTGGCCGCACTGTCGCTCGGCCCGGCACAAGCGCCGAGGCAGGGAAAAGTCAGGGCCAGGACCAGAGCGCGCGGGGTCGCGGGGGATCGAAGCACTCAGGGGAGGTCGCACCCCGGATGTTCCGTCGGTCACGGCATGCCTCAGAATCGGCAAGTACGGCTAGGGTCGCTCGCATGGGCCGCGTCTTTCGCAACTGGGCTCACAACGTGGCGTTCGAGGCGGAGCGCTACGTTCGGCCGAAGAGCGTGGAGGAGCTTTCGGACGTCGTTCGGAGCGCGAAGCAGCTCAGAGTCGTGGGTCGCGGACACAGCTTCAACCGGGCGCTCGACTGTCGAGACACCGTCGTTTCGCTCGAGCACATGAAGCGAGTGCTCCACGTGGACCGCGACGCGGGAACGGTGACGGTGGAAGCCGGCATGCGCCTGAGCGAACTGAACGAGCGGCTGGAACGAGAAGGGCTCTCCATTTCGAGCCCGGGCGACGTCGATTACCAATCGATCGGCGGCCTGATTTCCACCGCGTCTCACGGCTCGAATCTCTCGTTCTGCTCGCTTTCCGATTTCGTCCGGAAGCTCACGATCGTGGACGGCGAGGGCCGCGTGCGTGAGCTCAGCGCGAGCGACGGATCGCTCTTTCGTGCCGCCTCGGTCGGGATCGGGCTCTGCGGCGTCGTGCAGGCGGTGACGCTGGCCTGTGAACCGCTCTTTCACCTCAGGAAAATCCAGTCCGTCGTCTCGCTGGACGAGGCGTTCGAAAAGGTCGCTCGCCATGCCGCGAAGGCCGAGCCCGGTCACCTCGAGCTTTGGTACTTCCCGTTCACCGATCGCGTGTTCATGATCGAAAAAGAGCGAATCGCCCCCGCCGAGTCGAAGGGCATCTCCCTGATGTCCCGCATCTCTTTGGTGCTGATCGAGAACTACACGCTCCAGGCAGTCCTCGAACTCTGCGCGCTCGTCCCGCGCCTCGTGCCACGCCTGATGTCGCTCCTCGCGAAACTCGCCGGCGGTCCACCGGAAAGCGATGTGGCTTACCGGATCTACCGGACGGCTCGCCTCTTTCGCGCCATCGATTGCGAGGTGGCGGTGCCGTTCGAGTCCGCGCGCGAGGCGATCGAACGCCTGAAGCGGTGCGTGGAGGCACACGCGAAGCGAAGCGACCGGCGGTACTACCTTCACTGTCCGGTCAACGTGCGCTTCGTGGCGCCGAGCCACCAGGGCCTCTTGAATCCCGCCTTCGGGCGGCGCACCTGCTACGTCGACGTGTCCACCTACCCGCGTTTCAAGGGTCACGAAGGCCTCTTCGAAGACTTCGAGCGCGAGCTCGCCGAACTCGGTGGCCGCCCGCACTGGGGCAAGGTCTTCGCGACGAACCCGCTCTCGCGGTACCCGAGCGACAACGTTCGCCAATTTCGCGAAGCCCGGCGCGAGCTCGACCCCGGCGAAAAGTTCGTGAATCCGTTTCTCAGGGAGCGGCTACCGGAGCTCTTCTGATCCCGCGCAGCGGGTGCGCGCAGGCGCAAGATTTTCGTCCTCGTCGCAAAGTGCGCTGCGTTGTTTTGTCCCTTGGGTCAGGGCGAATAGTGAGCCGTGGCGCCATGCGAATCTCGACTTACTTTGGTCAGGATGAGCCCGACCCACCTCATTCTCATTGCTGCCGCGGCACTCGGTTGTCAGTACGAGATCCACGGAACTCTGCCGCCGGGCGCCGGCGGGGCGGGCACAGATGGGGGCTTGGGAGGCTCCACTGCCGGCTCTGGGACCGGCGGCTCTGGGACCGCGGGTGGTGCCGGTGCGTCGTTGGGGGGCGGTGGAGCAGGGGGCGCCGTCGCCGGGCCGAGCTACTGCGAGGTCCAGACCCTACTCGCAAACCGCTGCGTGAGCTGCCACGCGAGTCCGCCCCTCCGGAGCGTTCCCATGCCGCTGCTCGGCGCGTCTGACCTCCTCGCGGAGGCCCCCAACTACCCGGGACGGAGCGCCGCGGATGTTTCGATCGAGCGCATGCGCGACACCACGGCGCCGATGCCGCCCGCGCCGGCTGCTGCGGCGACCAGCGAGGAAGTCGCCATACTCGAAAGCTGGCTCGAAGCGGGTGCACCGGCGGCCTGCAGCGCCGGCGGCGGTGGTACCGGCGGGGTCGTCGGCAACCCTTATGACACCCCCATCACGTGCACGAGCCAATCGGCGTGGACAGGGGGCGACCGCGAGTCACCCAACATGCACCCGGGTGGTGCCTGCATCACCTGTCACGAGGACGAGGGCCCGACTTTCGCCATTGCCGGCACTGTTTACCCCACCGCGCACGAAACCGACGACTGCAACGGCAGTGACGGGCGAAACGAATCAATCAACGTCGTCATCGTGGACGGTAAAGGAGTCACGCACACGGTCGGCGTGAACTCGGTCGGCAACTTCTTCATCGAGGAAGACTCGATTGCCTTCCCCTACCGAGCCAAGGTGGTTGCCGGTGGTCGCGAACGCGTGATGGCGACCGCGCAGAAGAGCGGCGACTGCAACCAGTGTCACACCGTTTCGGGGGCGGAAGACGCTCCGGGCCGCATCATGGCGCCGTGATTTGCGGTTCAAGGCGCGTTCTGGCGCTCGCGAGCCAGAAGTCGCGTGACGAGCTTGCGGGCTTCTTCGACCCAAAGCACGAGACTTCCGACGACGCCGAGGGCGACGGCTTCCTGGAGACTGAAAGGCACGGTGTGAAACACGCGGTTGAGCGGCGCCCAGAACACGACGGCCACCTGCAAGAGGTTGCCGACGACGAGCCCGCCCCAGAGCCACCGATTCTTGAAGAGCCCGAGGCTGAATGCCGACTTCCGTTCGGAACGGCAGTTGAGGACGTTGAACCATTCGCAGAGCGCCAGCAGCGTGAACGTCTCGGTCTGGACTTGAGGTCCGGGCACACCTGCGGCCGTGCGCGCGATGAACCACCCGAGCGTCGAGACCACGATGCACGGCGCCATGATGCCCATGCGCACGAGCAGCATCCGGGTGAGGAGCGGCTCGTCCGGGGTGACGGGCGGTCGTCGCATCTCGTCACCCTCCGCCGGCTCCATGATCAGGTTGACGGTAATGACCCCCTCGGTGACCAGGTTGTTCCAGAGGATCTGCACCGCTGCGAACGGCGGCGGGTAGCCGAGAAGCATCGCCAGCACCAGGACGACGACTTCTGCGGCCGAGGTCGAGAAGAGCAGGAGTACCGCCTTCTTGATGTTGCGATACACGACGCGTCCTTCCTCGACGGCCGCGACGATGGTCGAGAAGTTGTCGTCGGCGATGACGATGTCGGCGGCGTCCTTCGCTACCTCCGTGCCGGTGATGCCCATCGCGACCCCCACGTTGGCTTTGACCAGGGCGGGGGCGTCGTTCACACCGTCTCCGGTCATCGCGACGACGTCGTGCCGCTTCTGGTACGCCTCGACGATGCGCAGCTTCTGCGCGGGGTGGACGCGCGCAAAGACCGAGACGCTCTCGATGCGCTCGTCGAGCTCGCGGTCGGTCATCTGCTCGAGCTCCACACCATCGATAGCGGTGTCGTTCTCGCGGGCGATGCCGAGTTCTCTTGCGACGGCGAGGCCCGTGGCCTTGTGGTCCCCCGTGACGACCACCGGGCGTATCCCCGCCGCCCGGCACTCCGTCACCGCTCGAGCGACTTCGGTTCTCGGTGGATCGTATTGCCCGACGAGTCCGAGGAGCGTCGCGCGACCCTTGAGGACCGCGAAGCCATCCTTCGGCTCGAGCGTCGTCTCCCGGGCGATCGCAACCGCCAGCAGTCGCAACGCCCGTGATGCCATCGCCTCCGCGGCGGCAAGAACGGAGCCCCGGATTTCGCCGCTGAGCGTCACGACGCGGGCACCGCTGTGTGCGGTAGCGCACAGGTCCAGCACCGCCTCCGGCGCCCCTTTGATGACGACGAAGGGGCCCTTGGGTGCCTCGTCCTCGCTCGCCGCCGATTCGTATTGGACGGCCATCATCTTGTGGGCAGCGTCGAAGGGCAGTTCTGCTCGGCGCTCGAAGCGGGCGCGGAGCTCCGTGGGGACGACTCCTCCCTTCGCGGCCACGGTCAGTAGTGCCACTTCCGTGGGGTCTCCGAGTGGCTTCCAGCGCGCGTCCGCGGCGTCGGGCCCTTCGAGCTCGGCATCGTTGCAGAGCACTGCTGCCTCGAGGAGGCCCTGCAAGGAGGGGTCGTCCTCGAGACGAACTTCTTGGCCGGCGACCAGGAGCTTCCCTTCGGGCGCGTAGCCAATGCCAGTCACGGAAACGTGGCGACCATCGGGCAAGTCGATCGCCGTGACGGTCATCTCGTTGCGCGTCAACGTCCCCGTCTTGTCGCTACAGATGATGGTCGTCGAGCCCAGCGTCTCGACGGCCGACAGTCGTCGAACCACAGCCCGACGGCGCGCCATCCGTTGGACTCCGACGGCGAGCGCGATCGTCATCGCTACGGGCAGGCCCTCGGGCACCATACCGACCAGCGAGCTCACGCCGATCATGAACATCTGGGCAAAGGGAAAGCCGCGAAGAACCCCGACCCCCACGACGACCACGAAGGCGGCCACCGCACCGACGATGACGTAACGCCCGAACTGCTCGATGCGTCGCTCGAGCGGCGTCTTCGGCTGCACGGCGGCCTCGGCCAGGGCGGCGATGCGGCCGATTTCGGTGCTGACGCCCGTGCCGACGACGACGGCGCGCGCGCGACCGGCGGTGACGTGCGTGCCCGAATACACCATGTTGCGCCGATCGCCGAGCACCGTCCCGGGATGAAGTGGCTCCACGCCCTTGCCAATCGGCACGGATTCGCCCGTGAGCGCCGCTTCCGCGACCTCCAGTAGAGCAACCTCGACGAGGCGCGCGTCGGCGGCCACTGCGTCGCCCGCGGCCAGGACTAGGACGTCACCGGGCACGACCTCGCGCGCTTCGACGATCGTCTCGTGCGCGCCACGCAGAACCCTCGCCTTGCGCTCGGCCAGTTGGCGAAGCGCTGCCAGCGCGCGTTCCGCTCGGCCTTCCTGAAACGCGCCGATGATGGCGTTCAGCAGCACGACGACGACGATGACGATCGCGTCGGTGCGCTGGCCGAGGGCGAGGGTGATACCCGCGGCAACCAGCAAGAGATAGATGAGCGGGCTCTTGAACTGCCCGAGGAGGACGGCCGCCAAGGACCGCCGCCGAGCTTCCGGAAGCGCGTTCGCACCGAAGCGGGCAAGTCGGCGAGCGACGTCGCTCGGCTCGAGGCCGCGTTCCGGCTCGGCTTCGAACGTGGCGGCCACTTCCGCGGCAGGAAGGGAGTGCCAAAGGTGCTCAACGTCGGCCACGCCTCATCGTAGTACGTGCGGAGAGCCGCGAAGCGGTTAGGCAGCGACCCGCTAGCTTCGAGGTTCCGCTTCGGCCCGCGCCTTCAAGCACGCAGCGAACTCGTCGAATGCCGGCTGCAGATCGGGGATCGACTTGCCGATGACGCCTGCCATGAGTCCCTCGAACACTTCTTCCATCGAGAACTCGACGGTGTCCGCGGACTTGGGTGTCAAAAGGAACGTTCGCTCTCCTTTGAACACGAACTTGAGCGGCGCGCCGCCCGTCCACACCATTTTCCGAGGCGACTCGAGGGTGGTCACCTTCACCGGGAACGCCCTGCCCGGCGCGAGTTTGGCGTGAACGGTGACCTTGTTTCCGAGGCCGATCGTGCCTTCCACCTTGTCGACCGTGGTGTTCCAGGCTGGGTACCCGGCGAGATCGGTGAGCAGGTTCCACACCATCTCGGGTCGAGAGCGGATGTCGATGCGCGTCGCGAATCGCATGGGCACTTGGTAACCTAGTGGTTACCAATCGTCAAGGCGGTGCTGCCGACCCGCCATTCACGCCTTTGCGGCGTCTCGCCAGGCGTCGAACACGAGCGCCCAGCTCTTCTCGTACGCGGCTGCTTTGTTGGCGTACGAATCAGCGCTGTGCGGTCCGGCTCGGTGGACCAGACGGACGCGCGTTCCCGCACCCTCGGGTACGAAAAGGATCTCGACGTGGGTCGGTTCGGCCGGGCCCGTGCCCGGGTACCAGTCGAGCACCAGGCGTCGGGGTGGCTCGAAGACTCGCACGACACCAAGCTCCACCTCCGCCCCGTCGGTGGCGCGCTCGTAGAAGCGACCACCGGCCTCCATGACGATGAAGCTCTCTGGATCCTTCGTGTGGCGGCGGTCCGAAGGCCACCAGCCTCCCGCCTCCGTGGTCAGAAGAAGAAAAGCACGCTCCGGCGGGCAGGGGAGCAGGACGGTCTTTTCGATCACGGGCGACCTTGCCTCGGTGGCTTCACCGGCGTGCGGGCGAGCGCCTCGAGGCGGTGCAAAGCGACATCCCAGAAACTGTCGAGGAAGCTCTGCACGGAGCGGAATCCTTCCACGCGCACCGAGTAAAGGTTTTTGGTGCCGCGCTCGCTCTGTGCGACGAGCCCGGCGTCCTCGAGCACCTTGAGATGGCGAGAGACGGCCGGCCGACTCACCGGAAAGCGGCGCGCCAACGCACCGACCGACAGCGGACCTTTCCGCAGCGCGGCGAGGATGTCGCGTCGAATAGGGCTACCCAGAGCGTCCAGAGCGTCCATCGTAACCAGAGTGTTACCAGAGTGCGCGCCCGGCGCCAGAGGCCCCAGTGAAGCTAGAGCTCCGACACGCGCTTCATGAGCGCGCCGCAGAGCTTGGACTGCGGGTCGCGCTCCCGCTCGAGCGCGAGGCCGGCTCTGAAGATGCTGCTCGCTGCGGCCTCGTCCCCGAACACGATGTAGCAAATCCCGAGTAGTTCGTGGTCTGCGGGCTCAGCGTGAGTCGACACCAGATCCGAGAGCCGAACCGACGCCGCGCGATGAGCCTCCAGCATGGCCGGGGTTGCTGGTTTGGGTGTGTTCTTCATCGAGACCATCAGCCTGAGGGCCTGCCGCTGATCCTCGACCTGAAAGCTTGCGAACTCCGCGCCCGCGAACAAGTCACGATAACCGTCGTAGGCGCCGTCCAGATCGCCGCCTTTCGCCCGCCCGACGATCTCCTTGATCCGGGCCACCAATGCGTCGTTTGCCAAGACCGGAGCATAGCGCACGATGGTAGAGCCCGTCCCATCGATGTAGCCCGGAGAACCGCCAGGGATCGGACCGGGGGGAACGGGGCCGGTCACTCAGCGGCTTTTTGCAGCGCCCCGTCGAGCGCCCGTTCGCCGCCTTCGAGGAGAATTTCGAGCTCCGCTTCGCCGCGGTCGGCCTTCGCTGCGTGCTTTCGCCGGGCGCGCCAATCGACCACGTCGTCGACCAGGCTGTGAATCACCGGAACGGCGAGCAGCGTGAGCAAGAGCGACAGGGTTTGACCGCCCACGACGATGCTCGCCGTCGCCTTGTTGAAGCCGGAGCCGATGCCGGTCGAGAGCAGTAGCGGCGCCATGCCGGCCACGAACGCGATCGTCGTCATCAGGATCGGGCGCAAGCGGTCGCGGTTCGCTTCCATCTGCGATTCGAAGCGACCTTTGCCGAGCTTTCGCAGGTGGTTCGTGTGGTCGACCTGGAGGATGCTGTTTTTCTTCACGACACCGAACAGCACCAGGAGCCCGAGCATCGAGAACATGTTGATGCTCTGGCCGAAGAGCTTCAGGCTGATGAAGGCGAACGGCACCGTGAGCGGTAACACGGCCAGAATGATCGCGGGATAGAGCCAGGATTCGAACTGCGCCGCGAGGATCAGGTACATGAAGACGAACGCCATGCTGAGCGCGAGCAAGAAGCCGGCCGCGGTGTCGGCCTGTGATTTCGAGCGCCCGGTCGGCCGGAGCTGGTAGCCCGCGCCAAGGTCGAGCTTCTTGTACTCGGCGGTGATGATCGCGCTCACGTCGTTGTCGCCGGCACCCTTGGCGGCGTTGGCCAAGATGGTGATCTGGCGTTCACGCGCATAGCGGTTGACGCGCGATGGCCCGAGCCCGTCGTTCCATTTCACGACCGAACTCAGGGGAACGCTGCCGTACTTCGACGAGGGGATGGTCATGAGCGACAGCGAGCCGGCGTCGGTGCGGTACTTCTCGTCGGCGCGGATGCGGATCTCGTACTCTTCCCCGTGCTCGGGGAAGGTCGAGGCTTTCACGCCCGCCACGAGCATTTGCAGCGTGCTGGCGATGTTGGCGACGTTCACGCCGAGGTCCGCAGCGCGATCGCGGTCAATCGTGACGCGCACCTCGGGGCGTCCGGGGATGTTGGTGGTGTCGACGTCCACCGCTTTGCCGCTCTTCTTGAGTGCGGCCGTGATGCGATCCGCACCTTTTTCGAGCGCGGCGAAGTCGGGGCCGGACAGGATGTACTGGACGCCCTGCATGTTCGAACCGACGGCGAAATCGGGGACCTCGGCGATGTTGATGCGGAGGTCCTTCGGCATGTTCGGGATGACGAGGTCGCGCGCCTTGCCCATCAGGTCGAACTGCGACGCCTTGCGGTGAGCGGGGTCCACGAGATCGACGTAGAGCTGCGCGTAGTTGCGTGTTCGCTGATCGTCCTCGGCGACGGTGATCAAGATGTGCGTCACGCCGGGGATGCGGCGCAAGAGCACGCTCGCGCGTTCGGCATGGAGCAGTGTCTCCTCGGCGCTCGTGCCTTCAGGAGCGCGCATCGTGACCTGGAACTTCGCCTTGTCGTCGATGGGCAAGAACGAGCCGGGCAGCGATTTTGCCACGGGAATGCAGGAGGCCATCACGGCCGCGGACAGGAGCACGATCACCCAGCGCCGCCGGAGCGAGAACGACAGCATCGCCAGGTACACACGCTCGATCGGCCGGTAGAAGAAGTCCACGACGCGGGTCAAGAACCCCGACTGCGAGTGGCCGGTCAGCATGCGCGCCGAGAGCATGGGCGTGAGCGTGAAGCTCACGATCAGCGACACACCGATCGAAAACGCCATCGTGTAGCCGAAGCTCTTCAAGAAGCGGCCCGGGATCCCGCCGATGAACGCGACCGGGATGAACACCGCCATCAGGGACAGCGTGGTCGCCAGCACGGCGAAGCCGATTTCTTTCGTGGCGAGGACGGCCGCCGGGAACGGCTTCATCCCGCGCTCGTCGATGAAGCGGACGATGTTTTCGAGCACGACGATCGCGTCGTCGATGACGATGCCGACCGCGAGCGCGAGCGCGAGCAGCGTGATGTTGTTCAGGGTGTAGCCCTGGATCCACATCAGGCCGAAGGTGCCGATGACCGAGATCGGAATCGAGAGCGCGGCGATGAGCGTGCTGCGCGCGTTCCCGAGGAAGAGCAGCACGACCCCTGCTGCGAGGAGCGCACCCACGATCAGGTGCTCGATCACCGAGTTCACGCTGGTGCGGATCGTCTGCGAGTTGTCGCGAATGACGACGAGCTCCATGCCGTCGGGCAGCGTCTGCTTCATGGATTCGAGGCGCTTCTTGACGTTGTCGACGACCTCGATCGTGTTCGTCCCCGCCTGTTTCACGATCGAGAGCACCACTGCTTCCTGACCGTCGTAGCGAGCCAGGCTTTCGACCGCTTCCTGGCCGTCCACGACGCGCGCCACGTCGGCAATGCGCAGGATGCGGCCGTTCTGCGAGCGGACGACCAGGCGTCCCACGGCGTCGACGGTCGTGACCCGGCCGTCGATGCGAAGCGTCACGCTCTGCGGGCCCGTCTCGAGGTTACCGCCCGGCGTGGTCAGGTTCTGCGACTGCAGGGTGTTCATCACGTCGACCGGCGTGAGCCCGGCCGCTCGCAGGGCGACGGGATCCATCAGCACCTGGATTTGCCGCTGCCGGCCGCCGATGATCGTCACCTTACCGACGCCGAGGATGGTCTCCAGCTGGCGCCGCACCTTCTTGTCGGCGACCTCGCTCAGGTCTCGCAGGCTCTTGTCCTTGCCGCGCACGCCCAAGTAGAGGACCGGGGCGGCGCTCGGCTCGACCTTGCTGATGATCGGCTGCTCGATGCCGGTCGGAAGCTCGCGCAGGACCGTGTTCACCTTGTCCCGCACCTCTTGCGCGGCGACATCGGTGTTCTTGTCGAGCTTGAACATGATGACGACCTGCGACACGCCCTCGCTCGAAACCGAGTTCAGGTCGTCGATGCCGGAGATCTGATTGACCGCGCCCTCGATCTTGTCGGTGACGTCCGACTCGATTTCCTCCGGCGCCGCCCCCGGAAGCTGCGTCGTGACCACGACCACCGGCACGTCCACGTTCGGAAACTGGTCGATCCCGAGGCCGCGGTACCCGACGGTTCCGAGCACCAGAATGACCAGCATCAAGACCCATGCCAGGACCGGCCGTTGAACGCTGATTCTTGCTAACCATTGCATGACGCTAACCTTCGATTCACTTCACCGGCTGCCCGTTCTTGAGCGCCGGCGCGTAGTTCTTCACGACGTTTTCGCCGACCCCGACCCCGCGGCGGACCGGAATTCGGTCGCCCACGGCCGGTGCGGCTTGCAGGACGCGCTGCTCGAGCAGGCCGTCTTTCACGACCAGCACGTTGAGCTTGCCGTTGCTCTCGAACGTCGCTGATTTCGGCACCGACGGCAGCGCCTCGCTACCGATCGCGAGCTCGACCTCGGCGAACATGCCGGGCAAGAGCTTGCGGTCGGGATTCTGCACGAGCGCCTCGACCAGCACGTCGCGAGTCTCGCGTACCGCGCCTGAGACGCGTGCCACCTTGCCTTCGAAACGATCGCTCGGATAGGCCGCAACGTGGAAGCTCACCGCCGCGCCGAGCTTGGCGCTCGGGAAGTTCTGCTCCGGAAGGCTGAATTCGAGCTTGAGCTCGTTGACTTCGGCGATCGCGACGACGCGCGAGGAGGCCTGCACGTATTCGCCCACTTCCACGAAGCGCTCGGTCACGACGCCGGCGAACGGCGCCCGGATCGCACCGTCGCCCACGTTCTTCGCGGCGATGCTCTGGCGCGCCTCGGCGGCTTCGCGGTTCAAGGGTGCCGTTTTGCACTTGGCAGTGACCTGGTCGTATTCGAGGTCCGTCACGGCCCCGCCAGCCTTCAGTTGCTCGTAGCGTGCGCAATCGGCCTGGTTGATGGTCTCCTGCAGCTTCGAGTTCTGAACGGCAAGCTTCGCTTCGGCGAGCTGGAGCGCGGCCGCGCGCACGTCGACCTGAGCGATGAGCGCGTTCTTGGCGATGGTTTGGCCGCGCTCGACCCCGAGCGTCAGCACTCGACCCGCAACGTTCGCCGCAAGGTCGGTCTCACGGGCGCCGCGCAGCGTGCCGGTGAGGCGCAGCGAGCGCGGGGTGTCGACCGGGCTCACGGCTTCGGTCGTGACCTCGACGGGCGCCACCTTCGGCGGTCCTTGTTCCGTCGCCGTGGCTTTGTTGCAGGCCGCCACGAACGGCAGCGCAGCGACGAGGAGCGCGCCGGCGATGAGGGGTACGAAGCGGGACTGATGGGGGAGGGAGGGAGACATGGTTCGAATACCGGTGGGAGACATGGGGATCAGGGCGCGGGAGCGGTAGGGGCGTCGGGCGAAGTCGTCGGAGGCGTCGTGGGCGTCGTGGGCGTCGTGGGCGTCGTGGGCGGGGTTTCCCCCAGCATCTGTCCCGCCGGGATGGCGGGGAGGCTCGACGGCGGAACGCGCGGCGGCTTGCCGGCGACGCTCCGCAGGACGACGCGCGAGTACGCGAGGTCCGCGTCGGCCTGGATGCGGGCGGCCTGGGCTTGAAACGCGTCCCGCTGCGCCTGCGACACGTCGAGTTGCGTGATGGCGCCCGCCTGGTAGCGATTGAGCGCGAGCCGCTCGGCGCGGAGCGACGCTTCCGCCTCGGCGCGGGCCGAAGCGCTCTTGGCGATTCCGGCTCGCACGCGTTCGTAGGCGTCGAAGATTTCGTCTTCGACGTTGCGTCGGCCTCGCTCGGCGCGCACGGCTTGCGCGTCCGCGGCGCTGGCTGCCGCCTGCGCCGTGGCGTAGGTCCCGTAGTCGCCGCGCCAGGAGAGGACGCCCTGAATCGTGTACGTGTCGTTTCGCCCGCCAAAGCCCGTGGCGTTCGAGATGCGCTCCTGAGCGCTCGCCCCTACGGTTGGTAGCAGCGCGAACGCCGACGCCTTCTTCGCCGAAACCGCCGCATTGCTGAGGTGCTTCTGCAATCGATCGGACGGCGTGTCGTGGCTCGAAATCCACTCGTTGAGCGGCGCCTCGGGCCGGAGATCGTCGTTCGGGTACTCCGTGACGGCGCTCGGGGTGACCCCTGAAATCGTCTCGAGATTGCGCCAAGCGGTCGTACGCACGAGGTTTGCCTGCGTCCCGTCTTGCCGAGCGCGCTCCACGTTCGCCTTGGCTCGCTCGAGATCGAGGTCGGTCGCGACCCCCGCCGCGTGCCGCTTGATGACGAAGGCGAGGTTGTCCTCGCTGCTGCGAAGGCTCCGCTCCGCGGCTTCGACGATGGCCGATGCGCCGACGAAGGCGTAGTACGAGCGCGCCACGGCCTGATCCACTTCGGCCGCCGTGACATCGCGTTGCGCTTCCTGAACCTTCGCCAGGTGCTTGCTCTGCCGGTAGCGGTGGACGCTCGAAACGTCGACGAGCGGAACGTCGACCTGGAAAACCGCGTCGAACTGGTTTTGCGGGGTAAGGGTGATGGGGACCGGAGCGAGCGGCCCCGCTGGAATCACGGATTCGGTCTGGTTGCGCGTGTAAATGCCGGTCGCAGACACCGAAGGCAGCAGGCGGCCGAACGCGGCCTCCTTTTCCCAATCTCGCTGCTCGACCAACGCCGCCTGCTCGCGGGCGTCGAAGCCTCCCGATCGAGCGGCGCTCAAGAAGGTCTCGAGCGGTTGCGTCGCCATGGCGGTCCCTGCGAGGCCGGAAGCCAGCACGAATGCCGCCAATCCGAAGCCTCTACTCAATAAATGTCGAAGTCTCATCGTCGTTCTCGCACTGGTGAAATCCTATTTCGCGTCCGTTCGTGCCGTCTGCGCGGCTGAACGTCGCCCCGAACCCTCATCGCTCGAACGGACGGCGCCGTTCAGAAGTAAGTCCACGAGGCCGCGCACGTACATTCCCTCTGGAATCACTGCCTCGTCAGGCGGCATGAGATGGCGTATCAGGGTGTAGTGATGCAGCGCTCCGATGAGAGCGCGTGCGAATACCTCGGCGTCGATCGATCGAAGCTTGCCGGCTTCCATCTTGCGCTCGAGGTAGGCCCCGACGGCCTTCAGGAATGCCCTAAATTGCGGCCTTTTCTTGTCGTAGGGCGTCGCCTCGTGGAGCGCCGGATTCGACCACGACATCATCATGATCGGCAGGGCGACCCGCCCGATCTCGAGCAGCGTGGTCGAAAGCTTCTCGAGTCCCTCCCGCACGTCGAGCTCCTCGATTTCCTTCAGCGCGTCCAGAAGCAGGCGCGGGGCTGATTCGTGATCGAAGTTCATGGCCGCGCCGAAGAGCCCTTCCTTCGATTTGAATCGATGAAAGAGCACGCCCTCCGACACCTGCGCCCGTTCCGCCACCTCGAGCGTGGTGGCCCGGATGCCGCGCTCCAGAAAGACCTGCCGCGCCACGGCCAGGAGGTGGGCCGAATCGATGCTCGGCGGGCGCCCGGGGCCAGGGCGTTTATCCTGTGATTTTAAGATCTTAGGTGACTTGGTACGGGGGCGAGCCATCGACGTATGGCGTAATAATGAGGCTACACTCAATAATGTCAAGCCCCCCCTGCTCGTTTTCCCGACGGCCTCGGCTCAGAAGTTCTGACCCACGGTGAAGTAGAACAAGATCCCCGACTTGCCGTACGCGACCGTTGCGCGGGCACGGATGTCCTGCTTCTCCATCACCTTGAGCGTCGTGCTGCCCCACACACCCGGCAGCCACTCTGCATTCGGGAAGTCCGCGAACTCGGAGAAGACCTTGCCGACGCCGGTGCCGAGTTCGAACCCGAGCCGCCACCACGCGAGCCAGCGGATCTCGGCTTCGAGACCGGCCATCTTCTTGTCGATGTACTCGCCAGACTCGTAGCCGAGCGTCGTGCCGCGCATGCCGTAGTGCGCGTACGCAGCGATCGGCAGGTTGCCGAAACCGAACTGTCCGAACACGCGATACGCGAGGACGAGTTTGTCGGTCGTATCGAGCAGCGGAAAGTACTGGTTGAAGCCCGGCGCGAGGAGCAAGTACTCCTCGTCCGGCTGGAAGCTGCCGTTCATCCGAAGGTTGAACGACACGCCTTTGGACGGGTAGTACTTGTTGTTTCGCGTGTCGTAGGCCGAGAGCAGGCCGACGTTGGGCTGCACGCGCCAGTCGGCGCCGGAGCCGAGAGCCTCCAGGGTCGTTTCTCCCGCGGGATCGTTCGTCTTCGTGTGATACGCGAGGCCGCCGAGCAGGGCACCCAGGTAGAACCCTTTGAAAAGGACCTGGCGATACACCTGGCCGATGGCGAGCGTTTGCTCCAGCCGATACTTGAACAGCGGTTTCGTGAGGTCGGCATTGCCGCCGACTCCGTAGAATTCCTGGAAAAGGTTGATGTAGCCGGCAATCCCGACGACGCGCCAGCGGTCCTCATCGAAGAACAGGCGGGACGCCGCGGTGACGACGAAGCTCTGTCGCGATTTCGCCTCGTCGAACGGCGGCTTGACGGCGTAGAGCAGGTTCAAGAGGGCTATCGAAGGCGGTGAAACGCTGTCGTTCTTGTTCGGATGGAACATCAGCATCGGAATGACGTTCACGCCGAGCCCGAGGTTCGGGTTGTAAAAGGGGCCCGGAACGACCGCGAAGCTCGTCTCTCGGGGTTTCTCGGCCGGCGACGTCGCGGACGCCTTGTCGGCCTCGGGTGCCGGGGGAGTCTTGCTACCGGCGGGTGCCGCTGGTTTCGCGTCGGCTGCCGTCGCAGCACCCGGCCACGCTGCGACGCCAATCCAAACCGCAGCGAGAGCGAAGGATCGCATGATTCTCACCGCCCCCAGCTCCGCTCGTTCATGGGTTTCCCCTCCGATTCGCCGTTTGGCAGCGCCTTCGGCATTTGGACCACGCCTACATCGAACCGGAAGGCCCATCGTCAAGGACTCAATCACCGCGGTTCGGGACAGGGCCCGACTGGACTGCGAGCTCGGGGCGGTGGGCCGGTCCGGCAATTAACCAGTGGCGGCGTGTCGGCTCGATGGGTTTGCCGCACCGTGCGAACGCAGCCAGGGCACCACGGTGCCGCGCAGTTTGGCGGCGTCTTCGATCATCGAAAAGTGGCTCCCGCCCTCGATGACCGCGAAATCGGCATCCGGAATCGTGTCGGCGAGCAGCCGACTCCACTCGACGGGGATCGGGTCGAACTCGGCGTGAACGACCAGCGTCGGGCAGCTGATGCGGCCAAACTGACGCATCGGTTCGAGCGCACCCAGGCTTCCGACCATGCGCTGTGGGCCCTGCTGGATGTTGGCGGCCGTGATGGCGGTGAACCCGAGAGAGACGCGCTCGATGGTCGCGCGATCCCGGAAGAAGGGCAGGAAGGTATTGAGCTGGTGGCGTTCGAGCGCGAGCGGTTCTTGCCTCCGAAACTCATCGGATTCTTCGATCGCACGTTTTGCCTCGTTGTCGGCCGGGGTTCGGGCGCTAGCCATCGCCTTGCCAAATCTCTGCATGAGCTCGGGCACGAGGGGTGGTCCGGGATGGAGCAGCACGATGCTCGAGGTGTTCTCGGGATGTGTCGCGGCGTAGAGGGCCGCCAGGTAGGCCCCGGCAGAGTGCCCCAGCAGCTTCACCCGACCAAGACCAAGCCCTTGCCTGAGGCCTTCAAGATCCGCGACACCACCCGCGAAGGATACTCGCTCGACGTCGCCGAGTGGCGTTTCGCCGCTGCCGCGCTGGTCGTAGTAGGTGAGGCCGAGTTCGTCGCCCCAGGGATCGAGCGCCCGCATGTAGGCGCTCCCGAGCCCGATGGCGCCGTGAATCACGATGACGGGCTCTCTGTCGCCCACCATCGTGCAGGCGATATCAATGTCGTCGACGCGCACGGATTTGCTGGTTTTTTGCATGTCGGTCTCCTCGAGCGTGGACCTATGGGGTCCGTTGGAGACCGCACGCTCGACCCTGAACCCGAGTTCAAGGTCAAGCACTGATCGCATCCTCGTCTACGCCGGGTATCATTGGAGCATGCGGATCTCGGAACTTGCGGTTCGAGCTGGCGTCCCCGTCTCGACTGTTCGCTACTACGAGCGGATCGGCCTGCTCCCGACCCCTGAGCGTACGGACTCGGGCTATCGCGACTACGACGAGGACTCGGCGACCCGGCTCTTGTTCGTGTCGCGCGCGCGCGGGCTCGGCATCGGCTGCGACCAGATCGCCGAGCTCTTGCCCGCATGGCGCGGCTCGGATTGTGTCTCCGCGCGTGATCGCATCGTGGACCTGATCGACGGGAAGCAAGCCGAAATCGCGGCACGCATCGAGGAGCTCAGCGCCTTCGCCGCACAGCTCCAAAACGTCCGAGAGTCGTTCGATGCCGTGCCCGCACCCGTCTCGTGTCGAACCGATCTCACTTGCTGCGTGCCGCCCAGCGCCAACGGCTTCGTCCCCGTCGAGCTTCTCAAACTATCTCGCCCCTAGATGATTCGAACCTTGGGGATCTGTGCGGCCGCGGCGATGGCGGCGTGCTCGAACGGCGGCGAGCCCGTTCGGGGATCGGGCGGCGGAACGAGCACGGGTGGCGCGAGTGGATCGGCAGGCGCAACGAGCACGGGCGGCGCGAGTGGATCAGGCGGGGCAATGAGCGTGGGCGGCGCGAGTGGATCGGGCGGGGCAACGAGCGCAGGCGGCGCAAGTGGATCGGGCGGGGCAACGAGCGCAGGCGGCGCGGGTGGATCGGCAGGCGCAACCAGTGCGGGCGGAGCGAGTGGAGCAGCGGGGGCGGGATCCGGGGGCGCCGGCGGAGCGGTGGCAACCACCGATGCTCCTGGGTCCGCGCTCAGTTTCACTGCGTCGGATGCCGTGATCATGAATCCGGAGCGGGGCTTCTACGCGACCACCGATCTCGCTACCGAACGAGACTTCGAGTACGTGCGCGAGGGTCAAAAGACGCTGCTCTACGGCGCGGTGCATCTGGACGCCTACCTGGGCGAGGACCACGAGCAGGATCTGCCGCAAGAAGTGCTGGACGACACCGACGCGGGCTTCGCCGCGGCGCGCGACGCCGGCGTCAAGGTGATCTTGAGGTTCCAGTACGACGACGGCGAGGGATACGACAGCGGCGAGGGTGCCAACGACGCGCCCAAGGACTGGATGATCCGGCACATCGAGCAGCTCGCTCCCATCGTCGAGAAGAACGAGGACGTGCTGTTCGTGTACCAGGCCGGCTTCATCGGGGCCTGGGCCGAGTGGCACACATCGCAGAACTTTCGCGACGGCACGGCCGACGCGGCCATCCGGAAAGAGATCGTCGAGGCGATGCTCGCGGGATCTCCCGCATCGCGCACGGTCGGGCTCAGGTATCCCGCCTACAAGCGGATGTTCTATGGAACCGAGCCGATCTCGGGCCCCGAAGCGTTCACCACGACGAGCATCGCGCGGGTCGGGCACTTCAACGATTGCTTCGTCTCGGGCGAGGACGACGTCGGTACGTATCAGTACGAGCCGATGGACACGCTCAAGGACTACCTGGCGCTCGACACCCAATACGTGCCGATCGGTGGCGAGACGTGCGCGGCCGACGCGCGCAACGAGTGCCCCATCGCTACGGCCGAGATGGAGCGTTTCCACTGGACGTACATCAACGAAGAGTACAACGAGACCGTGATCGAGCGGTGGACTGCTGGAGGCTGTCGCGCTGACATCGACAGGAAGCTCGGCTACCGGATCGCGCTCACGTCCGGCAGCGCGCCGGCGGAAGTGAGGCCCGGCGGCAGCTTCACGCTCACGCTCGGCCTAGAGAACGATGGCTGGGCGACGATGATGACGCCGCGCCCGGTGATCGCGGTCCTCGAGAGCGACGCGGGCGAGCGTCTGGAGGCCGTGCTGCCGGTCGATCCCAGGACGTGGCACCCGGGCGCGCACGAGCTCAGCGTGCGCCTGCGCGTGCCGGCGGATCTCGCTCTTGGAACGTACCGTCTGGCGCTGTTCCTTCCCGACATGGCAGAGGGCCTGCGAAGCCGTCCGGAGTACTCGGTAGAGCTTGCGAATGAGGGCGTGTGGAACGCCACCCGCGGTGACAACACGCTCGCTCAGATCACCCTGTCAGCGAGCGCTCCCGGGACGGCCGATCCGGGAGCGACGTCGTTCGCCGTCATTCCGTGACGGACGCCCCTTGCGGAAACCGCGACGATCCTAGCCGCGTGAACGACGGAGCCGCACTTCGGCTTCGTTCCGTGCGGCGTTGACGGCTCCTGCCGGCTATTTTGAACATTGTTCAAATTCTCCTTGATCCGGCGCGCCGCCGTGCCATGGTTCTTTTGAACGATGTTCAAAAGAACCCAGCGCCCCACTCAGAAGAGCGAACTCACGCGCCGACACGTGTTCGAGGCCGCACTCAAGCTATTTCGACGCCGCGGCTTCGAGCGGACGACGATGCGAGAGATCGCAAATGCCGCCGGGCTCTCGCTGGGGGCCGCGTACCACCACTTCCGCTCGAAGGAAGAGCTCCTGCTCGCCTACTACGACTGGATGCAGTCGGAGCACGAGCGACGTGCTCTCGCCGCCTGCCCTCCGGACGCTGATTTTCGCACCCGACTCGCAACACTGCTGGAGACCAAGCTCGCTCTCCTTGCCGGGGATAGAAAGCTCCTCTTTGCCCTGTTCGGCGACCTCGGCGACGCGACGCACCCCCTGTCCGTCTTCGGCAAGCAGACGCAAGCCATTCGTGAGCGCAGCATCGCCCAGTTCGTCGCTCTCCTCCGCGACACGGAAGTTCCCGAGGAGCTCCGTGAGCCGCTCGGTCGGGCGCTGTGGCTCTCGCACCTCGGCGTTTTCCTGCACTTCGTGCACGATCGCTCGAAGGGACAAGCCCGAACCCACCGTCTGGCGGAGACGCTCGTCGACGTCGCCGCCACCGGCTTGCCCCTGCTTTCTCATCCACTGGCGCTGCCGATCCGTGGGCGGCTACTGGAGCTATTGGCGTGAGAGAGCTCTTGATTTTCGCCGGTCTCGGCCAAGTCGGGCTCGCTGCCGGAAGCCTCGCGCTGCCACGCATCCTTCGCTGGCGTGAGGACACGCAGAAGCTCCGTCCCCTCACGCGGCAGGTGTTCTGGACCTACGCATCGTACATCTGGGTCACCAACGTCTGCTTCGGCGTGCTCTCGATCGCCGCGCCGGGCCTGCTCCTCGACCACTCACCGCTCGCGCGCCTGGTGACGGGCTACATCGCGCTCTACTGGGGAGCGCGCCTCCTCGTTCAGCTCTTCTACTTCGACCGCTCTCAGGCTCCGCCCGGCGCGTTCTACAAGGTCGCCGACGTCGCGCTGGTCGGGCTCTTCCTCGGTTGGACCGCGGTCTACGGTGTTCTCGCGCTCTCGTGACGCTTTCGATGTCCGCATACCTGCCGACCACGACCTGGATCGTCCTGGCGCTCGCGCTGGGCCTGCTCGTCGTGGTCGGCGGGGGGTTCGTCATCGGGCGACTGAACCAGAGCGGCGTCGCCCGGGGACTCGCGTGGGCCGTGCTGATCCTCGGGACGCTCGGTGTCGCGCGCCTGGTCGCGCACGAGCCACCCGGCGTGCGGATGCTCGCGCTCGTGGGCGTCGCGCTCCTCGGCATGAAAGTCATCGTCGTGGTCGAAGAGCGAGCGCGCGGCATGGCGCCACTCTCTCTCGGTGCCTGGGTCGGCTTTGCAACGGCGTGGCTCGGCATGAACCCCCGCCTGTTCGGCGAGCGGGTCCCCGGCGCGCTCGCGGGAGCGAGCCCGCTCGTTCGCCGTGGTCTTCTCAATGTGTTTCTGGGTGCGATCCTCGTTGCCTTGGCGAAGCTCGTCTGGACGCACGCCCAGTCGCGATTGCTGGCGACGCTGCTTGTCTTGCCGGCGCTCAGCCTCATCGTCCACTTCGGGCTCTGCCATGTGCTCACCGGAGCCTGGCGGCTCGCGGGCGTGGCCGCCGAGCCGCTGTTTCGCGCGCCACTCCACGCGCAGAGCCTGGGCGAGTTCTGGGCAAGGCGCTGGAACCTGGGCTTTTCGGAGATGACATCGCTCGCCGTCTATCGGCCTCTCGGCGCACGCCTGGGACGCGCACCCGCGCTCGCCGCGAGCTTCGCGCTGTCTGGACTGCTCCACGAGCTGGCGATCAGCGTGCCGGTGCGTGCCGGCTTTGGGTTGCCCTTGCTCTACTTCCTGCTGCACGGCGGCCTCGTGCTCGTGGAGCGCGCGCTTGCCAAGAGCGGGCGTCCGCTGGCGGGTTGGGTCGGACGAGCCTGGACGATCGCCTGGCTCGTTCTGCCGCTTCCGCTACTGTTTCATCGGCCGTTCCTGTCCGGAGTCGTGTGGCCGCTGATCGAGACACCCTGAGAAACGGCTGGGCGAGGCCGCCCACTTCGCGCACGCCCGCTACTTCGGCTCGCTGTTCACGATGGAGCCGCAGTTGACGAACGCGAGGTTCGTGTCGGCACGAAAGTTCGACTGCGTGGTGTGGCGTTCGGTCTGGAACATGTCGAACGGATAGATTTCGCCCGCGGTGAGCCCCAGCGTGTCCACGTTGACCGTGGCGCTTCTGGCTTCGTGAACCCCGCCGAGGTCGATCACGAGCTGGTTGTTGATGAACACCCACACATCGTCGTCGCCGGTGAAGCTGAAGGTCTCGCCACCCTGGTACTGGAAGGCGGTGTGGATTTCCGTCGTGAAGTGGAAGTTGTGCGGATTCCGCTGGTCGTCCATGCCTTCGTTGCCGAAACCGAGGTTGTCGAGCGGGTAAAAGGCCGTGCTCGAGAAGGACGACACGGTGCCGTTCGGCGCAAAGTAGATGTGGAAGACAAAGGGCTGGTTCGTGCCGGGCACGTTGCGGAAGAAGGTTTCGAAGCCGGCCGGGTCGTAGATGGTGACGGTGGGGTTCGCGCCCTGCGCGTACATGGGCTTCTGATCGGTGCCGAGCGCTGTCCCTACGATGCCGAGATCGTCGGTGCTCCGGTTCGAGAGTTCGGGATTTTCGAAATTCACCTGATCGGCCTGGAAATCGCGGATCACGGCGAGGATCGTCGTGCCGCAACCCGATTCGGTCGTGGGCGTCGGCTGCGCGGCGTCGTCCGTGATCGGCTCACCGACCTGGAACCCGCCGATGGTCGTCGCGGTGTAGCCGGGCGGAAGGCCCACGGGACCCGTCGGTGCGCCGGCCATCCCCGCCGTTGTGCCCGCGTTACCCATGGGGATGTCGATCGTGCCCATGCCGCCCAATCCCGTTGCGCTGCCCGAGCCACCGGTGCCGCCACTGGCGCCCGTTCCGCCCGTTCCGCCCGAGTCGAGCGCGGTGTCACCCTGGTTGCCGTTGCCGCACCCCACCGACGTGACTGCGCCGGCGAGAACAGAAACTGCGATCCCAATTTCGCGCAGTGAGGGGTAGCGGACGGGCATGGAAAGCACAAAGAACGCGGGCATGGAGACAGTGCTCCTGGAGGGCGCAAACGGCTCACGATAGCGTCACCAGTACGTCGATTTACCTATCCTCGGCCGCCCCTACGGCGCGTCGCCGCGAACGGAGAAACCATGGGACTTTTGACCTTCAGCCTCAACGTCACCCTGGATGGCTGCGTCGACCACCAAGAGGGAATCGCCGACGACGAGACACACGCCTTCTTCACCCGCCTTCTGGACGAGGGTGGGGCGATGCTGTGGGGCCGCGTCACCTACGAGATGATGGAGAGCTACTGGCCGTTGGTCGCCCGCGGCGACCAGGAGGTGCCGCCGGCGCTCCGCGAGTGGGCGGTCAAGCTGGATGCCAAGCCGAAGTACGTGGTGTCGTCGACGCGAAGGGACTTCCCGTGGACGAACAGCCACCACCTCGCCGGCGATCTTCGCGCCGGCGTGCAGAAGCTCAAGGACGCGACCCCGGCCGGCGTGCTCCTCGGTAGCGGCAAGCTCGCCACCGAGCTCGACCGGCTGGATCTGATCGACGAGTACGTGTTCCTCGTCCACCCCCGGATCGCCGGCCACGGCCCGACCCTCTACCAGGGCGGGCTCTCCAGCACCCGACGGCTCGAGCTGGTCTCCGCGAAGCCGCTCCAGTGCGGCTCAGTCGCCATGCATTACCGGCGCGAGCGCTGACTCAGAGCGGGGCGTTCCGCCGCAACGAGGCGCAGGTGCTACCGCGTGTACCTGTGCTTCACGCCCGGCGGGAAGTACTCGGGGTCACCGGTGGCGAGCAGACGAACGGCCGGCGTCTTTCGCGCCTCGGGTGTGTAACTCCCGAATTCACTGTTCAGGCGCAGCAGGGCGGAACGGAGGGACGCCGCGATCGAACCTTCGAGGATGGTGGTTGGGGCCGTGCCGGGTGAAAGCTCGACGACCACCTCGAGCTCCGGGTTCTGGTCGCCGTCCAGACGGACCTGCATCACGAACTTGCCGGTGACGTGAGGCGCGATTTCCGGTTGCTCGAGACCGACGGCGACGTTCTCCGGAAAGACGTTGGCACCGTAGAACGAGAGCGCGAAGTTCGACCGGCCGAAGACGTAGACGAACGGCAGTTTTCGTATGATCCGGCGGTCTTCGTCCGAAAAGTCGTGGAACGGATCGATTTCGTTGGTCGCCAAAAAATCCAGCATCTGCTCGTACGGGACGATGCCGCCTCGATCGAGGATCTTGTAGCGGACGAGCGGGACGCCACCGTCGCCCGTGAAGAGCAGCTCGCCCGCTTCGCATTCGAAATACCGGTGCAACGGGTCGTACTGGCACAGCGTGGGAAGGCGCTCTTCGCCGAAGAGCTTTTGCGCGAGATCGGGACGCGCGGCGAGCTTCCGACGAATGCCGATGGAGAGCGGTGTTTCGTTCGCGAGCACGCCGCCGTCCGCTGTCCCGTAGAGGGATGCAGTCTGGCGCAATGGGTCACAGCCGCCCAGGCGCTCGCACACGAGCGTGCGCCACGCTTCGCTGAAGACCTCCCCCGCGCTGACGAAGCCGGTGCGACAGCTCCGCCAGTCGAGGCCCTCGCCCCGGCCGAAATCGATGAGCTCTTTCAAGAACGGCGGATAGCCGAAGAGCACGACCTGATCGAAATCCGCTGAAAGCGTGCGAACGGCGCGCACGATTTCGAGCTTGTTGTTGCCGGGGGTGACCAGGGTGAGGGCACAGCCCTTGGCCGCCACGTGCCGGCACGCAAACGTCGTGTACATGCCGCCCACCCAGCTACCGAGGGCGAAGCAAATCACGCCGAGCGTGCGCCGCTGATCGGCACCGAACGTGTCGCGGAGCACCTGCTCGAAACGCACGGCAGTCCCGATTTCATCGCTCACGAAGCGTGGCCAGGCGGCGGGCTCGCCGGTAGAGCCCGACGAGAGCGCGAAGAAGTCGCTGCCGTCGAGCTTGCCGCCGCGACAGAGCTCGGCGAGCGAAAACGCGCGCTGGTAGTTTTCTTTCGTGGTCGCGGGCACTCGCGAGAAATCGGCGAGGCGCTTCACGCTGTCCGGCGAGAACCCTTGCCGCTCGAGAAATGTCGCGTACGCCGGCACCTCGCGCACGACCCCGCGAAAGAACTCGAGCACGAAGTCGTCGAGGCTCGTCTCGCGATGTCGCGAGAGCGCGACGGTGAGATCTTCCTCGTAGTAGCGCGAGAGCGCCTGCGAGGCGCGCAGCGGTCGGGAAAGCATCCGGCGGAGGATACCGCGGGTCAGGTTGCCGCGTAGTGCTCGCCGAGGCCCTCCCTGAGCCGCCGCTTGGCGCGAACCTCGAGTTGCCTGACTGAGCCAGGCGAGCCCGTTCGGTTCGTCTCCGACGGGAAAGTGCGGCGCGGTACTGGTGAGCGCGTCTCTAGTGACGGTGACCTGCGCTCGCCTCACACGTGCAATCCAGGCACCCGTGATCGGCGCAAGTGGAGCAAGAGCGGGTCACCTGCTTGCGCAGTGCTTCGCGGGCACGAAACACGCGTACTGCTGCGTTGTTGCTGGTGATGCCCGCTTCGACGGCATAGTCCTTCACCGAAATGCCCTCGATCTCGACCCGCCGGAGCGCATCGGCGTATTCGGGCTTCAACGTCCCGGCGAGCGTCCCGACGCACTGACAAACGGCATCCCGGAGGTCGCTTCCGGGCTCGACGTGCTGCTCGAGCTCGGCGGCGAACGCCTCGAGCTTGCGATCGACAGCCGAGCGCCGCCGATGGTGATCGATCACCGCGTTGCGGAGGATTCGATAAAACCAAGCCGTCGCCGATTCGTCCTTTTCGAGCGTGGCGAGCTTGTGGAGGCCGCGCACGAACGCCTCCTGCAGGATGTCTTCTGCCAGGGCTCGATGGCCGACGCGCTTCTGGATGAACGCGAGAAAGTCCCGGTGGTTGTTGACGAGAGCCGTCACGACATCGGGGCTCAGGGGCGCTTCGGCGCTCGGATCCATGGGTTCCGGCATCGGAGGTCGCTCCGAAAGTAGCAAGCCTTCAGAACCGCGCCAGCAGGAACAACCCGGTCGCTCAGCGCACGACATCGAAGTGTCCCATCATGCCCGCCTCATGATGCTCCAGGATGTGGCAGTGATACATCCAGCTGCCTGGACGGTCGTCCGGTAGCCAGGCAATCCGCGTCGTGCTCCGTGGCGGCAGGTTGACGACGTCCTCCCAGGACCGGAATCCCGGCGGCTCGCCGTTGACGGAAACCACCTGAAAGAAGAAGCCGTGGAGGTGGAACGGATGGTCCATCAGGGACTTGTTCACGACGTCCCAAACTTGGAGCTCACCCACCTGAACGGGGCGATCGTGGTGATGCCGCTCGCCGTTCACGAGGAAGTCCAGACCGCGTCGCAAGCTCGGTCCGACGCTCATTTTCACGACCCGGTTCGGCGCCACGTCAGACGGCGAAAGAGCTGGGATCGAACGGAGACGAGATGGAACGACCGCCCGGGAGGCCTCTCGTGGTCCGACGCGCAGCGTGCCAAATCGCTCGTTGCCGCGCCTTCCCATCGTCATGCGATCGTACTTGAGTGACTCCACGTCGAGGCCCTCGCCTTCTTGGAAGGGGCCAACCAGAATGTCGACGCGGTCGGCGGCGGGCAGCAGCACCTCCGTCACCGTGACGGGTTTCTCGATCAAGCCGCCGTCGGTACCGATGATTCGAAAAGGAGCACCGCCGAGGGAGAGCCTCACGTACCGGGCGCTCGACGCGTTGATGATGCGCCACCGTTCTACCTGACCTGCGGCCATCACGAGCTCCGGCTCGGCGCGCCCGTTGATCAGACGCACGTCGCCCTCGCGTCCATCGTGGCGCTGCTTCAGGCCACCAAACGCCGCAATCTCACCGCGCTTGTCGAGCTTGAGATCGTCGAAAACGAGGACACGTTCGCGGTCGACGATGGGTTCGTCGTCACCGCGCACGATCAGCGCGCCGTAGAGACCCTTCTCCAGCTGCTCCGATTCGTTGGTGTGGGGGTGGTACCAGAACGTCCCGGCGTCGGGCGGCGTGAAACGGTAAACGAACGTTTGCCCCGGCTCGACGACGGGCTGCACGGCTTTGGTGCCGTCCATTGCCGCGGGAACACGCAGGCCGTGCCAGTGAATGGTGGTCGGCTCCGAAAGCCGGTTCGTGAACCGAACCTCGAGCGGTTCGCCTGCCTTGGCCTCGATCACCGGGCCCGGCACCTGGCCGTTGTAGCCGTAGGCACCAACCGTCTGCCCGTCGCGGATCTCCCAGGCGATCTCGCTTGCCACTAGTTCTACGCGTTTCATGTCGAATGCTCCTTCTGGAAAAAACGACGGCTTCGTCCGCCGTACCCAGGTGGACGCGGACGAACTCAGGCCATTACAGGGATTCGGGCCATTATTTTTTGCTGTAATGGGCGAGGGTCCTCGGCGTCTCCGGGGACATGCAATTCGCCCACAACCCCCAAACCGCGACCCCGGCGCCCGGCGCTTGGCTTGGCATTGGCGTGGCAGCGGCCGCTCATTTCGCGAACGACGCTGCCACCGCCATGTTCCCGGCGCTGTTGCCGGCCCTGGCAACCAAGTTTCGCCTGGAGCCCTCCGAGCTCGCGCTACTCGTGAGCGCCCTTGCGGTCAGTACGTCGCTCCCACAACCGATGTTCGGGCTGCTCGCCGATCGGATGGGGAAAAATCGTATCGGTGCGATAGGCCTTGCCGTGACAGCCGCGTTGATCGCCGGTGTGAGTGTGGTTTCGTCCACGCCGTTGCTCTGGACGCTGTTGCTGGTCGGCGGGCTTGGCTCGTCCGCTTTGCACCCCGCAGGGATGGGCCTCGCGCGCGCGGCTTCGCCGAGGAATGCCGGGCTCGGGGTGGCACTCTTCTCGTCGGCTGGAATGGCGGGAGGAGCGCTCGGTCCGCTCCTGGCGATCGGGATCACGTCCTCGTGGGGGCTCGAGCAGCTTGCCTGGGTTTCAGTGCCGGTGCTCGTCGCTGCGGCGTGGCTCGGGCATCGCGGTTCGTCCGAAGTCTCGACACGTCACCGATCGACGATTGGATTGGCCCGCGAGTTTCTGACGGGGCCCGCAAAGTGGCTTGCTTTGATCGCGCTCTTCGCGAGCCTCGTCATGCTGACTTTCACGAGCGCCGTCCCCATCTGGCTCGTGCGCGAGCGAGGCTTCGACGAAGCATCATCGGTGATCGGCCTCACCCTCGCGGCGTTTTCGTTGGCCGCCGCGGTGGGTGGCATGTTGGGCGGCGCGCTAGCGCGGTGGCAGCGGCCGGACCGCTTGATCGTAGGGAGTCTCGCCCTGTCGCTGATCGCACTCGAGGGCGTCCTGGTAACGACCCCCGGCACCACGCTCTACCTGTGCGCCGTCGCAGCGTCGGGCGCGCTCCTGGGACTCCAC